>OBJS01000072.1_pt1 | contig 52303 bp, 51 predicted proteins | sample 1519851 | NCBI WGS metagenome assembly OBJS01 (sample SAMN03019806, study PRJEB22545) | beach sand metagenome | biome: beach; feature: sea beach; material: beach sand | place: USA: Municipal Pensacola Beach, FL | collected 2010-10-20 | depth 25-47 cm m
TGTCAGGGTCGAAGCTGTAAACGTTGCCTAGCTCAGTCTCACAGAGCAATTCACCACGCGGGAATCCAGGTGGGCGCTTCTGACCGCGTTGGAACACAAGGCTCATACCAACATGAGCGCCTTTCTCTTTGGCTTCACAGGCATCTTTATAAAGCTGTTCTGGTGTCATAGTTTTCATCCTCTATCAATTTTGCTGTAATGCTTCTTTTATAGCATCCAGAATCTTACTAACGTAGTGATATTCGACGGTATTGCACATAGGTAGATTCATTTGCCAATCGTCACCGAAGCACTCTCTCATTTCATCGGCCTGCATAGCAATTTGAATATCACTATAAGCACATATATCAAATCCACGCTTTTGAGCTTCTTCGTTGATCTTATCAAAGTCTGTTTCGTAGGTTTCTTTTAGTAATTTTCTTAATAGGTAGTCGTTATCAGAACGTAGTATGAATTCCTGTATCGAGCTACAGCCCATAGCAGAAAAACAACAAACCCAAGTCTCCCCAAAACACTCAATTACTAGTTTTCCTTTTCCTGGTTTGTAGTTAGTTACATACAAAGTTACGAGATCTAACTCGTCCAATTCTGTGATAATGTAAGTTTCAGTTAACTCTTTTTTGATATCCACAGTCTGTTCCTCACAACTAAGCCTGCGATGATTCCATTAGTTCGTTGCTTGTTTGTATTCAATTCCCAACATTTCAATCAGATGTAGTACACCTAAAACTAGCGACATCATAGATTCAGATTCATTAATACCGATATTGCCGAATCCTTCCAGTTTATTTGAAAGTTCTATGTACACTCTTCGGACATTATCGTCATGGACTATCAACTTGGTCTGTTCTTCTACCGGCATTAATCCCCAATGACGAGTCACTACAGCGTAAATAACATAGTATTTATGCGACAACTCATTTAAATGAGCACGAGCTATTACTGTTTCAACCTCCTGTGAGCTTCTGTAACGAACTATCAGCATTTCCGCATAACTAACTGCATCAGCCACTAAATTACGCTCATGAGGGCTTAGATCGGCTGTAAACAGCATTGACTTAGCTATTGGCAACTCAGCTATTGCCATTTCCATATTGCTTACAGTGATTTTGGATACATTTCCGCAAGCAACTAGCGACAATACTGCTATCATAATACACAAGGTTCTGGTTATTTTATTCATAAGATTTTCCTTTAGAATACGAATCCAAGTTCTTCTATGTCAGCTTTGAACTCCTCCATCAGAGAAGGCAATCGGGCTAAAAGTTTTTCCTCAGTAAAATCTTCAAGCTCGGCATCAGGCCATACCGCACATACTCTAGCTGCCTCCAAATCAGGTTCTACAGCTTCACACCACTTGTAGGGAACTTTTACGTATTCGTATTTAAAGTTTTGCAAAGCTTCAAGAAATTCCTCTGCATTATTCTTTCGCATATACGGAGCGGTATACCATTTATTTTTACTGTTTTCTGGGATAAATCCTGTCAGAGAGTAGTTAGGGTCATGATCATAGCCTCTACTACCATCATAAGGAATTTCTTCAACTTTTACGCTACTAAAGTCCTCAACGCTGTCAAGGTAGTTGAAAAATCCTTGTTTCTTTTCCCCGAATGTGAAAGGAATTCCTTTAAATTTTAAGAAAGTATCAAATTTTACAGGTTCCCCTACTTTATAGCCTGAATGACTCACTGTACGTGCATGGTATAAAGAGTTCGCTACATAGTGCATCGGACCGTCTGAACTAACTAAGTGCCATTTAATATATTTCCTCAGATTCGGGAAATATTTGTATATCTCATCGTGCAGACACCCTCCTGCAATAAAATTTCTATACACCCCCTTTACATCCCTGTAAATGTCTGCTGTTATAGCAAAACTGTTATGCCCATTGCCGCATTCATCATCGTAACGAACAGTACATACCATATACGAAGGTTTTCCGAGGTATTCGATTTTTTTAGTAAAAATCTTGGATTGCTTTTTTGTAAGGACTGACTCTGGTAACTTCATTATTTCTCTCCCTCAGAGTTGTACTTAGCGATAGCCTTCAGCGTGCTTAAGTAACTATTTACAGAACTCTCACCTGTAATAATATTGTCGTACTTAACGGTGTATTTATCCGATGCAGGGTTAAACGTTAAAGATTTACTAGCCTGTTCTTCAGTAGAAAAACAGAATACGATGGGAATCTCTTTATCAAGTGCCGTAACAACGTCTTTCAAGGTTATTTCATGTATCATTATTTCTCTCCTCAAGCGGCTTTTATGCCTTTCAGTACCCACAGAAACAAACTTACAATAATTCCAGCTATTAGTCCTGTAACCATTCCGCTAAATGTTCCTGCAAATATAAGTACCAATACGCCAGAAATTATCACATCACTTGCTGCATTAAACTTAACGAATCTACCAATACCTAACTTGAACATCAGTATGATAAATGCGATAGCAGTCAAAGAACCCATCAATAAAAGTTCCATCACTCTTCATCCTCATCTTTAGGTGCAGGAGTCTCTTCCCACAAAATTAATAAGCCGATTATTACAAGTATAAAAGTAAAACTACCGACTAAGATGTCCATAATACCCTCCTAAAACCAGTCGTTTTCAACACATTCTCTGTGGTAACTGACATACCCTTCCTGAACTTCTTCAAACGTAATTCCATAATCTTCAAGAGCTTCATAGGCGTTAGTCACATCACCTGTTAATTGACATTCGTAATTGCTTAACTCTCTTCGGATGATGGCTTCTTTACCGTTCTCAGCCAAGTCTTGTGTAATACCTTTTTCGTAAAGATTTTTTAAATCTTCATAAAGTGCTTTTTCGTTATCAGCAGGACAGAACATACCCGGTGCTGCACTTACGTATTGGATACCTTCTACTGCTGCATTTTTATATTGCTTAACACTAAATGCAAAGAATGCTCCGTACTTCTTAAATAAAGCAGTCTGTTCGTCTTTAATATAATCTTGCAAACTTTTCATAATACCTTCCTAAAAAAGTTTAACCTTATAAGACATAAAAAACATATCCATAGAGAAATCAGCTTTCTTATTAAAAGGCTTACCTCTCATAAGATCAGAATGGTGAGTCCACCCAAAAGATACATTCTGTTTTGTACAATACATATCGAACTTGGCAGGAGTAACCCCTGGCAATTCCAATTTACTAAAACCTGTCCATGTACCAAATCCTGCTTCTGCAAAACAATCCCATGCATGTACAGGGCTAGCTATAACTAGCAGTAATAATAGTGTTTTAAAGCGCATGACAGCCTCCTCAAGCCGTTTAAAGATACTAAAAGCTACTTACCTACCTCAGCAGAGAAAATAGCTCTAGCAAGAGCTGTAAGCCCCTTATTCTTTTTTACTTCCTTATCCAGTTTAATTGCTAAAGCTCGGATATCAGGCTTATCAGACTTCAAACCCATTTTAATTAGCTCTTGATCGGTTACATTCTTCTTCATTACATTACTCCCAGAAATGTGACGTGGTAGGTATACAGATTAAAAAAGACGTGATAGAATAAACCCCTATCCTACGTGATGTGAAGGATAAATACCTAATAAATCAGGTATTTGTATTATTAGTAGTAACAATATTACTAAATCTAAAATCCCTAAATTTAATAGTTAATGAATAATTAATTATTAAGAAGCTTTAAGTATTTCTAAACATCAAAATACCTAGTAAATCGTGCCTACTATGTATACTTAAAAAGTAAGATTACCTTCTTTTCTTACGCTTGTAAGGGTGCTTTCGGTTACCGTGAGGTTTGCTTTTAACTACCTCAGACCACTCTTCTAAAAGCTCAGATTTTGTCTTCTTACTTTTATTCGATCCTTCTCGGAAACCCTTACAACCCCTCTCGTTCAGCAGAGTTTTAGCGAGTTTAACGGTTGTTTCATCTGATGAAGTTTCGATGAGTTTTTCCAGTTCTTTGTTTGGTAAAGGCTTTTTCATAATGTGCATACTCAATTTTGAGTTTTTGAGAATTGTTCGCATTCAGGAATATTGAGAATAAATACTCCAACATTATTTTCGTCTACTATTGGAATACTTTTTTTAGTAAAAGTTTCTTTAGTACATACCCATTCTGATTCAATACTAATATTGGATTTATTTAATAACAGTATTAAATTTAACAAACCAATAATAATACTTAAAGTAACAAGAATAACGATTAATGTTTTCATTTCTCAAGTTCACTGAGTTTAGAATCGAGATCGTCAATAACTCTTGTATGCCTATCATTAGTATTAATTTCTTTCTCAAGAGCTTCAGTTAAAGACTTCTCTAAAGGAGTACTAGCTTGACTGTAAGCCTCTTTAAGCAGTTCTTTAGAGGTTAGGTGAGGTAATATATGTTTACTTAATGACATAACGAATTCCTTAAACGATATTGAAGGTAGACTAAAGGTTAAGGGTCTATAGGCAATACTGATAAGCAGTAAGCTGTTCAATACCAGCAATATTATTAAAGATACTTAAATATTAATAATAATATTAAAGGTACTTACAAAGGCAATAACTGACTTTAAAATTTACTACTCAATATATTGTGTCTTAAGCTCCTACTAAGTCCTCAAGGTACTCAAGAAGGTCTTCTTCAGGGGCTAACTCACCGAAAGCTTTAGTGTACTCATACTCCAGTCGTTCCTTAGCAGTCATCATGTTGTACCGAATAAGGTCATTGACATACCATTCTTGACCAGACACAAAGTCTTCGTAAGAATTTTCACCTTTAGCTTTCAGAGTAGCCAGTTTGATGACAAGAGCATCAATCTCTTCAACATTCATATCATACCGAATACCAAGTTCCTTAATCTTACGAGTCTTGGCAACTACACGATTGAAGGCAAGAGCTTTTGCTTTATTGTTTTCCATAGTTATATCCTCAACGAATGAATTTTCATTTCCACTATATCGAGGCATAGCCGAGGTAATATCTGTCGAATCAAAGGTTACGAGAACACGATTAGTTGTAGACGTACAGCAATCAAGCCCGTATGTTCAATGAACACGTAAGGTTATCTATCATGCATGTACGTCACAACATGTCGTGTTATGGCATATAGAAGTTCTGCTTACTGGAGACTTTAAAGCCTTCTCCCTGACTAAGTTGCAGAGGCTCAGACTTTCTGTGCTCAGCTACTTGATCTACAGCATCCTGGTAAGGATTCTTACCTTGCAGATCAATAAAGAACTCCGTGATTATCTTAGCTATTATGCTGTGGTGAGCAGGTCTGGCAAAGAAAGCATCATGCTTAACCATGAGTCCTACACCAGTCCTTGTAACCACACTATGTAGCAAAGAAGCGTCAATGGAGTGAGTTATCCTTGCGTATAAACCTCTACGCTTAGTCTTAACTCCTTCCTTGCTGTGAGTACCTGCTCCATAGCCGTTAGCATATACACTGTTATTAGAACTATCTACAGCTAAAGGCATAGTACAGACTACGGTATCGTTAGACATACCTGTCTTATACCATGCTGAAGGTGCTTTAAGCTTTAATGGAACATGTTCCATCTCAGACTTAAAGTAGCATTTGTACCCTTGTGCATTCTTCCATTGAAGTATGTTGCAGTAGTTATCAACTAAGTGCTGTCCCCATTCTGCAATAGTTGCAATGTTAGAAAAGCAATCACCAAAGAGTTTTCTCGTCTTACTGATAACTTCCTCTTCGGGTATCCCTGTACTTTGAGATACGGTAAAGAAAGTACCTCCATGAAGTAGACCCATCATTTCACTTTTAGGATCTTCTACGGAACCTAGCTCTTTACCCCATGCTTTATAAGCACTCTCAGGTAGAGTATCTGTTAACCCACAATGCTTAGCCATTTCAGCAGAACTGAAACCGTTTGCTGCAAACAGTAGTCCTGATGTAGTTAAGTCCTTAGCCAGCATGTAGTTGCAAGATTCGCCCTTGTCATAGCAGTCAAGGATTCTTGCAGCCTTCATAAGGACAATACGATTACCGAATTCCTTGATAGGAGTATCATCATCCTTATTTGTATAGACAAGAGACTTATCCATAGGATCAGCACTAGAAGCATATTCCCTATCCTCATCAGAGAACTTGGCTAGAGCATCCACCATTGACGTTCTCCCATGTCTCATAACGTATATGACATGCTTGGCATGAACAGCGTCTTCCTCTGTAACCTTATAGGATTCACCTAAGTCAATTAGGTTACACTCCCAGTCTTTACCTTGAGGTCTCAGACCTGCTGTCTGAAACTCATAGTAGACTCTGTAAGAGGAATCATAGCGACAAGGAAGGTAGAAGATACCTTCTATATTGCCTAACAGTTCAGCTTGCTTACGATACCTTATACGCTTACTAGCTCCTGCCTCCCTGCTCTTTGACCAGTAGTCATGAGTTAGTTCATAGCCCTTCTGTATAAGCTCAGGAGTTGCTATATCTGATAGCTGGTATGGAATACCTGCAAGAACAGCAAGTACTTCTTTAGCTTTACGACTAACCTTTATGTGACCTATACGACTTTGGTACACAATATTAGGTTCTCGTTCCAATCCGTAGAGCATATTCTTTTCAGGATTGTTCTGACCAGTTTGTATAACGTACTGAGGAATTGTTATACGTCTACCTTTAGCATTCTCGAAAGAAGTAACCTTAGTACACATGGTCAATTCCTTGCTATCGATAAGAACGTTAAGGATGCAAGCAGCTGCTAGCTTCTTCCTTTCCTCAATATCAAATAACTTATCTGAACACTTCTCGATCTTAAGGTTAGGAAGACTGAAGGACAGCTTGTTGATTAGCTCTGATCTTGTTACTTCAGGTCTGCCCATGATGGCATGGTTGATAGCATCAGTAAGCTTGTTGCTGTGAAGTTCAAGGTAATCTGTTGTAAGTACTGCTTCAAATACGTTACGAGCAGATTGTGGATACTTCTTCTTGGTAGCCAAGTAAGCTTCAAGCGTGTTACCCACACGGAACTTGCCAGTCTTAAGGTGGAACATATCCTGTGTATTAGCAGCAGGATGGTGCTTACTCTCTGTGTTAGTCATGATCTTAATCCTCATGGTTATACACTCCCTTAATAGAGAGTGCATGTTGATGACAATTACTTAGTCTCTTCTTGATCAAACCAAGAAGCTACTGTGTCTTTCATCTCGGAATACTTCTTACTTACGTCAACATCTGTGATGTCTATGAGGTCTTTAAGTATTTCGTTGTTCAACTCTACTGCTGTAGCAGTAAGGCTTACTATTCCTACAGTAGTGAGAGCACAAGACTTGCCTGATGCTTTGCCTAGTCTGACAAGACTGTCAGCAAGTTGATCTACTTCTGATTGAAGGTTTTCTTTGTACCAAGTTTGTGTAGTCATGATTATCTCCTAATGAAATGGGACCCATACAGAATGTACGGGGGGATAGCAGAGTACGTTGTGTCCCCTGTCCTATCTACTGCCTCAGAAAATTTTTAAAATAATATGTGTAATTTTGAAATAAAATTTTTAAAATAATATGCGTAGAAAATTTTTAAAATAATATGCAGAAGTAAATTTTTAAATAATGTACATAGCCCCTGATTTAACGATATGCACTAATGTGTGTTAAATTATCGGAAACATAACCGGAGGTATTACTTGAGTTTCTTTACTAGAAAAGATATGGGAAGGATTTACGTAATCCGAATGGAGTTACCTGACGGAGAAATTATCCACAAGATAGGAATGTGCTTTTCTGACAGAGCTACTGACCGTATGATGGAGTTGTTAAGGTCTTGGTTTGTTAAGTACCGATACGTTCCTTATGCGGAATTGCGGTTGGATATGGCTTGCTATAATCCGAAAGAAGTGGAGAAGTATATCCACAGGATTTTAGATAGGAATAGGTATTCTTGTGAACATAAGGTACAAGGAAGCACTGAGATGTTTAGGGGAGTTGATGAGGTTAGATTGTTAGTATTTTTGAGAAGGTTTAAGGATTCGGTTGATCCGTATTGTCCTGAGCTTGATAAGAGTGGATACGATATTGTTAATGGGTTGTTGAGTTATGAATGAGTTAACGCTGCCGATTGTTAAGAAGCACTTGAATAGTGTACAGGCTAAGTATTTAAAGCAAGAGCACGTCGATACTTTGAATAAGATTGCTAAGGACCCTGAGTACGGTGAAGAGTTTGTACATATTTATATTGAAAATATGGAGGCTATTAGCAGCAGTTCCCGGTTTAAGCAGGAGCATTACATAAATGCTGTTAAGTTCTATACGCTTTTGGAGTCTGGCTATAATTTAACGCAAAGTTATATGAAGGTTTTTCCTGACAGGGCTGAGAGGCGGAGAGAGGTTAATCCCGAAACTTATGAAGTTGTTATCAGGAATGAGGCCAGTAGGTACAATACTTCGGCCATAGTTAACAAGATACGGGAATTTTCTTCACAACCTGTTAAGTTATTATTTAGGCATGTGCTCTTAGAGGCTATTGAGACACAAGCTAAGTTAATGAGGAATTCCAAGTCAGATCATGTAAGGCAAAAAGCATCGGAAGTCCTTATTAGAGAGCTTAAGCCAGATGAGACCAAGCTTGAAATAGGGTTTGATGATGAAACAACATCCGTTATTGATGATTTGCGTAAAGCAGCAGAGAAGTTGGCAATAAGTGAAATGAATTCCGTTAAGGCAGGTATTCCTCTTAATGACATTTCTGAAAGTATCATTATTGATGTAACGCCGGAAGAAGCCGATGAGTGAAAGAGGTCTTGAGGCGTTACTGAATAAGGTTGATTACTCCTATCTGGGTAAAGGTTATGTCCCTTCCCCTTTTGCTCTTGAGTTTATTGCTTTTATTAAGTTGGTTAACGGTGTAGAAGGCGAAGAGAATAAGCCTGCTTTAATACATTACGATATGATGGACCAGTTCTCAGGTACTTCTAAACATATCCAAAACCTTTTTGTAGCTTTCAGGGGAGCATCTAAAGCACTTCCTTTAACGACACCTATCCCTACGCCTTATGGGTATAAGACGATGAAGGAAATAGCAGTAGGGGATTACATATTTAGTCGTAACGGAGGTGCGACGGAGGTCACTAGCGTTAGTCCGATATTTATTAAACCTGTCTATAGAATTTCGTTGGAAGATGGAAGGTTTTTAGATGTATGTGAAGATCATCTTAATATCGTTGTAGACGAACAAGGTGCTGAAAAAGTAGTACCTACTAAGGAATTACTTAATATTAGTGAAAGGTTTTATATCCCTTTATCTAAAGGTGTTCTTTACGACCACAAGAAGCTTCCTGTCGATCCTTATACGTTAGGATGCATATTAAGTAATGCTGTTATTCCAAAGCATACGTTCTCACCCGTGCTTAATGTCAGTAAGGAGTTAGGTTTACACATTATTGATAAAATCCCTTACCCTGCTCACATGCAAGATAAACATATCATGCCTTCCTACCTAACTCATATAAAAGGCGTACATAAGGCTCTGAGAGAGGTTGTAAACATAGAAGATCGAACATTCCATGAAGACTACCTCTATGCATCTAAAGAGCAGCGTATGGAGCTGTTACAGGGGATTATGGATACTTCCAACCTCGATGAGTTAGAAGAAGCTCTGAAAGCACAGGTAGTGACGCTTGTTAATAGTCTTGGAGGGTATGTCAAGGACGATGTAGTACACATGGAAGAGTGCCCTTACAGTTTCCCCGATAAAGTAAAGGAATGGGTTCCCTGTTCAGGAAAACTGGAGGTTATAGGTATTGAAGAAGTGCCTGTAGTACCTTCTAAGTGTATTACTGTTAGTTGCCCTAGTGAGTCTTTTTTAGCTAAGGATTACTTAGTAACCCATAACACTTCTGTACTGCATGAATACTTCATTCTCTATTTGGCTACTTACGGAGGGCTTAAAGGATTTGGTGAAGTACATGCAGGAATGTACATTTCCGATACGATGGAAAATGGCGTTAAGAATATGAGGAAGAACTTAGAAGAGAGATGGGAAACTTCTCAGTTTCTTCAGAAGTATGTTCCTAAAACCAAGTTTACGGAAGATTTGTGGGAGTTTGAGAATATAGACGGTAAAAGGCTGGGTTATGGGGGATTTGCTGTAGGTTCCAGGATTAGGGGTTTTAAGTACAGGAAAAAGAGACCTTCTACTTGTCACTTAGATGATCTGCTATCAGAAAATAATGTTAATTCCCCTGGCGTACTTAGTGATATAGAGGACTTAGTGTATGGGGCTGCTAGGCAGGCTATGGGGCCAGGTAAGCGTCTATTATCTTGGACAGGAACTCCTTTTAACAAATCCGATCCTATACATTCGGCAGCAGAATCAAAATCGTGGAATACTAGGGTTTACCCCGTATGCGAACAGTTTCCAGTAGAAAAGAAAGATTTTAGGGGTGCTTGGCCTGACAGGTTTGACTTTAATTTTGTTAAAAGAGAGTACACCTCTTTGCTGGAATCTGGAAAAATTGATATGTTCAATAGGGAGTTAATGTTGCGGGTTGCTTCTGAAGAGGATCGTCTGGTCAAGGACGATGATTTAGTTTGGTATAGCAGGGATAAAGTATTTATTAATAAATCCCGCTACAACTTTTATATAACTACAGACTTTGCTACGAGCAATAGACCAAAAGCAGACTATAGTGTCATTATGGTTTGGGCTTACACTAATAACGGAGATTGGATGCTTGTAGACGGTATATGTAAAAGACAGTTAATGGATAAGAACATTGAACAGTTGTTTAAGTTCTGTAGTGTCTATAAGCCCCTTTCCGTAGGCATTGAGATTAATGGACAGCAAAAAGGGTTTATTGAGTGGATACGAGAAAAACAGATTGAAAAAAATACCTACTTTAATCTTGCTGGTCCTAATTCTGAAGGTATTAGACGGTCCGGTAAAAAGATTGAGTATTTTAAGTTATTTCTACCTGTAATTAAGGCAAAGAAGTTATGGCTTCCAACAGAACTTAAGAATCACGAGCTGGTAGTAGAGCTTTTAGAAGAATTTAGATACACTACCGAGGAAAAGTGTGCAGCTAAGAATGACGATGTATTGGACGGTGTTTCTATGCTTATGGAAATGTCGCCTTATAAACCAAGTCAGGAATCTTTGCCTAAAGTTAAAGACTATGGCGGTGAATCTTTTGCATGGTTTGATGAAGACTACGATGAAGAGCTTAATTCAGTCGGTAGTACAATATTCTAAGGATACGTAAATGAATGTCAGTGAAGCTATTGAATTACTAAAAAATGCAGAGCTTAACCAGTTGCATGTAAAAGACGATAAAAACGCTGTGTTAGGTTTTATTAACTTAGGTATCCTAGAAATTCATAAACGTTTTCGACTATTAGGAGGTGAAGCGCTAGTTACTCTTAGAAGTGGTAAAAAAGAATACGTTTTAGATGGAGAAGATATTGATGTGGCTATTGATCTAGATGGTCACGATATTTTAGACATAGAGGACATAATAGAAGAGGCGGACGGAGAGGAACAATTAACACACCTAATGGACAGTAAAGAAGGAATTCAAGTATCCCAGTACAACCGAATAAAAGTTGATTCCCCGGAAGAAGGAAAGAGTTTACTGGTTACTTACAGAGCAGCCCCTTCCTTTCTTGTACATGAAAAACAACAAATACCCCTCCCTCCCCAATTTATTGAAGCTCTATTCCACTACGTAGGTTATAGAGGTCATGGCGCTATTAGTGGAGAATTGAATAAAGAAAACAACTCCCATTATCAAAGGTTTGATAGAAGTTGTCATAATATTAAAAGTAATGGTCTTTATAACGCTAATTCTCTAAGTAGCGATAAATTTACTATGCGTGGATTTGTTTAGAAAGTTCATGAATAAACCTACACAAAAAGGGTTTTTGGTACGAACTAAGTATACGAATAGTTGTACTTTAGGGGTTCTTATAGTTGGGGGCTGCATGTTTCACACTATAGAACCTCCTTGGAGGAACAATAGGCGTAATGTCTCGTGTATACCGACAGGGCAGTACCTATGCACGTATCTGCCTAGAAGTGCGTCAGGAAAGTACAGAAAGGTTTACCACATCAGGAATGTCAATAATAGATCAGGAGTGCTGATACATAACGGTAATTTAGCTAGGCATTCTAGAGGGTGTGTAATATTGGGACTTAAAAAAGGGCGGTTAGGAGGACTATTTGCTGTACTAAGAAGCAGGATGGCTCTAACCAAACTAGGAAAACTTTTGAACAACTCTAACTTTATATTGAAGGTGGTGTGATGTCTTTTCTTATAGATGTTCTAGCAGACTCGACGGTAGGTACTTTCTTATCAGGCATAAGCGGTCTTATAGGTGGTTATCTGACTAAACGTGAGAACAGGTTGCAGATGATCATTTCTAACAAGCATGAATTAGCTATGTCTGAGGTTGAAGCTAAAGCTGCTGAATTTGAACTTAAAGCCTCCATAACGGCTGCTAAGCATAAGCTTGATATGGCTCAGCAAGAAGGTGAGATAGCTCAAGAATTGGCAGAGATTGAGCATGAAGCAGATATGGAAAGATTAGCTGCTGAGACTTTCAAGGAGGGTGTTGTAGCTGCTAACTCCAACTTAGGCGATTCATGGATTGATAACTTCCGTAAGTTGACCAGACCTACTTTGACTTGGGCACTTTTCCTTTTTGTTGTAGGTGTTTTTGCAGTATTGCAGCATCAGGTAGGCGGTATTGTAAGTGATGATACAGAGCTGCTTGTTAAGATTTATGTTTATTTGATCAGCTCTATGATTTACCTAGCTATCATGGCGGTGTCTTGGTGGTTTATGTCTAGAGGTGAAAACTCGGTAAAAGCTATAAACGGAATGTTTAAGTAATGGTAGAAGATAACTTAGACTTTAATACGCGGTTGGTTAAGAACGAGATGGACATTGCCAACCTTTCAAGATCTGTTGGACAAATAGCGTCATCTGTTAATGATTTGTCGGATTCTGTGCATGACGGGTTTAGAGATATACACAATACTGTTTCCGATGAAGTCAGTAAGGTTTATGATAAGGTTTATCAAAGTCAAAGAACTTCTTGGCCTACCTTGCTTGCTGGCTTCGCCATATTTGTAACAATAGCTAATTTTCTAGTTACCCAGTACTCACAACAACAAAAAGTACAAGACGATATCCTTAGCAAACTACAAGACACTTTAATTGAACAGGCGTACAAGAACGGTCGTATGGATGAACTGACTATTACAATTTCTAGTAGGCTAGACCGGATTGACCAAAGGGCTAATAAATGAGTAACCAAACAGTCAGTTCAAATACTGACTTGGAATCTGTTATAGCCGCAGGTCTTACTAACGGAGACTCTATAACAATAGATAAAGGAGTTACGCTTACTTGTACAGAAACACCTTCTGTACTTCCTGGTGAAATAATTATCGATGGGGAGTTACATATTGATGGACTTTCCATATCTTCAGGTAATGTCATTAATTTTACAGGAGCTTATGGAGAAAGTTTTACTGTAGGAGGACAAGGTACTCTTAGAGTGACAGGAGATTGGTACTCTTTAGGAACAACAGACGGTACGGATAACCAGTCAATCTCCTTGTCCTCATATTGGGGAGGTGAGTTCGAGGATGTCATACCTGCTATATGGATAGAGACAGGCCGTAGAATCGATTTTACTAACCCTACCGGTACTAGCCCCTCTGTAGGGGATTTTGTCTACTTAGACGGCTCTAAAGACCCTGCTGGACCTATTAAGGAAGTACACCCTACCTACCTCGTAGTGAAATACCTTATAGGCTCTTTTGCTGATAATGACACGATATCTGTTAGAAAGGTCGTCGATAACGAAGGACCAGACTTTCAAGAGGTGTGGACAGCTACAGCCGTCCAGGATGTTAAAGAAGCAGGTGTCTATATGGAGTTTGGCAACTGCTCTACAGGTGGAGTGTCTAGACTTAATGAGATGCCTACAGGTATGGGGGGTTTTGTTTTTGATCACCTTTACCAATCTAATACGTTAACTTTAGGTGGATGGATACCGCCTAGTGGTTGTGATATCCGAATACCGAATGTTCACTTCAGCACTGCTGATTCTTCTAGTTTTAATTCAGGGAATACCTATTTTGATGGAAGTTCTTCTGAAGGCAACCCTTACAACTTAAACACTTCTAGCGCAGGAGAAGTCCTGTTTAGTGTTATGAATGTAGGTTCTTCTTGGTTAGGTTGTTCGTCTGCTTCCAAATTTGAAGCTGAGTATGTCGGTAGTAATATGGAGATGGGATCACAGGCATGTGGTTCTAAGGCTATATACAACAATTGTGTGGCTTGTAACAATCTACTTAGTGGTGGTGACTGGGTTAGTACACGATTTGCTTTTAGAGCAGTCGATCTTGTGTTTGGTGCAACTATTAATGAATGTCTGGTTGTCGCAGGACAAGTTGCTTCTTTCCACATAGGCTGTACTACATCATTAGGTGTAGATATTAAAAATAGTGTTTACTGTATGGGAGGATTAACAGTCAATGATGGAAACGAGACTTACCCTCTAAATTTTGAATCATCAAAGCAAGTAGTATTAGAAAATAATATTGTTGTAGCAACTGACCACGACCAAAGGGATGAGTTGTTGTACATAAGAGGTTGTGAGGATTTGGACTCTACCAACCTAATAATGTCTGCAACAGTGGATGAGACTTTTGCACAGGAAGAAAGGGATATGGTTAGGATTTCCCTTAATTCTAATCAAGTAAAGTTTAAAGGTATCCAAATACTCGGTAATGGTATGGGAGGTAATACCTTATGCAGAGTTGTAGACTCGTCCGGCATTAAAATACGTGCTGTAGGAATGATAGATGAAAAGATTGATTTCGGTACAGATGCAGAATTCTTCTTAATTGCTGAAGGTCTAGTTAGTGATGTAGATATTGCAAGATGTTGGATACAGAACGTATCTAGCGAAGGTTTCTTTCAAGCTCCTACTACTTCCAGGAATTTCTCTATTACTAACTGCTCAGGTAATTATGGAAATGTCTTACACCCTCAAGTTGGAGACAATATAAAAATAAAAGGTCTTCATGGCGGTAGTGGAAGTTTTTCATCATCGTCAGGAGGTATTGATTCAGACTTACCCGCCTCTTATGGATCACACTTCCACGACTGCTTCAGGAGTGATACGTCAGGAGCTATATTCTTGATGTTTACACCTAAGACAGAAACTACCACTTATGCCTATACGGTTGTTTCAGGAGACCCTAAGTTTTTTAAAGACGGTACAGTAGATTTGGGAGCTGGGGATGTGATTGAGTTTGATATGCTTTATTCCGCTAAAGGGCATAACTCTTTTACAGGAGTTTATACGACTTCCAAAGGTTCTGGTGCGGCATCGGACGGAACGGATGAATGGGGAAGTTCAAACGTTACTATCGAATTTCAGTACACAACGGGTACAGGGTTTAATGGTACTTGGTTGGACCTAAGAACACCTAGCAATCTTACCAGTATTACCGGAATGGTAGGAGGTATTAGACTTAAAGTAAGATTAACAGCTCTTGATTCAGTAGAGAGTATAGACGGTCTTGTTATCCATACTAATACGTCTTTGATTGACCAAGCATCTAATCTGTATCCTATTGACCAAGTACAGTCCACATTTACAATAGATGGCTTAATAGAAGGTTCTATTGTAGAAATCTATGACAATGAAATAGAAAATCTCCATAATCACGATACTTTATTAGGAAGTAGTGAAAATTCATCTACGTCTTTTAACTTTATACATAAAGAAACAGATAATGAAGTAGTGGTTAAAACATTTAAAGAAGGTTATGTAGATCAGGAAATACCCTTTACACTTAAGGCAGTTGACCAAACTTTGACAATAATACCGGAGATTGATGAAAATGCTTCCATTAACTGATATAAAAGCAGATAGAAAAATAGTAGATGGTGTTCCAAGTTCTTGGACTATTTCATTAGGAGGTGAAGTATTGTATACACTGCCTAAGCACTTTAGTCCTGCTGAAGTTGTTTTAGTTAAAGATGCTGTTATTCGTGTTTTTAATATGTACAAGGACGAGTTAGAAGACAAAAATAGTAAGGAACGTGCTGACAGTCTTACTGAGATAAATAACAAAATACGGCTATTAACAGAGGAAAATCACAGACTGGCAGATATGCTGGAAAATGTACTTAGCGACTAATTTTTAAGGAGTATACCTCTTGGCAACCATAGACCTTTCCAACTACACGACCTCACTATTTTTAGCGAGTTCTAATTCATTCACTGACGGTAACGTGTATTTTGATTACACAACCGGAACAGTAGATTACGGAGACTCTACAGACTATCCTACATTAGACTTAACATCTCATGGAGGTGGGGCTACAGACCCTAATCCTTTGAGTAGGGATGATGGTCTTAAGTTAGAAGCTTTGTATGCGTTTGAAACACGAATCCGCAGACTTAACCCTACCAGAAGACCTTTTGCACGATTCACTCATGCCAAGTTCCGTGATGGTGGTGCTTTTAGTTTCGTGAATGGACGTGCCCCTTTAAACGATGCTACAAGAAATATGCATAGGGGTTCTGGGTGGGATGAGAAAACTGGCGATACCATTAACAGGATATACTTCAATGTCAAAGGGCTAGGACAAATTGATTCAGCCTCTAATGTGTATTATCAAACCTCTCAATTCGGTACTGCTGTAGACTATTCAAAAGCCGGTAATGTGGATCAGGCTATTCAGGTATACGGTGATGCCAGTAATGGAGATTTTGACAACAGGTTTTCCAGCCACTACCTGTCTGTAAGAACCTACGGCAATAACTACGACAGGATAGATACCAGCGGTACGTTAGGTATTTCCAAGCTTGGCGGTTTCTCTACAGGTGCAGCACTTAACGAAGACTCTCATCTAACAACCAGTGAAGCTACTTACCCATTAGCGGATGTATATACGTCACCCATATCCCCTTGGGACCAGATGTCTTTGGAGAAACTAGCTACTCCTTCAGTGCAGACCGGATTTGCAGGACCAGATGGAAGTTTTACTTGGGTAGTCAGAAACCCTGCTGGTGGTAGTTTAAATCAGGTAATTGCTTTCCTTGATGCCGTAGCTCAAGCAGATGCCGTTGTAACTACGGGTGAAGCGCTTCTTAACGGTAAGCAGTACAACACATGGTACAAGTACTCTCCAACAGGCAAGATCACTCCTGTATCTGGTGAAGGCAATACATTGGGTGTATTTATCGAAGGACTTAGCGGAACTGACTTGCTTCGGTTGGAATACGTAGACGATAGCCAAACAACTTGTGTCTATCCAATCTACACTCCTGTCACTGTCGAGATAGGTCAAGGTGCTATTGACGACCCATTAGCTTGGTTCCATGCTTTTCATGTAGTCGGCTATAACACTGCTGGCTATGTAGAATACGAAGATGCTTCTGGTAACGTTGTGTCTGGTGATGCAGATTCAAGCTCTCCTTTCATTTCAGGCTCTAACACATTTGTTAGTTTCCAGCATGACTTCACAACTGACGGTTCTGTAGATGTTATTTTTATCTGTGATGGAGATGGTGGTGTAGCACAGTCAGAGACTATCATGACTCTTGCTGATACTACCGTTAATGCTTCTTGCATCCCTCCTGCTGAAGCTAATATGTAATTGAGCATATGCCTGTAATATCTCACATAGACGGATTTAATAGGTTGATTTATCTGCATCCAGATACGGTAGATTCTGTCATAGAGCCTATTGATATCTACAGAGAAGTCAGAACACTTAGAAGACTCAGTACTGACTTAAAGGCCTGTAGTAACTTCATCAGTATGGAAGGGTATGTCAATATTGGGCCTGGCAAGTACACTGAAAGATACGCAATATTGCTTGACGGTACTCGAATTGTTCCTTACGACACTACCCAAACACTAGAGATTACAGGACATAAGATTATTACAGATGACGGTAAAGAAGGTGAAAAATGTTTTGACCTTTCTTATCTGAGTCCTTCATCCGCAGTAAGTTTCATATACACACCTAAACAAGTAGAAGTTATTACGGTATCAGTAGGCTCTTCTGTTACTCCTGATGATATTACTGATATAGGACAGGAAGTAGCGTCTCGCTTAGACCCAATAAAAGCTAAGACAGACCAGATGGTTTTTACTAAAAATAATGAGCTAGATGTGAATGTCAGGTCTAAGAACAACGCTACTCTGTATGGTGAAGGGATCAAGACTAACAGATGGAGAGGTTCTCCTTAGTGGCAAGCTACGACAGAGACAGCTTTAGTACAGACGCTTACGATGAAGATGCTCATTGGTTTGACGTTGTAGTCGCTAAAGCAGGTGCTATTATAGTCAGACTGAAAGTGTCTGTAACCACTCTTTTAACTACTAGGGTGAGAGTATGAAAATTACAGTACCTCTAACCATTAGCCGTAAAACAGGTGTCAGAAGTGTAGTAACTACTTCTTCGACTACAGTAGTCCGTTGTGGTTTTTATAATGTATCGATAGTCCGTACTGCTGACAGGATATTTAAAACATTAAAGGTTAATTCATGATAAACGAAGAAGTCTTGCAAGTCGGTGTTGTAGGAGCTGTAATAGAGGCACAGGTTGTAGAATGGTCTGCTGAAAGCAATCAAGAAGAAGTAGTAGATATGTCTTCTGCTACTGATCTAGTCATGAAGGTACAGAGACCAGATAACACCATTATTGCGCGTACAGCGTTACTCAGCAATGACGGTACTGACGGGCTAGTTTACATAGCCACTGTGGAGGGTGATCTAACTATGCACGGTACTTATATGATGCAAGTAAGTTTTACGTTAAGTAACGGATGGAGTGGGCCTTCAAGAATTAACAGCTTTGAAGTAGAACCTAATTTAGGCAACTAGAATGGATAAGAAATTAAAAGAATCAGAAATACTGGAATTCCTTAAGGAAGACTTGAAAGCTGCTACCCCCTTACATAATGAAGCTGTAGGGAAGGTAAAAGAATGGAGAAAGCAGTATAAAGGAGAGCCTTACGGTAATGAGCAAGATGGTAAATCTAAGATAGTATCTAGGGATATTCGTAGAGCAGACGAATGGCAACATGCTGCAATAAAAGATCCTTTTGTATCTGGTCCTGATATTGTATCAATGTCTCCTGTAACTTTTGAAGATAAGACATTAGCTGAACAAAATGAGGTAGTTCTTAATTACCAGTTTACTCGTCAATTTAATCGATACAAGTTTATTACAGATGTTGCAAAACTGTACAACCAGGATGGAACAATTATTGTTAAAACTTCGTGGGAATACGAAGATAAAGTAGAAAAAGTAAAAATTCCTGTAACAGAAGTAAATCCTTTTACGGGTGAAATTGTAGTAGTAGGTGAGAAATTAATAGACGATATTACTGTTATTGTTAATAAACCCAGCGCTCAGGTTTGTAGGCTAGAAGATATCTATGTTGATCCTACTTGTCTAGGTGATTTAGATAAAGCTCAATTTGTTATTCATGAATACGAAACTGACTTAAGCACTTTAAGAAAAGCTAAAAAATATAAAAATCTGGAAAAAGTTGCCAAGAAGTTGTCGCAGGGTATTTCGGATACTTCTTTTGATCCCAATGACGATACGGGTTTTGTATTCAGGGATGTGGCAAGGAAGAAGGTAGTAGTAAGGGAGTACTGGGGTAACTTTGATGTAGACAATGACGGAGTAGCTGAGCCTGTCGTGTTCTCATGGGTAGAAGATACAATCATACAAGCAAGGGAGAATCCTCTTCCTGATAAAAAAATTCCCTTTATTCTTGTAGGCAATGGTGTTGAACCTTTTGGCATATACGGTGAAGGTTCCGCAGAGCTTATTGGAGACAATCAAAAATTATCTACATCTATTAAGCGAGGTGTCATAGACAATATGGCCAACTCCAATAATGGGCAAGTCGGTATTCCGATTGATGCGTTCCCGGATAGGCTAAATAGAAAAAGATTCCTTAATGGACAGAGGTTTGAGTTTAGAGGAAACAAAGGCAATTTTTATCAAGGTTCTTATAACCAACTGCCTAGTTCTGTATTTCATATGCTTGATCTCATTAACAACGATTCAGAGAGCTTGTCGGGTAGTAAGTCGTTTGCTGGTGGTATAACAGGTACAGGTCTTGGAAGTACAGCCACATCCGCTAGGGGAGCCTTAGACGCTGCTTCTGTACGACAACTGGACATTATAAGAAACATCTCTGAAAACCTTATTAAAAAGCTTATACGTAAGTGGATGGCTTATAACAGCGAATTCCTTAGCCCAGAAGAGGTTACCAGAATTACTAATAAGCCTTTTGTACCTTACAAAGATTTAGATGTCGAAGGAGCGATAGACGTTCATATAGAAGTATCTACTGCTGAAGATATGTCCAGTAAGGCATCACAAATTGCTTACGTATTTCAAACGGCTGCCCAGTTTGTTGATGAAGGTGTACGAAATATGGCTATTGCCGAATTCTTCAGACTTAACAGGCTGCCTGATCTTGCTGAAGCTATTAAGAATTATGAACCTACCCCCGATCCTATACAGCAAAAAATTAAAGAACTTGAATTACTCAAACTAGAAGCAGAAATAAGAGAAAGAAACTCAAGAACGTCTGAAAATGAGGTTGATAAGCGTGTAAAAGAAACTGCTGCTCAACTAAACATTGCTAAAACACAATCTCTAAAGTCTGATGCTGATCTTAAAGACTTGGAGTTTACCGATAGGGCTTCTGGAATACAGTTTGAGGAAAGAATGTTAGAAAAGGACCATGACAGAGATAGTGCTATTTTAAAACAAGGCCCTAGTCTTGCTAATAGCTTAGGGTTATAGGTTTATTGACATAAAGTACAGTTAGGAATACCCTATATTCGGATACACAAACTTTATAAGGAAACGTGATGGACGATACACAAGAGAATGAAGAAGTATTAAGCCAGTATATTAAATACGGAGAAGCCCTTAAGGAGTTGAAAGAAGACCCTAATTTTAAACTATTAATTACAGAAGGGTATATCGAAAATAATTCAAAAAGTTCTATCGATATGTTGTCAATACCTCAAGTTATTGAATCAGGCGAACGTCCTCAAATTATTGAAAGGTTGATTGCCGTTAGTCATTTAACTAATTATTTGAAGTATGTAGCTGACAGCTACGAATACGCCATATCTCCTAAAGAGGGTTCGGAAGATGAGTAATGAAAGGGATGAAATTTTAGACAGTGATGAAGACCCTATGGAAGGGCTTGCGAGGCTGAGAAAGGAAGAGCAAGAGAATAAGAATTCTGAAGAAAGTACGGATAAAGAAGATAAAGAATTAGCTACTGAAGAAGATAAAGAAGTAGTTTCTGAGGAAGAATCAGAACCAGAATTAGGCAGTCCTGAAGAAGAAGGAGAAGAAGACTCCCAGGACAGTACTCCTAAAACTCGTAAATTTAAAGCAGACGGTCAAGAGTACGAATTTACTGAACAGGAGATGTTGGACAAATTTGAAGAAGTATTTGGTAAAGCTGTAAATTTTACTAATAAGTCCCAGAAGATAGCTCCACACATGCGATGGATTTCCGCTATTGAGCAACAGAATCTTTCTGAAGATGACATTTTTCTAGCCTTAGATGTGTTGAAAGGAAACAAGGACGCTATTAATCAAGTTATTAAAAATAACGAGATCGATCTATTTGATTTGGATAGTGGTGAAACAGATACGGATTATACCCCTACACCATACGGGGATGATCCATTAACTCAGCAAGTCAAAGAAGTGGTTTCTACTATATCTAAAGACCCTGAGTATGAAATTACTGCTAATGTAATTACTAAACAATGGGATGAACAATCCCGTGATTTTTTTGCGAATAACCCTTCTTACATAGAAGGACTTCACAATGACATTCGCAGTGGTTTATTTGACAAGGTAGCTCCTTTAGCTATGAAAATGAAGGTTTTTGGTGATAGTTCCAAATCTGACCTGGAATATTACGTTATGGCAGGTGAAAAGATTTCACAACAAGAACAGAGTAACTCTGCTAAAGCCTCTGTTCGCCGTAACGAAGACATTATCCAGCAAGCAGAAGAGAAGTCACGAGAAGCCGATAAACGACGATCTGCATCCTCCACAGGAACAAGATCAGATCGTGGTGACGGTTCTATCGACTACTATAGCGATAGTGAAGAAGATTTCGATGCTTGGATCAAAAAGGTCAAGGCATCCCAGTAAAGGTATAAGATAATGGTTGATAACGTATACGGTGGAGTCAGCGGTAACTCCACACATGGACAAAATACCCAAATCCATTTTTATGATAAAGCGGGTATTAAAGCTGCTAACGAGATGTCTGTGTACTCTCAGTTTGCAGATCGTAAATACATGCCTACTAAACGAGGCATGACTTACAAAACCTCTAAGTGGTTACACATCTATGATCGTGAAGTTATTTCTTCTGATTTTGATAAGTATGGCTACTTAACAGGCCGAAACGTAGCGGACGTGGAGTCCGGGCTTGCTGACGCTACTCTTCCTGAAGGTTCTGGTCCAGCTAATAAGCGATCAATTAAGAAGGTCACTGTAGAAACTTCTTTTGCTCGTTATGGCGAAATGCTTGACTATTCTGATGAAGTGGAGATGTTCTCTGAAGATGCAGTACAAGTTCACTACCACGAAGAATTAGGACGTTTAGCTAACATTCGTAACGAAGACCTGGTTCAGTTAGAGATGCTTTCTACTACTACTGTTCTGTATCCTGGAACAGCTACCAGCCCTCACACTGTCGGTATTGATACAACTGCTGCTGATGGTTCAGAAGATGGCCTCTCAAGGTATTCATACGACTTGTCTCGACGAGCTACTATGATTCTTGACCGTAACCGAGCTGTTAAGAATACGGAAATTGTAGATGGCGATGTAAAGGTAGATACCCGTACAGTCAATAAAGCTTACTACGCTATCGTTGGTGCTCAGGTTAAATTTGACTTGCCTAAACTGACTCGTGGTGACTCTTACGAGAAAGAGTTTGTCTACATTCCTACTTCAAAATACGCTTCTGGTGCTAAAGATTTAGCTAAGGGTGAAGTTGGTGCGATGGACGATACTCGATTCATTGAATCAGAAACAGCCGTAGTCTATCGTGGTGCTGGTGCTCAAGTACCTTCCGGCTATGTAGGTACTTTGTCTCACACTACTTTGGACGCTCCTGCTGCTGCTGCATTAGAAGCTTCTTTAGGTTCTCCTGGAGTTTATAACGCTGGTGAAACTCGGTTTGACGTATTTCCTGTCCTGTACCCGACTCAAGGTTCTTTTGCTACAGTAGGTCTTAAAGGCAAGAATAAAATCATGTTTCACAAAATGGCTCCTGGTGAGCTGGATCGAACCAATCCTTACGCTAACCAAGGGTTCTTTTCCTATAACTTCTGGTACGCTGGTCTCATTCAACGAGAAGAGCGTTTACTTAAAGTTATGGTTGCTGCATCTGCATAACGTTAAATCTAAAGATGGGTCTGTTCCTAGGCCCATCACTTAATCTTAAGGAATTAAAATGTCAAATGAAGTGAGAGACGAACTTTTAAAAAAGGCGGAAGAGATGGGATTGGAATTCCCTAAGAATATCCCTACCGATAAGTTGCAGGAAAAAATTAACCATGCAGAAACTCCTACAATTAACGAAGTAAAAACTGCCAACAAAGTACCTTCTGATGCAAGGTCTAAACGAATACGTTCTTTAAAGGAAACACGTATCGTAACTATCACTAATCGAGAAGCCAGAGAGAGTGAAGTATTAAGTACTGTTAAGCTGTCTGTACACAACATGTACGGTTCTATCAGTAAAGAGGTTCCTTTGGATATCCCTGTAGAACTTGAGACTGTGCTTATTGAGCATTGCAAGTCTATTATGTTTACTTCTGTCAAACCTGAAATTATTGACGGTAAACCTACAGGTAACAGCATAGCTGTACGTAGACGTAAGTTTTCTGTCAGCTATGAAGATGTTGACTAGTGTTCTTATTAGGCACTCCTGTCGAATTGCGGTGGGAGATTCTTCCAACAGAGTCTCCACCCAGCTTTGATTTAGTTGTAAAAACCCCCAGCAATACTATCAGCTATCAGGGACCAATAGCTGACTACACCCCTCCTACCTCTGAAGATAGCGGACTTATCCTATACACTATTACTCCTGAAATAGAAGGGCTGTGGTCTATCGAGTTAGTAGTAGGGGTATCCGATAGTTACGAACGAATATCCGAATTCAGCCTGTTTGTATTTTCTGCAACCGATACCTTAGCCGGATCAACTGCAAAAAGAACATCAAGAGGTTCTTTCAGTTCTACAATAGAAATACCTACAAGTCTCAGTATGGCTCTTGTAAGCTCATCTGACGGCTTTTCTAGAAACCCTCCCCCTCTTGTAGCTAAACCTTACTTAGACACACAAAGCGTAGACTCAGTGGTTGTTTTGGTGGATGTAGAGAATATTCATAGAGTACAGCTTACCGATAAGGCAAAGTCCCATATCGTACAGGACAGCTTAAGAAATACAATTTTCTCAAGTAGCGCTAAAAACATTCAAAAGACTACGCCTGCTACTGGTCACCCACCTTTTGTAGTACAGAATAGTTTAAATAATACAATTCTCTCGGGTAACGCTGAGAATATACAAAGGACTACACCTTAAAATGAACATAGAAGGCAAAGTATCAGGAATTTTTAGGGACTCACGTACAGGCGAGGTCACTAAAGTAAGAGAAGGTAATAACCATATCCAAGACAGGTGGATATCTGATTTTATTGGTGTACAGAATCCAGGTTCCGATAAAAAGCTAAGTTCTGAGCTGTTTATATCGGACCATGATCCAAAAAGACATGCAAGGTCTTGGACTAAAGTTCCTACAGGGGCTTCTTACGGCAGTGACATACCTGAAGTAGAATCTCCTACACTACACCCGTACCAGACACCTAATTCCCATATTATTCAGGTTGTTCAGAGGTTTAGTTCTCCTAGCGAAGACATGCCTATTTACACCTTAGGACTAGTAGATACCTCTACGTTGCTTGTGGATACTGTAGCGTACTTAGAAAGCCCTTGGGTATTTTTATCAACAGAGACTTTGGACCTTTACTATCGAATACAACTTACCTTCGGTGACTATCAAAATTTTGCCTCTGAAGACTACCAACTTAACGCTATAGAAGCTCTGTCTCTCGCTACTTTCATGTACGATGGAAGCGAGTTCCCTATCTCGTTTGAATTCATTGCAAGAAGTTATCAAAGCCCTCTATGGAATTACCGGCAACTAAATTCTTTAGATATACCTGCCGGTAATGGTTGGCCTTCGGACAGCTATCTTATGGATGTGTCTTTACAAACAGATAGTGACTTCTTCAAGCAGAAAGTCTCCTACTCACTAAGTACAGCCAGCGGCAAAGGGCATTTGGTAGGAGCAATATCTACTCCAGGCAGGGAAAAAATTCTTATCGACAAGGTTCTTCCTGCTAACGAAAGCCCTTTGCAGTCTGTATTCGGACATAATGAAGCCTCCACTACCCCTTTTTATGATTCAGCTACACCTTCAACGAGTGTAGGTACTTTACAGTTTGATGCCTCTTCGTGGGATAGAGAAGGTCTGCCTAGTTATTTTAGGGTAGATATAACAACTCAAGGAGTTGTTGGTGCAGGTAAGTATAAATTCCGTAAATGTCCTACACTAGGCTTTGATGGCAATACATGGAAATCACAAAACCTCCCTTTACTTTTTAGCGGTAATCTAAATACACACGTCAGTAAGCAGCCTATAGCTCAGTACGATTTGAAAGCATCCTCAGAGCTAACTAGCAACGAACGTTACTTGAAATCACTCCCTGTACCTTATAAAGACAACCTGATTGTGATGGTCAATAAAACCAATTTTACAATTATGGATTACTGGAAAGGACAATCTGTATTTGACATGGACAATACTACGTTGTTAGGTTCAGAGACTTCTCCACGATTCCTAGCTTCCGATATAAGCCAAGTAGCTATCGATGATTCGGATAATATCTACATAGCCTGTAGAGATACTGGGATATACAAAATTGATTCTTCATTAGACTCAGAGTCCGTAGGAACCCTTACAGTGATCGATAGCGGTAACTCAGGGCTATCCGGTGTCTTAGGTGCTAAAGGCGTGTGTATATCCTCTAGCGGTCGAATATGGACATTCTGGGATCATGCAACACAACCTACCCTTTACTACTCTGATGATGGCGGTGTTAGCTGGTATAACTCAGGTATGGTTGATCCCGTAACATCTAGTCAGCCAGAAGATGTTATCAACGTGTTTGTAGATTCTAGCGATCCTAGCGGGAAACTGGCTATTTTGTACTACAGTACTTCACCAGGAGGTACTCATAGGCTTACTGCAATCAGGTGGTGGGATCAAACCTCTCAAACCTACTACCAAGGACCGAACTGTATTTATGCAAAAAAGGATACAGTTAACGTTAGTCAATCTCCTGCAACGGGTATTGACTGGAATATGAAATTTTCACACGCTGTTACTTGCTCTCCTGACGGACATTGGAGAATTAAAAATACTTACCAATACCCTCTCGATACGTTGAGGTGGTACAAAGCACAGTTCGGATCTTCTACTCTGGATGATGTTCCGTTGGCTACTAGCGACCATGTAGGTGCCTGTCCTGGTATATGGATATCGAGAGAGTCAGACGGTGTGTATGGGCTATTCACCCTCAGCCAGGATGGGCATGATGCAAACCTGTTCGTGGTATTTAATGACGATACCGTACATCAAGTTACTTGTAGGGTGTACGGTTCCCCTGGTCTTACTGAAGGATATCTGGGGGATGGTTTATGGATTCGTGATAATCTCAATGGTTCGTTTATGATAGCCCACCAACTCCCCTTAAATCTTAGCGATAATGAATTCACTAACCACCCTGACCTTATGCAAGAAATATTTCCTGAATACGGGTGGAACGGAAGCCAGTGGGTTAAAGGATTTTCTGGAGAAAAAACTATCCATGCAGCACAAGAAGAATTAGTAGACGGTGTTACAGTAGGATTTAATGACAACCTCGGCATGGATGAGTTCCAGTCTACAGACCATTTCACAACCATTGTATGTAATGGTATTTCTGATGATAAGTACACAACGTTTGAAACGGAAAGAGGTATGTACTTCAAACCGTCAAGGGAAGAGACAGATATAACAAATGCTAGTCTTACATTATCTAACCACTTAACAGGGTACTCTCCTTCTCAGAACTCTGACTTTCAACCTTCTTTAGATATTAGTTGCCCTTCTGAGGGTAACTTATCTTTCACTGACGGCACACCTATAACGTCTACCTTCACTTCAGGGGCTAAGTCTGCTAATCCTGTAATTCAGGTGAATTCGAGTTATTCCAGCGAATTTCCTAACAACTGTAAAGTAAGAGACTTAGGTATTTTAGACGCGGTAGGTTGGGTGGAAACTAGGCTATACCGCAGTAATTCTGATCCTATGGAATTGTATTTTGGTATAACTGAAAGTGGTAATCTACAACCCACTTACGACCCTAGCGGCATTGATTACGCTATACACGTGACAACCGTAGAGTACGGAGCTTCTGACGGATTTATTAGTGTAAGAGCTTTATGTAAGAATCTTGACGAAAAAGCAACTCTAACAGCATTACCTTTTGACATATACAACACCCTCACCATAGGTATAGCAATACACCAAGACGGTCTGGTGTCATATTGGTACAGGTACTTGGGTAATATCTGGAAACAGCTTTACAAGACAACTGCACAAGACAGTAATGGAGTAGCAAACACTGGCCAAGACTATTATTTAGATATTGCTTCCGTATCCTATACAGGTACTAAAGCCGAAAATACAAAGTACCACTACGTAAATACGCTTGAAGACTACTACGCTTTTCTTGGCAATGGTACAGATACAGGGCTATTCTCTAACGACTTCTACGCTATCGATCCTGAATCTACAGAAATAACAATTGATGGCTCTTTAGCTACTCCTATAGCAACTAATGATGCGCTTACTCCCCTAAATCCGGGAGAGTACAGTCTCTTCCCTTTTTCTGGTGCTGTAAGGCTTCATGCTAGCGACGCAAGTAAACCTTTAACTGCTAAGTACATAACCATAACGGATAGCTAGTATGCTAATTAAGGACAGAAATTTGGCTGTGAAATGGGATATTGAACCTACTAACATCCCTTATTCACACTCTGATTTTGATGTTGTCATTAAGTATCCCAACAAGGATGTACAGTATGTGGAAAGTGCAATACAACAAATAGATTTTGTACAACCTACCTCAACGGAAAAAGGAAGTGCTTCTTACACAATTAACCTATCCGAAGAAGGAACTTGGAAAGTTGCTTTGACTGTTGGTGATAGCAATAACAGTTCTTTGTATAGTGAATATGTATTTAGAGTGTCTTCACCCACAGAATATGTATATAAACAAATTGAGATTTAGACATGGCTGACATTGATTTAGACAGCATTACTAATGCTACGACTGCTTCTAACGGTACTGGTGTATTTGATAAGCTTATGGGTAGCGTAGAGCTTCATATAGAGTCTTTATTCGCTAAGGGTAGGATATCAGGGCAAGACTACGCTAACGTCTATCTAAGCTCATTACAGGCTGTTTTACAGCAATCCATCCAGTTTAGTCTCGCTGAACAAAGAGCGGATAAAGAAGCAGACCTTATTAATGAGCAGATAAAATCAGAAGTAAAAAACAATCAGGAAGGTGGGGTACTTGATCTTGAAAAAGAAAAATTACAGAAATCCATTGATCTTCTTAATTCCCAGATAGCAGTAGAGTATGAAAAAGTACAGTCATCCAAACAAGATACTATTCGTAGAAATGACCTTAACGACAAACAGATAGATAAGCTTGAATCAGAAATTGCACTAACAGAAACTCAAGACTCTGAACTAACCAGTAACGGAGTTGTGGACAGGGACTATAAAAATACGCAAATTGGTAAGTTAGAAGAAGAAACCTTGTTGATCACTGCTCAAAAAGACGAAGTAGCCCCTAACGCTGCTAGTGAAAGAGCTTTACGTACTATCCAAATAACTAAGACAGAAGAAGAAATTGACCTTCTTCAAAGCCAAGATTCAGAGTTACTACTTAACGGAGTTAAAGATAGGGCTTTGAAGGATGCTCAGGTAGCTAAAATACAAGAAGAAACTGCTCTTGTAGTTACTCAAGAAAGCGAACTGTCTGCTAATGGGACATCCGAAAGGGCACTAAGAACTGCACAGATCGATAAAGTAACTGAAGAAATTGACTTATTGCAAAGTCAGGATTCCGAACTACTTCTTAACGGTGTTGAAGATAGAAAAATTAAATTGGCTCAGGAAGAAAAAATTCGTAAAGAGAGGGAATTAGTACAAGCCCAAACCGCTGAAGTAGCTGCTAGCGCTAGCAGTGAGAGAGGTCTAACAGATGCTAAAACTGCCCTAACTAATGCCCAAATAACTAAAACAGAAGAAGAGATCGACTTATTACAAAGTCAAGATGCAGAATTGCTTCTTAGTGGTCCTGTGGAAAGAGGTCTTAAAGCTGCTCAAGAAGCTAAGGTAGACGAGGAAAGAGCTTTGATACAGGCTCAGAAAAATGAAGTAGCTGCTAATGCAGCCAGCGAAAGAGACCTTAAAGGAGCACAGGAGTCTAAAATAGGATCAGAACAGACGGATAAACGTAACGAATCTATTGAACGGGTTAAGCTGATACAGGCACAGACTACAGGTTTTAAATCAGATGCTAAACAGAAAATGCTTAACGCTATGCTAGACACCCTTAACGCTCAAATGGCCACCGGAGGGGATGTTATTTCTTCCGATCTTGCTGTCAACTCCAGTATTAAAGCAGTAGCTAACGATATTCTGACAGACTGGGGCGAAGCAGGGTATATCTAATATGCCTGTCTGGGGTGATGAAAAGGTAAGTATAAACAAGACTTCTACTCCTATTCTGCAAGAAGAGAGTAGTCAGAATATTAGGAAGACTGTTAGTGGTAATGCCTTGCTTAGAAAATTAAGCAGTGATTCTGACAAGCCTCTATATAAGTACCTAATAGAAGAGTCTTATATGAAAAAAGGACAACTAAAGTCCTACTATAACTACGGTAAAAGCGGGTACTATCTGGGCCTTCCTCAAGGGACTTGTTTAGGTGTTAACCACAACATACCTGCGATAAGAAACGCTATACACGATGATCTAGGTCTTAATTCAAGTACTGTAGTAGAGGTTGAAGCTAAGTCAGGAGTAGGGATTGAGCTAGGATGGAAGTACTTATTACAGTCTTCTCCTTGGAACTATAAGCCTCACAGCAACACCTTAACGTATAACGGTAAAGATGATTGGAATATTCTGTCTATAGGTCAGGATAGTGATACTGACGAATTCGGTACTACTCACTGGCATACTCTCAACTTAAGAAGAGCCTCTAAGAACGTCCTATACTCTCTTAGAGGTCCTAGACAGGTTATGAAGGGTTCTACAGTTCCTTTCACTGTCTATTGCAACCACATCATGCCAGAAGGTATCCATACAACTGTAAACATGGCGTATTCAGGCAGTGCTTCTGCAAACACTCCACATTCCAGTGTTATGCCTCAATTAAGTTCAAGTACAGAACTTAACATAGAATTCACACCTTCAGTGGTTTACAGCGGTGAAAGGCATTTCACAATATCTATTGACAGTATTACGGATGATGAAAACTATTTTGCTAGTACAGAAGTATATCAAAATAGCGGTTCTCGTACTGTCACTGTAAGGGATAATAACCCTATACCAGGCCATATAGCAGTACTTAAGATAAGTGGTCAGGAAGTACAGGAAGAAGGACTTGAAGAGATAGTAATACCTATTACGTTATCGGACAACGTAGGTAGTTCTTTTACTATTGATTATAGCTCACTTCAGGCTGTTCCAGGGCACTCACCCGTACCACCTACTGCTTTTTACAACACATCGGGTACTTTAACCTTTCAAGGAAATAAGGATGAGGTGCAGTACATCACAATCGGCTGGGTAGGTGATGTACTTGATTACGAATACATAGAACTTACTCTGGAACTAACCAACTGCTCTAGGTCAGATATTACCTATTTTGATGATACTGTGTTTTCTGTTGTAGCAGATACAGGACCTTATATACCTATAGTAGAAGAGCCTGAAGAGTTGGCACCACAAATAAACTTAGGTACTGGAGGATCATTTGATTTTAATGCAGACTACGTAGTGGTTAGATTCCATGAAGGAGATGCTGATTATAATCCTGAACTTTGGTATTACTGGTTCTACAAGGTAAGTACAGGAACTTACCCAGATGTAGTACCTACGTACTCTTTACGTAATATAGATGACATGTACCCAATAGGTGTTATAAGAAAACATAAAGAGTTTGTTGATACTGATAAAGAAAGTACAGAATATACCTCATGCAGAACTTTACTTAACAGATTATTGATTGACTTGGACCTTGTAATAGAAGGTGTTAAAGAACAGGAAGGCTATGAAGAACTGGATGACTTATTTACGATTATTGCAGTAACGCCTTCTGACGATAGTCCTCTAGTTTCCAAGTTACTTTTTAAATATTTTCAGTACATCATAGAGGAACTTAACCCTGCCTCTATAGACGAACAATACAAAATTACCTTTACCTCACAAGACTTGGAAACAGTCGTAGCATGGAATGAGCACACTATCGAATATGGAATTATTGAACATGGAACTATAGATTCGATAGGGACGTACAGTCATGAAATAGAGACAGTATTTGAAGGATACGAAGAAAACTTAATGGAAGAATTTGGGTACTCTGATGTACCTATTTACGGAGACTGGCTAGTTATTCGTTATCAGAAATCGGCAACAACTCAGGATGTTGTTAGGATCAAAAACCTGAATACGGTATCCAGAATTTCTTACGGTAATCATACGTACTATACAACACACGGTCTGGTAGAGAGGACAGTGGCTTTTGTTCCTATACACGGACCTCAGAACATGAGCCTTCCTCTGTTTGAAAGTATTGTAACGGACAATTTTAACTATAAAGAACAGATGGAGCTTTATCAGCACATAGCTAGGATAGATGCTCATTCTATACAGATAACTTATCTTACATGGTTTCAAGAACATGGTCCTTTCATCATTAAAGCAATATCTATCATTTCTTTAGTCTACTCGTTAGGAACTTCTGCTGCTGCTAACAGTCTGTGGAGCTTTTTTATAGACCTGATAGTAAATACAGTTATTCTTAAAGTTGTAACCGTTGTAGTTAAAGAGACAGGTAATGAGGTTCTAGGAGCTATTGTAGGGACTGTGCTTGCGTTAGTTGCTTCTTCCTATGGTTATGGCAGCAATCTTGAAATAGGCACGGCAGAGACTCTTACAGAGACCGTTACGTATTTCTCCAACATATCCTCATCGGTCCAGCAAGGGACTATAGCAATTGAACAACAAAAGCTAGAAGAAGAAATAAAGGAGATGGAAGACCTTGAGAATACTTTGCAGGAATTAGAAAAGAATGACATAGACTTGTCTGAACACCTTCTTCTTACCCCTGACACTGTTATTACTTTAGGTAGGGATATACAATACAACTATGACATTATGTTATCGACTGGTACTGTAAACAGGCTGGTCAGTAACTTTTTTGAAAATGCATTAAATTTAAAGGTGTAAACTATGACCGTATCACTGCTCGATCTACTCAGGAACAACTACGTAACCAATGAACCTGGTATTGATATCAATCCTAAACCTAAACCTGAAGGTTATTCTTTCTTAGGGGGAAACACAGGTAAGTTTCTTGGTGGAGAAACTGGTGCACATAATCTTGGTATATCTATGGGTCTTGCCAATGCTGGGCTAGGTCTCTACGATACTCTGGCTAACTGGGGAAATGCTGCTGATCAAATTAAAGCAACTACCAGTCTCGCTAAAGCAAGAGCTGATGATATTCGTTCCAATATGAATATTAGAGATGCTCGTCACAGACAAGCTAGACAAAACATTCTCTACAATTCTCGATAGGTGATCTATGTCTTTTCAGAATACTAACAGTTCTTTAAATTCTTTATTTTCCGGTATGAACGCCAATGAGTCTGCAAAACAGGCAAGGCTAGATAGAGAATGGAGAAAGGGTGCTAATCAACGTAAGATTGATCTGGAAAGACTTCGACAGGAACAAGAAGCGGATACATCCAGACGGAACCAGGAATTATTCGACTCTATCTTTAGGGGTACCCAAGACCATTTCAAAGGCCGATTCAATTTTTCTCCTGAAACTCTAGACCATGTTAAGAGTAAAGTTACAGGCTCAGAGGAAGATTTGGCTAGGTATCTTCAAGCACGGAGAGAAGAGTTTTCCTCAAGACTTCCTAGCCACGTATCCAGAAACGATTTCACAAATCACATAATGAGACAGGCTAGGTTACAGGGTTTGGATTCAAAGTTCGATGCTATTAACAGAAACATCACATCCCTTTATGGTCCTCAAAAGGACAATGAGCTTATTAAGATCATGCTAGAGGCTGAACCTAAGTCTTCTTCGCTTTTAGCTGCTCATACCGGACTTGCCAAGAAATCTTCTTCAGGCTCTTCAAGCCCTAAAGTAGGGGATTTTATAAAGTCTGATAAGTACGTTCAGGAAATGATTGACAACCTCTATCCTGAGATGGGTTCTAAAGGGTGGTTTGGTGGACTAAAAGAAAGTATTACGGGAGACAACAAGCTGTACAGGGATGCTCTCAACAATTTTACAGTACGTGCAACAGCACAAGGCGTAGAAGCGCCTTATGTTATTGCAGCACTACGTTCTGTTATAGACAACAACAGCACTCCTTTCGATTTAGCTAAAGCTACTGGCGATCAGGTTGGGCATATCGTTAACATCGCTAAAAGTATTAAAGGGCAAGGCAGCGGTGGTGGAGGAGGTTCTTCATACAGTCAATCAGATATTAATAATATCTTTGCTGAATCAGAGCGAGCTTTAGCTAAACGTCGAGCAGAAATCCTTAGCCCTAATACGTCTGTGCTAACTCCTCAGCAGAGAATAAGTTTACTCCTGGACCCTGACAAACTAGCTGAATTCAATCTTTCGTTAGCTGCCTCTGTAGGTAAAAATCAGGGAAAAGGTACACCTCCTCGGCGTAACAACACACCTAAAAACACAGAAGAGCAGGGTGATATAGAGGAAATTATTGAACAGGAACTTAGTAAAACTCCTCTTGCAGACTTTGATAGGGCAACTAATCTTAATTTCATTAACGCAATAGAAGACCCTATACAGTACAGGAGTGTCTCAGGATCAGGAAGCGGTAGAAATGGTGGAAGTCGTAGGAACTTAGTTGAAGAACTTTCACTTGTTCCTAGAAAGGAGTTCGATTCCGTTGAAGAATACCTCCGTCAGGTAGAAAATGGAAAAAGAAGGGGAACTGGCAATATTGAACGTGAGAGTGGGTATGACGAGCTATCCGAACAGTATGTAGGTAGGCGATTAACTGAGCTGCTACAAGCTATTAATAACCCTAGTAACAGAAAAGAAAGAAGAGACCTTGAGAAGAACAAACAACTCCTGGAACTACTTTTAAAAGAACTTGAAGAATAAAAAGCTATGGCGACTTTAGATGAGCTTATGAACAATGCCAGAAATCCTTATTCTGGCATAGGTGACAATGCACGTTCTACACCTTCTCTGTTAGAACAAAAGCAGCAGAAGATATACGGAAGTAGACCACAGCAAACTGTTTCTGTTGATCAAAGTCTTGAAGCGCTTAAAGGTCCAAATAACGACAGCAACCTTGTTGATCTTTTTCAAGCAGAATCTTTAAGGCAATTTGGCAGCTTGGCAGATAGTGGTAAGTGGCTTGCTAATTCTGTTTTAGGTACAAAGTTCGATGATACTCGTGATTCTGGATGGTCCAACCAAGAAATAGCTGATCAGGTAGCAGGGGTATCAGAGCAGACTAGAGCAGAAGCTAATCAGAAGATACAGAATGTAGCAGACCCTATTTCTAGAGGTGATTATTGGGAAGCTGCTATGAACGTTCCGGCAGCTATACCCAGCCTAGCAGCAACTTCCCTTCCGTCTCTCGGTGCTTATGCTCTAGGAAACGTTGGGCCAGGTAAGTTGGTCCGTACGGGGGGTAAAGCTTTAGGCAAGGTCGCAAATTCCATAAGGAAAGGGGGTAATGTTACTGACGTACTTGAAGGTGCGACAAAACACATTCCCAAGACTTCAAATAAGTGGCTGGATAACGTTAAGAAGGCTGCTAAAGCAACTCCACAAGAGGTCGCCAATACGAGTCTTATTACTGCCGATCTAGTACAGCAATCTATTGCAGATTACAGAGACCAAAACCAAGGACAAGACCCTTCTACGGCAGATGTTCTTAAGACTGCTGCCTTAACAGCTGCTACTACAGCCGCTAGTCCTTGGATGGTAAGAAACTTATATATGCCTAAAGGTCTTAAAAACTTTGGCAAACCAAACAGGCAGCAAGTAGCGAAAGCTGCTAAAGCAGGTAAGGAAGTTGTTGATCCAGATACTTTAGGTAAAAAGATACATAGCGAAATTGCTAACGTAGTATCCAGACTTGATGAGAGTGCTTTAAAGTCGTTAGGTCGTACAGTCCTTGATAACGGTAAAAAAGTACTGGCTGCTGGATCGGGTGAAGCTGTACAAGAGTACGCCCAGACTTGGGCTGGGATTATAGGTACTAACGCATCTGTACATGATCCTGAAGGATTCTTTTCAGCTTTAGTAAGGGAATGGCAAGATGAAGGCAACCGTAATGAGGCTTTAACAAGTGCCTTCTTGGGAGGTGGTACAGGTGCAGGTATTAAAGCAGCCATTAACGCCCCTAAAGCAGCATTCGATACTACAGCCCATTTAGCTAAAGGTACAGCTAACAAGACTAAGGATTTTGTTCAGAACAGAGTACAGAAAGGCAGTGAAAATCTTCTTTCTCAAAGTGAGCTACAAGCACGTAAAGAGGAGTTTGAAGAAAGGTCACAACAGATCAGGGAACTGAAGGAAGAGAACGTTCAAAAAGAAGTAGAGATTACGCAAGCAAGTACGTTTGAAGACATAAAAGACCCTGACCTACAAGCAAGATTTGTTGATGCTGCTGGAGATATTTCTGTAGAAACTCCTGAAGGGTTTAATAAGGCCAGGAAAAACGTAATAAGGACTCTTAGAACTGAGGCTGTACAGGCTGATTTAGCCCTTAAAAAGGATTTTGGTGTAGCTGCTATTAAGACTGCTGGAAAAAGCCTAGGGGAAGCTGCTGAAGCTGCTGCCAAGACTGCATCAGAAATAGCAGGTATTGATAAAGAGACATTTGAAAGGGTTATAGAGTCTGCTAAACAAATACCTTCTGCTGTTAAAAAAGAGATTTTAGAATTTAATACATCGGCTACTTACGGACTGACTTTAGCCTCTATTGAGTATGGTAGTGGTGGAGGTAAGAAGGCATGGAAAAAGCTTCAGTCTTATGCAAAAGAATCTTCACCAGACGTAATCGATAAAGTATCCAGTACTCTTGCTGAGTCTATGCCTAATGTTGCCCAAAGACTTAAGACATATGCCGATAAGAAACGTAAAAGCCAAGAAACCTTAAACGTTAAAAGTAAAAACTTCATTACCTCTAGCACTCTCGATCCTAGTATAAAAAGAGCTGCTAATACCGGAAAGATAAAGAACAGGAATGGCATATCTTTAGGACTCAGCATTCGTCAACAAGCTAAGGCTAATTTTGACAGTGCTGACACCATAGATACGGTCATGAAGTCTATTGAAGCCTATGAGAATTCTGGCTTTTTCAAACAGCAAATGTCTGGTGCCATGTCTCCTGACAGCCTTAACCAGATCAAGCAAGAATTACTTAATCAACGAGACCGGATACAAACACCCGTTGGTAAAGCTAAGGATGCTGCAAAAAGTGCTTTCCGGTTTGTTGATCCTTACGTATCGGTTGCATCTGACAAAGTTAGTGAATCCTATAAAGCAACCGCTAAGAAGATTGATGAAGCGTTTGAATACTTTCACGATATCGATATTGAAAGTCCTGATCTTCCAAAAGAAGCAAGAACATTTCGTGAAAGAGTCAAGACACATACTGAAACTTTTAAAGACTTACCTCCTGAAGAAGCTAAACAGGCAGAAGCATTTCTAGGCGCTAGTTTGGCTGATATAGGTACTTTAGAAAAAACCGCTAAGGCTTTTAAAACAAAAAATACCAGACAGCTTAAGAATGTAATGCGTAAGCTGTACCCTGCTTTCGAGAGTAACGATAAGCTAGGTGAAATGCTGGATAACTCTATAGGAGCTTACGAGCAAAGTACAGCCACAAAAGGAAATACAAGTGCAGAAAAAGATACTAAAAGTCAGCAGGAAGTAAAAGAGAATAAAAAACGAAGCACATCTGCGACGGAAAATGTAGATTCAGGTACTCAGCAAGAACAAAATACGCAAAAAGAAGGTGTAAGGAGTACAGAGAAACAAGATACTAGAAGTACAGACAGTACAGACACTAAAAACACAGAAAAAGAAGATACTGAGAGTACAAGCAGTCAACAGGAAGCAGTAGAAGATAAAGAACAAGGTACTAAAAGTACAGAAAAAGAAGAACCTACTTCAAACAGTGTCAAAGAAGACGCTCATGAATCTAAAAAACATCACACAGTATTTGTCAGTGAAAAGGTTGATGAAGTTGACAAAGAAGTATTCCATTCCCTTGAGTCTGAAAAGGAAACTATGACAGACGATGAAATCAGAGAATGGGCTGAAAATAACATAGGTAAAGGGTTTATCTGTAATGACTAATAAATGTATTCCTATAAGTGTAGTGAGAGAAGTCTTTTTTAAACTTAAGAAACCTATTGTTGCAGAATATGAAAAACATGCTCGTACTGATATCTGGGACATATCAGATGCAGAAGTTGCCGATATGGTGGAGTCTCTTAGCAGTAAAGCTCTTATCGACGCTAAGAAAGTTACAGATTCTAGAGTTATTAGGAAACTAGATAACAGTCTTAGTATCCCTAAAAAATTTAAAGATACTTTAGCCAAACGTCTGGTTAATACATTAAAAACGTCAAAGTCAGGGTTTAGTAAAGAAAAATCCTTACGCTATCAGGCTGTAGCTTTGAAGACAGTTGTCGATACTGTTCAAGGTGAACTAAATAAGCCTGATAAGTATAACTTTGGTTTACAAGAAATAACGAATGAGCAAGGAATCCCTTTTATCCCGTTATCTCGTATATCGGCTGTTATAGGCCGTAAGATTATGTATATGACAGGACATCGATTTAGCAGGGAGGGAGACCCTAACTTCGACCCTGTTGACGTAGAACACATGTATTACCTAGCAGGCATGGAAGCTCTTAAGGATTTAGAAGCTAATGGTTTTATTACACTCCATACGGGTGACGATTTACCTAGTACCGCTAAGGATTACTTGGATGATATCGATAGCAAACCTAACTTCACTAAGCCTGTTACTGACACGGTCCCTGCACTAGGTCTTAATGCTAAGGCTTTAGGTGCCAAAAGCGTACTACCTGCTTCTAAAGACAAGATCGTTAACCACTTTAGAGGTAAGCATATACTAGAAGGCAGTGAGCTTGCAGAGTCAGAATTAGGTGTTATTACTCAAATACTGGATGCTGTGTCCTCAGTCTCTACAGCGGAGCATGTTGTATTTCCTAGCAATAGAGAAAACGTACTGCCTGTACAGAAGAATGACGACAGGTATTCTCTTAGTAAAACACTTAACAAAGTTAAGCAGGAAATAGAATCAAAACCTTTGTTTTTTCAACCTGCAATGTTTGATTTCTTTCAAACACTCTTCGACGAAGTTAAGAACGTATCAGAATCAGCTTCTTCAAGGATTCGTAAGCAGATACCTTCAAACAGCATGTTGGAAAGGCTATTTAAACTGGAAACAGATGAAGCTATTGAGTCAGACATAGAAAGTCGTACAGGAAGAACTTTAGCTAAAACAACACCTATCGATGATCTGATAGAGTATTTCGACCACTTCAGCAAGGACAAGAAAGCCTTACCGATACTTATGGCATTTTTTGGAGGTGCTAACTCCAGACTTAATTTAGACAACACTCTAGTTAACTACCACTCTTCTAAATTTATGCGTAACTCTTTGGCTGTCAAGGAGTATTCTATCGATGCTAAAACAGACGCATTTAAGTTCTTTGTAGCTAAGGTCGCTAACGAGTTCGATACAGATGGTGACATGATCAAGATGCTTCTTAATCAGTCAATCGACACTGATATGGATAGTGCTATCAAAGCCTACGATCAGTTTGTATCTGCTAACAACTTAACGTTAAAACTCAATGCTGCTACAAAGATGTCTAAGAGCTTCCCTCACCTCGATTTAGCACAACTGGTATCTCTCATAGGGGCTGCTAAAGATATACGCTCTGCGCTGAATACAGGGACTCTCACAACGACTTATCCGGTTACTTCTGACGTAACTGCTTCAGGTGCTCAGTTAATTCTTCTGGAAGCTCTAGGAACTAACCCTGAAGGTATATCAGATATCTTGCAGCAATTAGGCATCTTTAAAGGTAACGAAGGACAAGAATTTCTGAATGATGTATACCAGATACTTCAGAACAAGCTAGACTTATTCATCAACGATAAAGAAGATCCTGATGCTGCCTATAGACCTGAAGAAGTAGAAGATGGAAGAGGTGAGTACCTTAAAGAAGTTATTGAAGGCATTCAGACACACCTATACAAGGGCAAGTTAAGAAACCTTTCTAAAGGTCCAACAATGACTCACCTCTACGACCAGTCTCTAGGAGGTGCTAAGGATTCTCTATCTAAAGAGTTCACCGATCTAACTTTAAAAATACTTCAGAAAGGTAAAGTACCTAACGACTTTAAAAAGCTTCTTGTCAAGATTGTTCCAGAACTTGAAGGTCTTACACTTGAAACTGTAAAGAAGGACCCTGAACTTAAGAAAAAGCTTGTTGCAGGTTTTAAGAATTCAGGAGTTCCAGAGTTTCTGTACAACAAACTCGAAGACGCTCTTGTAACGAAATACCTTAAAAAATACAAGAACAGAAGTACTGAGATTTTTCAGCTCATCTCTTCTGACCCTGGGTTGGTTAAGATGAAAGTATTGCCTGTAACAGCCATCATGGATGGTATCGAGCACACTAAGGAAAATATAAAAAAGTACGGTGTGCCTTTATCCAAGATATTTGAGGTAAGTCACGATATTGATGGCGATACAGTTCTTACAAGGGAGCAGAAGCTACAACAAACAGTCATGAACGTATCCATGATCCATAGTAAAGATACCGCCAACATGTATCTCAGTCTGGAAGGGTTAGCAAATAAGTACGATAGTGGAATTATGGTTGTACATGACCAACACGGTTCCAGACCTGATCTGATCATGGAAGCAGATAAGAACCACATCAAAATGAACAAAGATGTGGCTATGTCTTATGACATTCATGAGCAGGTTCTTCTTGCTGCTGCTGCTTACAACCCTTCATTGAAAAGTAACGACAAGTACAATACACTGCTACAAGAAGTAAAAGATACCGTCGAAGTTAAACGTAAAGCTATTGAGGATAGTCAAAATGGTTATGATCTTGAAACAGGTAATCTTATCGGTGATAAAATCGACTTCTCGGAAATTAATCCAGAATTTGATGAAACTGATTCTTCTTCAGTTGAAGATCTGCTTACTGAACGCCCTAAAGAGCAAGGTAAAGAAAAGCTAGAAACTTTTAAACTACGAAGTAAGCTACGCGAATATTCTAAAGAATCTGATCTTATACGTGAGTACCTTGAAAGTGAGCATTCTGCTGCACTCGATAAAGGTACTCAGGACAGTTTTGATCCTGAAACAGACACAATAAAGATAAGCGAAGAAAGTTCGAGAATTGCTATTGAGCATGAGATTGTGCATAGCTTTACCACTGCTATGGTCAATGAGTGGGGTAAAGGTAATCGAAAAGACATCGATCTTGATTACATTAACAAATCTCTTGAACACCTAAGAAAGTCTAATAAGAAATTTAGTGGTCAGGTTGACTATATCCTTAAGTTACCTAATACAATTGCAGTAGCCGAACTGATTTCTGTACTGGCAACAGATAAAGATGCTGCAACAGAGGTGTATTCATCTCTAGGAGCCAGCCAGAAGACTCTCAAGAAGATTATAGATAAATTAGTGGCTAAGGTACGTAGAATCATTAAAGGACCAACTGAGGCTGATTTAGAGGCTCCTGTAGACCCTGAACTACTTTCTATCGCTATTAGTAATGCTGTAGTGTCTGGTAAAAGGCAAAGAGCTAAAAATGTTGATTCTCTGAAAGTACAACAAAAAGATTTTGAAACTCTTTACTTTTGGGAAGCAGAAAGAGTACTTAACGAATCTGTAGAACGTTATGTTACTGATCCTGCAATTAATAAGGGTATTGGCTTAGCCAGTGGACTACACACACTTTTAGCCAATAACCTGCCTTTATATGATAGAACAGCTAAAGCTATCTCAAGAATCTATGATGACTCAGCAACTCTGCAAGGTATTGTTCATAAGATAGCCAATAATGGTGTTAATAAGCTTAAAAAGAATGATGTCTTGTCTGTAGCTCAAGAAGCTAACGCCAGAAAGAATGAGACTGTATCTCAACAACTTAAGAAATTCAGTCAAATAACCCGTAAGATGTCTGAAGAGGACAAAAAGGCTTTTTACGCTTTTTCGTCCAGAATGTCTATGGCTGACTATTGGGTGTTTGCAGATGGTGTAACTAATATCGACAAAGAGCTTGAGTTATTAGAAAGCAGTGGACACTTAGACGAAGCAAGTTTGAAAAAGCTACAAACGATTGTGGATTTCAATGTACATGAGATTGTCAAGGCTAATACCAAGTACAACGTATATGAGGCAGGATTTAACTACAAGGATTCTGCTCAATACGCTAGACGTTGGGTAGCTCTTAAGTCTATTAAAGAAATTGGTATCGACAAGTTTGAAAAGCTTAACGAGAATAAAGAGCTTATGCAGTTGTGGAGAGATAACGCATTAGCTAACGCTGCTCTTGTGTCGGGGACTTCTACTATCAATAACAGGAATATGAGAGATAATGGTTTATCTGATGAGTATAAAGACCCTGTTGTTTTTAAAGTGGTGACTAAGGAACAGTTAAAGAACTATCAAGGTCCTAAATCTTCATGGGAAGTTATTCGGTATCCTACTGATAAAAAGCTAGGTGTTGTATATCAGAAAGTTATCGATAGTACAGATTCTCAAGGAGTGTTTCTTGACCTTAAGCTGCAATCATCCGATCTGGATGTTGAACAGCATTACAGCAAGTATCAAGGGGTTATGAAGGTTAATGGGAAATATAAGCTTTCTTTGACTCAAGAAGAAAAAGAGTCTGCTGGACTTATCACGAATGCAGAGCAGTCTATTGTCCGGTCTATGGCTTACAACATGGCTATTAACGATACTAATATAATAAGGGATAAAGTGCTTGAAGAAGATACTTACTACAATATTGCTAGAGGGGGTGAGGAAGAGCTTATAAAGCGTATTGAAGCGGATAATCAGGAAACCCCTTGGCTGCTTAAAGGAGTTGATAGCCTACCTTACGATAAGCTGGATGCTAGAATTAAAGCTAAATATATGCCTTTACCTAAAGAAGCAAGTGATGTGGATAGGTTTAATGAAAAGGTAGATTACGTAAGAAAAGATATGGCCTATTGGCTTACTGGAGACAGGGAGAAGTCTCTTGTAGGTGATGACAGGAAATTGCAGTGGATGTTACGTATTACCAAGAATCTGATATCAGGTGCAAAAATAAAAATGATAGCACTTAATCCTACAAAAATAGGTATGGATAATATGTTTAACCTTACCTATTTAGCAATTCTTGGTGTTGATCCTTTACATGTAGTCCGAGAGTACAGGAATGTAGCCAGAGAGTATCATGAGTATAACGAGCTTAAAGACAAACTTAACGCTCTTAGGATTAAGTCTTTAGCGGATAATGATAAGTACGGCAAAGAGATGAAGCACCTCGAAAAGAAAATGGCTGAACATCCTGCAAGAGGGTTAGTTGATAGAGGTTTTATTAACTCGTTAGGTTCTTCGTTAGTTATGCAATCAGATGACCCTTCTTCCGGTTTTAAGACGGATATTGATAAGGTACTGAGAAAGTTATTAGTTGATCAGAAAGGTAAAAATAATGCAGTCGGTAACTTTATCATGAAAGCTGCTAACGCTGGTTGGGGTATAGAGAATCTGCTTGAGGTATGGTCTCCTACTTTTGGAGCTGTAAGGTCCGGTAAAGGGATTGAAGCAGAGTTCAACAGAATGGCAGAAGAGCTTAGGGACATTAAGACTGAAGAAGATGTTGTTGCTTACATGCACCAGTACCTTAACAGCCCTAACAGCGAGTTTGTTAAATTAGGCTCCTACATGACAGACCTTACCGATGTACTGGCTAAGGAAACTTATTACAGACACCTTATTAAGCAAGGTATGGATGCCAAGAAAGCAGAAATACAGGTTATCGAAAGGTTTCCAGATTATAAGGAAGGTTTACCTGTAAAAGTAAAGCAGTGGGATTCGATAGGTGTAGTCATGTTTCCTCAATACTGGTTACAAATGATATCCAGGAGTTACCATGCTATTAAGGAAAAACCTGTTAATTTTGGTGTCAATACAGCTATAGCTAACTATTTTGATTCATCTCTAAGTTTGTTTGATGAAACCATTATTGGAAAGGCTACTTCTAGGTGGGGGCTAGTTCATAACCCTACTAGCCATATTGGATGGGGTAGTATATTTCCGTTCTAGTAAGATAAGCCCTCCAAACCTAGAGGGCTTATTTATTAGTAATTACTTCTTACCGAAGGTTCTCTTCTTAGGTGCAGAAGGCTTATCAGATTTAACAGTCTTTTTACCTCTTCCTGATTTAATCCATTCTGACACTTCTTCTTCCGTCAAGCCGTCCTTGTACATGTCTGTAGCTAATTGGACTTCTTTTTCGTAAGTTTCTCCATGCCCTTCATCATTTACAATTTCTTTAGCAGTTGCAAAATCATCAATACGGTAAAATCCTTTAATATCTTTACTTTCCCGGATTTTATCTTTCCATTTTGAATACCTCATTTGGATGTGAACAACTACTTCAAAATCGTCAAGTTCAGTAAGTACAGGAGCAGATACTAATTCCCCTCCTTTTCCGATGGGAATTTCTTCTTCCTCAGTATCTTCAATACTCTCTATGTCTGCAATGACGAGTAGGCTGTTGAATATTTTGGTTCCGATATCGTTGGAACTTCCGTCATTATTAGTAAGTCTTACATTACCGTAAAGAACCTGTTCTTGACCTTCAAGATCGACAAGAAAGTCAACACACTCTGAACCTTTGTTCCCTACTGATACGAAGGACTTTACTAATGTCACAGGATAGAACCCTGTACGGTTAATAAATTTACTTTTCCTTTCAGTGTTAAGGACTTCTTCATCCTTGGATGTATTAAAAAATGCCATAATTTACCTCATTAGGTTAGTTGATTAAGATTTCACAGCTACCTGCTGTGGAAGGTGTAACATCAGTTAAATTCCCATTCCTCTGTGTCTGTGTTTAATTCACGTAGTTTTTCTATGTGGGATTGTAGAGTAAAGTCTTCTAAAAGCATTTTCTCAGGAAAATCGTCGCAAAGTGTTCGAGAACATCTTTTTACATTGCGAAAATAGACGGTACGTTTTTCTCCTAGTGCTTCAATAAAAATAGCTTCGTTAACTTCAGATAAGAAACCTCCTCTGTTCTTGTAGCTACCACCGGGATTTACAGCGACATACCTTTTAAGCTTTTCATCGTACATTGCATGAGACAGAACTATTACATCGAAGTTTTCAACAAGGTCTCTTTCGATAAAGTGTACGAATTTAGACACCTCAGCTCCAATTTTCCCGTAAGGGAAGTCCGCTACTTTTTCTAAAATACCTGCTTCGATATCCAATAAAATTTTTGATATCGTATCAATAGCAATTATTTTAGGAAGTTCCCCAAACTTCTCTTCGTACATGTTTATCTTTTCTACTATTCCGTCAATAAGCTCATCTACATCTTTAAAGTCAGGTACGTTGTAGTGAGGTTGTGGGAAAGGGTATTTCTTACCATCTCTGCTGATAATAAATACGTCTTTCAGTGTTTTCAGCAAAGTGGTTTTACCAGCATTAGACGCTGCTAGTACCATTAGTTTACATTTACTCATTGTTGTGTTCCTCTAGCTTTAATCGCATATCGTGAAATATGCAGTGGGTTAGGTGTGGGTACTTCTTAGCTGCTTCCATTGACTCCACACATAAATTAAGACAGTTATCGATATACTCTCTGTCTTCAGGTGTTATTTCTTCCGTCAGCTTAGTAACCTCAGCCGGGTACACTTTTAAAGGTTTGCCTGTTTTCTCACTCAATCCTCCTCCACAAGGTCTGTTGACATTAACCGTCCTTATTCTTGTAGGATTGTACCCATGCTTCCTCAGTATGTAGTCCGTCACCAACAACTGTGTTTTATATTTTGGACTTATCGATTTAGGTTTTGTTTTACTGTTGTAAGTTTTGTAGTCTGTAATTAAGGTATCTTCTTTGGTACCTTCCAGTAAGTCTATAGAGGTCGATACAGCGTACCCCTTACCTATTTCCTGAGCTACACACATCTCAACACCTATAGGGCGAGTATTCTTCACATACCCGTTTACAACGGCTTCTGCCATAGAAGGCAGTGCTTCCTTTACGTCATAAGGATCGTAATCCACTTTAACAGGATGTTTGTCGATATAAGCATTAATCATTTGCTTATCGATAGGCTCTTTTTTAGCGTATTGTTCAGCACAATAATGTACACAAGTACCTAAAACAGAGGACGTGTTATAGTCGAAAAGAGTCTCTTTTAGTACAGCTTCTCTGTACCAATTCCAAGGAGTTTGTACGAAAGAGTAAAAGCTACTGGCACCAATCCTGAAATGACAATCTTCTGGAATAGGTGAAGGTTTGTAGTCTAAGGGGTTAGTCATTTAATATTCTCCAATAATAGTTTAATTTCATCTGTCGATGATTCGTTAGGTATTTTAGTTTCACAATTCCAATTATTTCCTATAGCTGCTTTTGCACTATTGCTTACGATTTGATCTTTTAGGTAAGGAGTACATAAAGTCTCAATGACATTATCATTAACCCACTTAACTACTTCAGGATCTTTATCCACTTCCAAGTAGATGGAGTCATAGATAGTTGCCTGAATATCGAACCTGTCAGACATTCCCTCTTTCTCTCCTCTGTAATTAATCTCATTAACAGCTATGAGGCTTAAGATACTCCAAAACTGTATTGTTGCATTTACTAACGTCCTTATGTCACTTTCCGGATTGTCTGAATATATCCTGCATCCCAGCCCTAGGTGTACATAGCCGTTTTCTTTAGCAGTTTTCAGTACGTACTCTTCCCTGTACTTAGTAACGCCTGGATACAGTTCGTTATGGTACATGTCGAACAGTTCCTCAGCCTCACTTAAAGAACACTTCAAAGCTTTAGACAAACCTGGAGGGAATTGTCCGTAACCTAATCCAAAACTAGGACGTTTAGCTGATTGTCTTAGTTTTTCTGCCTCTTCATCTTCTTTATCTACTAAATCTTTAAGCAACTTACTTGCTTCTTTAGGATCATCAAATTCTCCAATCAGTTCTTCTACTAAGGGTTTGAAGTAGTAGCAAGCAGATAGGGAATGTCCATCCAGGTTTTCAAGAAATAAGGCTACCTTATTTTCATCTTTTGATAGATTAGCCATTCCTTTATCTTCAAGCGCTGTCAGGTCTGCTGAATAGATGATTCGTCCTTTGGGAGCTGTAAAGCAATCCTTGACAGCTTTAGCGTATATCGATCCTGTACTAGGTTGGTTAAGTAAATTCGGTGAATTACTTGTCAGTCTAAAAGACTTAGCCCCAAACAGACTGACATTACCGAATAGCCTTCCGTCTACCGTGAATTTGTCGAATCCTGCAATAAAGTTATTTTTAATGATGCTGCTGTATGAGTTATCTATTAATGCTTCTAGAAGAACCTTTACGTCTTTCAGCTCTTTCTTTGTTAAGTTTTCAAATCCATACATGGCATTTCCTAGTCATCAAGTAGGTTATTGACAGCTTTTAGGCAGTCTTCGAGTTGTTCTCTTCCATAACTGTCTTTCCCTGTTTTCTTGGATTTTTCACCAGTTTCTACCCCCATCAGCTCGAATAAGGTTGATAGGTGTTTATGGCTATTAGGATTGAATACAACTCTGTCAACTGTCATCTTTGCTTTTTCATAAGCAACTCTGTTCCATAGTTCTGCTTTATGTTCTGCAAGTTTCAACAACCCCCTGGTTACTATTGGGTTATCAAATTTAACTTCTTTATTGATTAGAGATTGGATAAAAGGTAGTCCAGTTGCTTTAAGTAAGTCTTTAAGGTCCTTTATTGTCCATTTACTTCGGTAGTAATGACTCAACCCCCTCTCTTCCAGAAAGTTATTAACAATACTGGACCTTTGTACTATGTCAGTAGGTTTATAGTCCCTCATGTAGTACTCAGGCTTTCTAAGCTTCTGTAAGGCTTTCTCAGCGTGTTTTTTCTGAGACATAGGGGTTAGGGTATCTTCCAGCTTTTCTACCCACAGAGAGTTTTCTAGGCGATTCTTTACGGTCTTTTGTACTACTTCGATAGTCTTTTCTAGTGCTGCAACCTTATTTTTATCAATTTTTATTCCATGATCCATTAATTTGATCATATCTGGAATTAAAGGTTTTATAATATTTTCATAGAAAAATTCAGGTCCAGGATCATAATCTTTTGGAAGTTCTATGGGTAACTGTTCAATAGGTCTGGTCATTTTTTAGCTCTTTCTGTATTAGGTTCCAAAGCAAAACCACTGCACAGCCATCAATAGCTGCATATTCCAGGAATTTAGGTTCTTTGAGATTATCAGGTTCATAGGAGTCAAATAGACTCCATGAGGGTGGGTAATACTCACCGACCAAAGTTTTTAAATCACATCTAGCTTTGTATGTTTCTGCATGGTTGATCAGACTTTTGGCTAATAGTTTGGTATCTTCATAGTCAGCAGGCAGTTTTTTTACTCTATGAAACATCGTTTTTAGATCAAATAGTGCGTTATGAATTATTAACTTGCCTTTGTACTTAGACACCCATTCCCATATAAATACTTCTGTATTCTCATCTTCACACACCAATACGACACTTTCTCTATCAGATAGTCCGAAGATGAAATGAGTTGTCTGTATTAGTGGGGGAGAAGACAGTCCTGAGTTGTTAGCTATTTGTACGTAAAGCTTCCTGTCTCTGTTTGATAGTTCTTTAGAGCCTATAAGCTTTTTTGCTATGCTCCTTTCAGATTTTGTATATATTCCTCGTGTCTCTGTATCAAAACCTAAAATAGGCATATCCTCTAGCTTTTTTAACGTTTTCCGTATCTTGTAACGAGTTGAGTAGGCTTTGTACTTGACTTCTATCACCGCAAACTCCTTAGGTGTTTAATACTCCTTCAGTAGCATTATCAAAAAATTTCCCCATGATGTTCTTGTTAAGGTACTTTTTAGAAATTACCGCATCTGTTTTGAATAACAAAGCAGTTTCCATGTACGTAGCGGATATCTTGTTGGAACATTGATAAAGGATTTCTTTTTTAACTACAACAGGCAAGTCAATATTTTCCAGACTACCTTCGTAGTTAGCGAAAGGAAGGTTTGTCATCTCTACTCTTTTGTAGTTTTTACGAATACTGAGCTGTTTCTTTGTAGGTTTTTTCCTTCTCATAGCTCTGACTTGCTTTTTGCCTATGTATTTTCTTCCATCTGCATAAGTCAATTCGTACACGAATACCTGACAGTCTTCGTGTAAATCGTCATGGCTTGTTACGGTAGTGTTTTTATACTCCCAGTTCATTCCATTCTCCTTAATGCAGGTATTATCAGTGTGTTTTCCAGACGTTCTTTGTCCATAGGAGGAGACCAGTAGTTTCCAACACTTTCAGCAAGATTTCTTACGTACTTTTTGTCAGCCCCTAAGGCTATTGCTTTGCACAAAGCTGCATACAATTTAGTAGATTTACTTCCGTTACTTGCCTCAAAAGCAAAGCTGAAAGTGTCCCTCATATTGCTCAGTTTTTGCTTTTTATCTGCGCTAGGAAGTTCTTTCGTTTCAACAGTTTTAACTTTTGAGTATTTAGAAGCTGCTGCCATGAGGGGTTTAACTTCTATAGGAGATCCGTTCAGTTGTTTTAATACTCTTCTATCACTTCCGTAAGATATGCACATACTGCTTTGAGGTATTGTATCTATTATAAATCCCAGCTCATCTCCTAAAGCTCTTATAAAGTGTCTCCACATATCAGGAACGATCACAACTTCAGAATCTAATTGGAGCAATATTCTAAATTTACTATCATTGTTAGGATTGCTTGTTCTTACAATGAAGTGGTTATAGTCGCTTAATAAGATATGAGCTTCTTCATCTGTCAGTTTCGATTTATCGATATCGATAACTATAAAACCTGTCCTGTGCTTTAGGGTTTCTTTAGACCGTATTCCATTTTCGTACTCGAAAGGACTAAAGGCTGCTTTTTCTGCTAGAAGGTCTTCAAGTTCCTCAAAAGCACATTCATAGTATTCGTATCCTTTACTGGATCTTTTGTTAATAAACTCTTTTAGTTTTTCATCTTTAAGAGATGATTCGTAAATAATATATGAAACACCAACGCTGTCTGTTTTTTGCAGTTTGGAAAAATAAATGCCTTCTTCGCTTGCTTCGTATATACCTCTTTCATCACAGCTATTAGCCATAGTGGCCAGGTCATTTATTTTAGGCTTTACGGCTCCACTACCGCTAAGGTAGCCTAGCTTTTTAAGTTCATGTGCTGAGATGAACAACTCTCCTTCCGTCTCGTTAGCGTTACACATACTTACCAGCAGTTCATAAGGATTTTTGATCAACTCTTTTTCAAATTGTAGGAGGTCACTGCTGAAGTACTCGATGATATTGATCGCTAATGCGTAACATTTTTCAGAAACATCCGGTTCGTTGTAAATAATGGATAGACTTGTAGCTAACTTAAGAGCTAACCATTGTTTATGTTTTCTGGATAGTTTTGATATTGGGTATGCATTAGGAATTTCTTCTGCAATCCTATTGTTGTACTCCAAATACACATCAAATAGTTTTTGTGTATCTGGGTTAAGTTTTAGCGGTTGTTGTGTTGTTCTTTTAGCGATATCTGTAAATAGACGATCAATGTAACGAACAGCCTCTTTTGCCCTATTTCGTTCTTTTTCTTTGTCTTCGTAAAGGCTATCTATAGACTTATACTCTTTAGGCAGAATAGGGTCTGGTGTGAAGAAAAACATACTTCTTCTAGCCAATTGGGTGTTGAAGACATTTTTAAATTTATCTTTGATGGATTTATCGTAAAGTATTGCTTCTTGTGATCCGAAGAACATCAAATTAACAGGTAAGTTGTTTATTTTACCAATCTGACTTTTAGTGTCTTTCAAGACTTTTGCAGGTACATTTCCCAGATCATAAGAAATAGACAGCATCTTAATGATATTAGTGATGTCAGGGTTCGTCTGAAGCTCTGTGCCGATCTCTGATGACATTACATAGCCTGCACCAAGTAGACTTCTGCTTATCTCCTTAAAATGCCTTACAAGCCCTTCTACGGTACCTAGCCCAGTATGGAGTTCACAAGGTTTTTTATAGTGTTCTTTCCAGTCTATAGGGTCTTTAATCCTAGCTTCTTCTTCTGCATGTTGTATTCGCATAGTTTCTAAGTGTTCGTATGCACTACTCAGTGCTGCTCTACAAGCATTTACTGATCTGTCTTTGGCTGTACCGGAAGCACTTAAGGCAAATACGAAAGCATTAGAAGGAACTTTAGTACCGTCACCTAGTTCTGCGGATTTACGTAAATGAGAACAGAAAGTAATTAACTCTGACAGAACTACAGCCAGTTTTAGTTTTTCAGGTACTTGCCCTGTGATAATTTCCATTCCTTTGGTAATGACTTCAGGAAGGTCATTGTACTTCTTTGTTTTTTCTTTTATGTAAGATTCAAGCAGGTTTTTAGTGTCCATAAAATCCTCAATGATTTTAGTTGTTCAATTTCTCTCCCAGCAGCAACCAAGTCTTTTTCCAACCTGAAAAAACATCCTATCCCAATCATCACCAAAGCCATTGGTATTACTAAATCCATGTAGTCTATAGGGGATACGTCAAAGTTGAAGCTGATACTTCGATTTCTTTGAGTGGTACGAGTGATGATTACGTTGAAATGATTAAGACCGATCTTTTGATCGTCTAACAGAGATTCGCAGATTTTCTCTGCATCAAGCATGTGCTCCTCCACATCGGAAATTTATGTTTGGGGAGGCTCGTTTCGACTACAGGTGAGCCACTCCTGCGAGGATACCAGAGTTGCCTTGAGTTGAGGGTTTGCTACTCTGGCTGAGTCATTTGGTGCTTCTATCCTACCTCCAACAGGGTTAATAGTAAAGCTGCTATGGCAATTGCTATCATTGAAGATATACACACTGCTGCAAAAACCACCCAAAATTTTTCTAGTTTAGTCATCATAAAAATCCCCAACATACATCAAGTCTATGCAAAGAGAATCGCCGTGAAAAGGTATAGTTGTTGTCACAAAATCTCCATCAACTATTTCTGTCACTGTGAGATTACCTTTGTGATCACGAACAACTCTGTTTTGTTTCGGAATATCCTCACCATCTATTATGAGATTTCCATTAACTGCTGGAGGTCTACGCATTTTAGTTAGTAAAGTTTAGTTTAGATTTACTAACGGTATCATGTTCAAAAAGGTTCGTATATACGTTTAAGAAGATCTTTGACCTCTTTTCTTAAACGATCATTTTCAGCAACTAAATCCTGATTTAGGTCTTGAACAATTTCGTCTCTGTTATTTTTGTATATCGCCATTCGTAGTTCAGCATAAGCTATAGAGTGATCTGCTTTACCGTTCTTATAATCTTTAAATCCTTCCAGTAAGGCATGACGGTAGTTTGACCAGTGATCACTTTCTATATGGTAGCTTACATCGGTATATAGACTGTCAAGCACTTCTTCCACTATTTCAGATACTTTTATTTTAAAAGCATCCATAATCTTTTGCGCTTCTTGCTTCCCTTGCTCTGTAAGTTCAGGGTAAAGCGGGTATTCGTTGCTCATT
>OBJS01000073.1_pt1 | contig 52233 bp, 45 predicted proteins | sample 1519851 | NCBI WGS metagenome assembly OBJS01 (sample SAMN03019806, study PRJEB22545) | beach sand metagenome | biome: beach; feature: sea beach; material: beach sand | place: USA: Municipal Pensacola Beach, FL | collected 2010-10-20 | depth 25-47 cm m
GCGCTGACCGGATTGACGATCACAGGTACGGCCATCACCTTGCACGATGTGACAACGCAGGGGCCGCAATCCTTCACCGGCGCGGTGAATTTCAATAGCAGTTATGCAACTGGCGGCGGCATTTTTGCGGTTAACGGCCCGCTTGTGCTGAATTCAACCACCGATATCGTAACGGGGGGCGGCGCGCTGGCGCTGAGTGGCGGGATCGAGCCGGGTAGTTCGGCCAGTCCCGGGTTTGTCCTGAATACCGGTGCGGGCGACATCCTCATTGCCGGCAATGTGGGCGCGGGGAGCGCATTGGGGCCGGTCACCATTCAGTCGGCACAGAATGTGTCCTTCTCCGGCTCGTTTGCAAGCACCGCTTTCTCCCAGGTCGCGGGGACAGGGACCAGTAATTTCTTTGCGCTGAATGTATCCGGGCCGGTTAGCCTGAACACGACGAACCTGGTTGGTGCGGTGAGTGGCGGTTCTGTGAATCTTGTCGTTTCAGGTTCAATCGGTACGCCTGACAGCCCGCTGCAAATCTCCGCCGACAGCCTGTCCGTCGATGCATCGGGCGGTAATTTGCAAGGAACGATTGGCGGGTTGAGCGGGGCGCAGGCGATCGCGCTAATTCAGTTCGTCGGCAGCGCGCTTGGCAGCAGTTTTACCTTCAGCGATGCGGTGGTTGGTCAGCAGCCCGAAACGGGCAATCTGGATGATCAGGTGCAGCAGGACAGCGTCGATGTCGTCAGTAGTCAGATCGATGATCTGACGCAGGAAGAAAATAACGAAGAGATATTCGGCGCCAGCGATCCGCTTGACGAGGAAGAAGAGGCGCTCGGTGGCGGGGAGATCGTCACCGACCCGTTATCGGTCGTAACCCCCACAGACGAGGACCGTTATCTGCGGATTGTCGTAGAAGAGAATTTGGGGGGATCGGGTGACCGGGATGATGAGGAAGAAGAAGCCCTCAATTGCGAATGTGCGTCATGAGTGAGCCGATGCCCGACATATTGAAAGACAATAAGACAATTGCCTTTGAGATGAGTGGCAATGTCGCCACCATCACCCTCAATCGTCCGGATGCGGCGAACGGTGTCGATCTGGAGATGGGGCATGGGTTGATGCAGGCGGCGATCCATTGCGATGAAACGCCCGGCATTCGCGCGGTTATTCTGACTGGCGCGGGCAAGATGTTCTGCGCCGGCGGCGATCTCAAGGCTTTCGCCGGGTTCGGCGATACGCTGCCAGCCCGGCTTAAGGAACTGACCGCCTATCTGCATGCGGCGACCTCGCGTTTCATGCGGATGGATGCGCCTCTGATCGTTGCGGTCAATGGCACCGCTGCCGGGGCGGGGTTCAGCCTTGCAGTGTCCGGGGATCTGGTGCTGGCGGCCGCTTCCGCTAATTTCACCATGGCTTACACCGCCGCGGGCCTGTCGCCTGACGGCAGTTCAAGCTATTTCCTGCCGCGGCTGATCGGGCTTCGGCGCACGCAGGAGCTGATGCTGACAAACCGCCGGCTTGATGCCGCGGCGGCGCTTGACTGGGGGCTTGTCACCGAGATTGTGCCCGACGAACAATTGCTGCCTGCCGCCACCACACTGGCGCAAAAATTGGCCGATGGGCCGACCCGGGCGCATGGGGTGGTCAAGCGGCTGCTCATCGATAGTTATGGCAATGGCCCTGAAACCCAGATGGAGCTTGAGGCGCGCGGTATTGCCGCCATGGCGGGCACCGAAGACGGGCGCGAGGGGATTGCGGCCTTCCTTGCCAAGCGTGCGCCGCGATTTACTGGCAAGTAATCAGGTTACATCGGTAATCAGGTTGCGTCGGTAATCACATTACAACAGACCGCTTGTTCGCCGCATCGTTCAGTATACGCCACATGTAAAAAGGGGTGAGCGGCATATCGAGATGCGTGATGCCGCGTTCGGCCACCGCGTCGAGTACCGCATTGACAAGCGCGGGCGGCGCACCGGTGGCCCCTGCCTCGCCGCAGCCTTTGACGCCGAATGCGTTGGTCGTGCAAGGAATATCTTCCGTCGCGACGGTGAAATCAGGCAGATCGGCGGCGCGTGGTATCCAGTAATCCATGAAGGAACCGGTGACAAGCTGGCCGCTTTCGGGGTCATAGACAGCCTGCTCTCCCAGCGCCTGACCAAGCCCCTGCGCGGTTCCGCCATGCACCTGACCGGCCACGATCATGGGGTTCAGCACCGTGCCGAAATCATCGACGATCGTGTGGCGTAAAATCGTGATGGTCCCGGTTTCAGGGTCGATTTCCACCTCGCAAATATGGCAGCCATTGGGAAACTGATTGGGTGTGTTCTGATATTGTCCGTCCCCAGACAGGCCGTGTCGGGGGTCGGCATGGCGCGCAACCTCCCACAATGTGATCTGCCGGTCGGTGCCCGTGACGGTAAAGACGCCGTCACGATAATCGATATCCTGGGCTGCGGCTTCCATCATGTCTGCCGCATAGCCGCGTGCCTTTTCCAATAGCGCGAGCCCGGCAAGATCCACCGCGCCGCTGCCCATCAGGCCAGATCCAGAACCACCGCTTAATCCGCCATCGGACAATATATCCGAATCGCCGCTCGTGACGGTGATTGTATCGAAAGGAATACCCAGCGCATCGGCGGCGACCTGCGCATAGACGGTCTCATGTCCCATGCCATTTGACTGGTTGCCCATATAGACAAGGGTTGTGCCATCGGGCTGCGCGGTGATGCGGGCTGTTTCCTGCGGCGGGCCGCCGGCTTTCTCCACATAATAGGCCATGCCGATACCGCTCAGTTTTCCTGTGGCATGTCTTGCCTTGCGCCTGTCGGCAAACCCGTCCCAGTCGGCAAGTTGTTTCGCCTTTTCCATCACAAGGTTGAAATTGCCGCTGTCATAGGTAAACCCGCCCGCGCTTTGATAGGGCATGGCCTCGGGCGGGATGAAATTACGCGCCCGCAATGCATCGGGTGCTATCTCCAGTTCGCGCGCGGCGTGGTCGATCAGCCGCTCGATCACATAGGCGGCTTCAGGCCGGCCCGCGCCGCGATAGGCATCGACGGGCGCGGTATTGGTGAAAACCGCCTGCACATTGACATACAGTGCCGGCACCGCATAGACGCCGACCTGCAGACCGCCGGCGGCGACCGTTGGCACACCCGGGCCCATGACCGATGCATAAGCGCCGATATTGGCTGTGATATGGCAGCGTACAGCAAGGATTTTGCCGGATTTGTCGAGCGCCATTTCCGCATCGGTCAGATGGTCGCGCCCTTGATTGTCGGTGAGGAAGCATTCGGCCCGCTCGCCCGTCCATTTCACGGGACGCCCGACCTGCTTGGCCGCCCAGGCGCAGGCGATCTGCTCGGGATAGACGAACGCCTTCATCCCGAAGCTGCCCCCCACATCATAGGTGCGAACCCGCATCCGTTCGGGCGGCAGGTGGAAAATCGGTTCCGCTACCAGCCCGCGCCAGCGGAATACGCCCTGGGTTGCGGTATGTACCGTATAACGTTCGGTGGCCGGGTCATATTCGCCGATGGCCATGCGCGGTTCCATCGGATTGGCGATCAGCCGGTTGTTCACAAGCCGTAAACGACAGACATGGTCGGCGCTGGCAAAGGCCGTATCGGTCGCACGCGCATCGCCTGTTTCCCAGTCAAGGCAGAGATTGCGAGGTGCTTCGGGCCAGATTTGTGCCGCGCCCTCGGCCATTGCCTGCGCCGTATCGGCGACAAGTGGCAATTCCGCGTAATCGACGGCCACAAGCTCCGCCCCGTCGCGCGCCTGCGCGGCGCTTTCGGCGATCACGATGGCGACCGGTTCGCCCGTATGCCGGACCCGGCTTTGTGGCAGGGCCGCGCGGTGCGGCAGGATGGCAGACTTGCCGTCGCGCCCGGGCAGCCGCGCGATACAAGGCATGCCGCCAAGCCCGGCGGCGGCAAGATCCTCCCCCGTCAGCACCGCGATGACGCCGGGCGCGGCGCGTGCCTCCTCACTATCGATCGACAGGATATCTGCATGGGCGTAGGGCGCGCGCACAAAACAGGCATAGCTTTGCCCCGGCAGATTGACATCATCCCCATAGCGGCCCTGCCCGGTGATGAAGCGGTCATCTTCCTTGCGGCGCAGCGGTTGCCCGACAGCAAATTGTCCCATTTCACACCCCCTCAGGCTGCATCGCTTGTGTGGTTCATCGCCTCGACCTGAGGGATGACTTCATCAATCAGCAATTTCGTCTGGGTGAGGACGTCCTCTGTGTCGGTGGCAATTGGGCGCAGGATGAACTTATGCACCCCGGCGGCAATGAATTCGCGGATCCGTACCAGAATATCGTCGGCCGAACCCACCGCGAGATAGCCGCGTGGATCGTCCTTCACCCGGCGCGACAAAGCCTTCACATTCCGCGCGGCGGGATCGTCTTCCCAACTGCCGAACCGAAACCCGAAACCCGCGCCGTAATGATCGAAATCGATGCTGCGACCATGTTTGACGAGCGCGCGCTTGATCCCGGCGATGACCGGGGCGACCTGCGCCGGGGTTTCGATCCCGGCCTGCCAGCCGGTGCCGTATTTCGCGGTCCGTTCGATCGCGGCGGGGGCGGAACCACCGATCCAGAGCGGGATGTCGGGATTGACGGGTTTGGGGCTGATCGACACGTCCTGATAATGAAAAAACTCGCCCTTGAAACAGACATTATCCTCGCGCCACAGGCGGGCGATAAGTTCAAGTGCCTCATTTGTGCGTATGCCGCGCCGCCTTGTCGGCCGCCCCGTCGATACCCAGTCAGGGCCGATGGCGCTGCCGACCGCGAAGGCAGGCAGAAGCCGCCCATTGCTCAACAGATCGATGGTTGCGCATTGCTTGGCCAGCAGCAGCGGATCGCGCAACCCGGCGGAGGCGACATTCATGCCGAATTTGAGCCGTTTCGTGCCGCCGGCAAGCGCCGCCATCACGCTGAGGCATTCAAGATTGGGATCGCGCGAGACAAGCCGGTCGGACTGCCAGATCGAATCCACATTGCCTTCTTCGCACATGCCGACCCAGCGCCAGAATCCATCCCCGTTTTCAAAGGGAAAATTGGCAATGCCCAATCCGACGCCGAACGCCATATCGCACCTTTTGTCGCTGATCCTGTTACCCGCAAGCCTAGCATGGCGGCAATGCAAATTCAGCTTTTTACATGCCGCAGGCTATTTCTGCGGAACCGGATTCTGAGCGCGTTGCGGGGCCAGGCGGGCAACATGCAGATAGATGAGTGCGCTGGCGATCGCTGCGAAGAAGCACCAGACCGAAACCAGCGCCTCTGAATAAAACTGCAAGGTCATGCCATAACCCGCGAAGATCGTGAGCCCCAGCAACTGGACCATCCGGCCCGACGACAGCAGGAACGGCAACACCGTGCACAGCACATAGACGATTTGCCCGTTGGGGAAATAGTCATAGCCATTGTGATAATGGATGCTGTGGCCGAGTATCGTTGCCTCATAGGGGGATTGCAGAATGCTTGTCAGCAGGTAAATGCTTGTCACAAGCCCCATCAGGGTCAGCGTTTGCAATGCCCAGACCCGGTATCGTTCGGTCTCGGTCAAAAGAATGGCCAGCGGCGCGGCGGTGGGCCAGAAGACTTCAGCAAAGAATACGAACAGACCCGCAAGCTGACGCTGCAGGGCCGGATCCTGTATTTCCGCGCCGAGCGCCAGCCACAGCATACCCTCAACCGCCTGCTGCGCGCCGAACAGCAAAGGAAAGGCGGCAAGCAGCAAATCCTGTTTGCGTGTCACCTGCGTCAGGCTGGCAACACCTGCCGCACCGGCAATTGCTGCGACCGTAAAGCTTGCTGTTGCGGAGAAACACATGCGTTTTCCCTTCCGACCGATATCTGCATTGCCGCAAAGATTCGTTTTGTTGCAGCCACTGTTATACTATTACATATGTTGCATTCTGTTGACGTGCCCGGCATGCAGCCGGCCAGTCAGTTTGTAATGGTCACCAGTCTATATGTAATTGCCATATGTAATTGGTAGACAATATGCATCTCGGAAGCGAGATGGTTTAGACGGAAGAGGTAATTTTGGCGAGATCGCAGGCGGCAATCGAACTATTTCCGGCCCCCGACCATGACCATCAGTCATGTGCGGATAGTATCCTCGCTGAAGCGGAACGGATCTGCGCGGCCCGGCGGGTGCGGCTGACCCCGAAACGGCGCCAGGTGCTCGAGATCATCGCAAAAAGCCATGCGGCGGCGGGTGCCTATGAAATCCTTGAAGAGATGGCGGGGCCCAAGGGCCGGCCGGCACCTGTCATCGTTTACCGGGCGCTCGAATTTCTCATGACGCATGGGCTTGTGCACCGGCTGGCGAGCCTGAATGCCTTCATCGCCTGCGCCAATCCGCAGCCTGAACATGGGGCGCAGTTCCTGATTTGCCGTGGCTGCCGCACCGTTACGGAGTTCAGCAATCCCGCCATGGGAACCGCGATACGGGCGGGCGCGCGGGAGGCGGGTTTTTCGGTCGAGGCGTCGATGGTCGAGATTTCAGGGCTTTGTGCCGCTTGTGCGCAGGCGCAGAATGAATAGCCTCGTGATTGGAACGCAGCCCGCCGCCGCCCATGCGTCGGGCGGCGTTTTAGTATCCGGGCGGGATCTGTCGCTCTCGTTTGGTGACCGCGCGGTGCTTGAACATATCGATATCGCCATCGCGGGCGGGGAGATTGTGACCCTGATCGGACCCAATGGCGCGGGCAAAAGTACGCTCGTCAAGCTGTTGCTGGGAATAGGCAAGCCCGATAGCGGCACGATCCGGCGGGCGGCGGGCCTGCGCATCGGCTATGTGCCGCAGCTTATGCCGCTTGAACCGGTCTTGCCGCTCACTGTCGCCCGGCTGATGCGGTTGACCATGCACGCGAGCCGGGACGAGGTGCTGGCGGCATTGTCGGAAACCGGGGTTGCGCATCTTGTCGATGCCTCCGCGCATACCCTGTCGGGGGGTGAGCGGCAGCGGGTTCTGCTGGCCCGGGCCTTGCTGCGCGCGCCCGATCTTCTGGTGCTTGACGAGCCGTGCCAGGGGGTCGATTTCGCGGGGCAGGCGGAACTTTACCGGCTGATCGGCAGGATACGCGATCGCCGCGGCTGCGGTATTCTGATCGTGTCCCATGATTTGCATCTGGTGGTTGGCGCTGCGGACCGGGTTTTGTGCCTGAACCGGCATATTTGCTGCTCTGGCACGCCCGAAGGGGTGGCGCAGGACCCGGAATATCTGAAATTGTTCGGTGCGCAAGCGGCGGAAGCGTTCGGGGTCTATACCCACGGCCATGACCATCACCATGATGTATCCGGCGAAGTCGTACCGCATGAAGAAGGGTGCGCCCACTGATGATTTCGGATTTCTTTCTGCGCGCGCTCATCGCGGGGGCGGGGGTTGCTTGCATCGCCGGGCCGCTTGGCTGTTTCGTTGTCTGGCGGCGGATGGCCTATTTCGGGGATACGATGGCGCATTCCGCCCTGCTTGGGGTGGTGCTCGGGATGCTGCTCGGGATCGCGCCTATCTTCGGGGTGATTGCGGTGACAACCGTCATTGCCGTCACCCTGTCGCGGTTCGGGCAGCGGGCGCGATTTTCAAGCGATACGCTGCTTGGCATTCTTGCCCATGCGACCTTGTCGCTTGGTCTTGTGGCGATCAGCCTGCTTGCCGTGCAGGTTGATCTTCTGAGCTATCTGTTCGGGGAACTTTTGGCTGTCAGCATGGTTGATATCTACTGGATCTATGGTGTGGGCGCGGCGGTGCTGATAACGCTTGCGATGATCTGGCGGCCGCTGCTTGCCATGACGGTAAGCGAGGAACTGGCGCAGGTGGAAGGCGTACCGGTTATGTGGTTACGGCTTGGCTTTATGTTGCTGATGGCGCTTTTGATCGCGGTCGCCATGAAGATTGTCGGCGTATTGCTGATCACTGCCTTGCTGATCATTCCGGCGGCAGCGGCACGAAGTTTTGCGCGCGGGCCCGAGATGATGGCGGGGATTGCCGTATTGATCGGTCTGGCATCGGTCGTGGGCGGGCTTTATGGCTCCTTATGGTTGGATACGCCGTCGGGTCCATCGATCGTTGTGGCGGTAAGTCTGTTTTTCTGCCTTAGTTTAGCCATCGGTCGCGGGCAATTTGCCCAAGGGTGATTTTGACCAAGGGTGATTTTGACCTGTTTGCGTAAAAAGGGGTGTTCCGTGAAACGACTATTGCTGCTGGGCGTTGTCTTTCTGTTGCCGCTGGTTCCGGACTTCGCTGCTGCGCCTGCGCTGGCGGCGGAACGCGCCGTCGTCAACGCGCAATCGGAAAATGATCTGTTCGGTAATGGCGATGACAGGCATTACACCAACGGCCTGAAATTCAGTATTTTTTATCCCGCTGACGTGCAGTTGCGGCCGGTCTCGGGGGCGGCCGCCAGAATACCGTTTTTTGAACCCGGCACCAATTTGCGGTTCAGCCTCGGCATCGGGCAGAATATCTATACCCCTGACGATATCACCCGCAAATTTCCCGATCCGCGCGACAGGCCCTATGCCGGCTGGCTTTACGGCAGTGTCGGGATGACGTCGGAACATGAAGACGGGCTGTTGGAAATTCTTGAACTCGATTTGGGCATCGTCGGCCCCGAATCCTTTGCCGAGGATGTTCAGACCACTTGGCATGAGTGGATCGATACCACGCGTCCCGAAGGCTGGGCGCATCAGCTCAAGAACGAGCCGGGCATCGTGCTGTTTTACGAGCGCAAGCGGCGCGCAAAGCCGCATAATTTCACATCATGGCTACAGGCGGATTTCACGCCCCATAGCGGGCTTGCGCTCGGCAATGTGTTTACCTATGCCGCAGTGGGCGCGACGGTGCGGATCGGGGATGGGCTGCCGACAGATTTCGGGCCGCCGCGGATCCGGCCCAGCCTGCCCGGTTCCGGCTTTTTTGACCCGAAAGGCCGTACCTATAGCTGGTATATCTTTGCCGGGGTCGAAGGCCGCGCGGTCGCGCGCAATATCTTCCTGGACGGGAATACCTTTACCGACAGCGCAAGTGTCGATCGGAAAGTTCTGGTTGGCGATGCCCAGCTGGGGATTGTGGTCACCATTCGCCAGGTCCGGCTCGCCTATACGCAGATTTTCCGCACCCGCGAGTTTGATAATCAGCGGGAGGCGGATAATTTCGGCGCGCTGAGCCTTTCCTATGCGTTCTGAGGCGGTATCTGAATCGCAGACAGCGGCGCGGATTGCCCGCAACCCCGGACCTGCGCATCTGCTGCGCGCGCTGTTTGCGGTGAGCGCGCGCGAATTCGACAAATTCCTGCATCAGCGCAGTCGGTTTCTGGCCGCCCTTCTGCGGCCTTTGCTTTGGCTTTTTATCGTCGCGGTCGGGTTTGAGGCGGCCTTTGACGGGTCTGGTTCCTATCGCGCCTATATGCTGCCCGGCCTGCTTGGTGTGGTGCTGTTGTTTCACGGCATGCAATCGGCGCTGTCCATGGTGTATGAGCGGGAGATGGGCATGATGCGCCTGCTGCTCACAGCGCCCTTGCCGCGCGCCTATCTGCTGTTCTGCAAGCTTGCGGCAATCAGCCTGCTTGCTGTGGGGCAGGCCTATCTGTTCCTTGGCCTGGCCGCGCTTTTCGGGGTCGGGATCGGGGTGCAGGGCTGGCTTTATCTGCTGCCCGCGCTGCTTGTCGGCGGGGCGATGCTCGGGGCGCTGGGGCTTGCGATCTCGGTATATGTACATCAGCTTGAAAATTTCGCGGGGCTGATGAATTTCGTCATCTTTCCGATGTTCTTTCTTTCAAGCGCGCTGTACCCGCTGTCGCGCTTTGCGGCGGCGGGGGCGGATTATCTTGTGACGCTGGCCCTGCTTAACCCTTTCACCCATCTTGTCGAATTGCTGCGCGCGGCGTCAGAGGGGCGTTCTGATGCGGCCGGCTACGGGGTGATGGCGGGCTGCACGCTCCTGTTCTTTCTGATCGCGCGGACGGGTTACGATCCCGAGCGGGGCATTTTCAACCGCCGCTGAGATTGCCGGGAAGATCGGGGGAAGAGTGGATGACGCCTCACCCCTTGCATTCGCGGCAGTTTCAAACGAGACTGCGGCAAACCGGTGCGATCAGACAATAGGGAGCAAGCGTCATGGCCTGGACAAAGCCGAAAGTTACCGAAATCGCCGTTGGCATGGAAATCAACTGTTACGCCTGCGCCGAGCTTGCTGACTAACACGTGTCGAACAAAGTGCGGCCGGGCGGCAAGGGGCGATCGCCCGGGCAGCGGTAAATTGCATGCATATCCTGATTTTGGGTGCGGCGGCGGGTGGCGGATTTCCGCAATGGAACGCGAATAACGCCCAGTGCCAACGCGCGCGGGCAGCCGACCCGATGGTGCCGCCCCAGACGCAATCCTCCGTCGCGGTCAGCCTTGATGGGCAGCAATGGTGCCTGTTCAATGCCTCCCCCGATCTGCGGCAACAGATCAATGACAATCCGCAATTGCATCCGCGTGCCGACGGGCCGGTGCGGCAGTCGCCGATCCGGTCGGTGGTGTTGACGAATGCGGATGTGGATCATGTGGCCGGACTGCTCAATCTGCGCGAAAGTCAGCCCTTTAGCTTGTTCGCGACCGCGCGGGTGCAGGCCACCTTGCGCGCCAATTCGATCTTCAATGTGCTGAACCCCGATTTTGTCACCCGGAAGGAGACGCAGCTTGATCGGGAATTCTCCCCGCTGCCCGGATTGACGGTGACCGCCTTCGCGGTGCCGGGCAAGGTCGCACTTTATCTGGAAGACCCGGCAGCCGAAGGGTTCGGCACGATGGCCGGGGATACGGTCGGGCTTGAGGTTTGCGAAACCGCGAGCGGGCGGCGCTTTTACTATATTCCGGGCTGCGCGCGTGTGGATGACGCGTTGCGTGCGCGGCTTGCCGGGGCGGCGCTGCTGCTGTTCGACGGCACCCTGTTCACCGATGAGGAAATGATTGTCGCGGGCGAGGGGATCAAGACCGGCACACGCATGGGCCATATCGCGATGAGCGGCCCGGAGGGCAGCCTGGCAGCGCTTGCGGATATCGCGGTTGAGCAGAAACTCTATATCCATATCAACAATACAAATCCGGTGCTGATGCGCGATTCGGACGCGCGGCGGCAGATTGTCGATGCAGGCTGGGGAATCGCCATGGACGGGATGGAGATCCGCTTATGAGCGGGCGCTACCGCCCCGGCGGGCGCATTTTGCTCACCGAACCGCTAAGCCCCGAGGGGCTTGAGGCGGCGCTGCGCCGGATCGGCACCGAACGCTATCACGCGAACCATCCGTTTCATCATCTGCTGCATACAGGCGCGCTCAACAAGGGGCAGGTGCAGGCCTGGGCGCTTAACCGCTATTATTATCAGAGCCGCATTCCGATGAAGGATACGGCGCTGATGTCGCGGGTCAGCGATCCGGATCTGCGGCGCGAATGGGTGCGGCGGGTGGCCGATCATGACGGGCGCGGCAATGAGGCAGGCGGCGTTGCGCGTTGGCTGATGCTGACGGACGGGCTTGACCTGCCGCGCGATTACGTGATGTCGGAGGAAGCCATCCTGCCGGCCACGAAATTCGCCTGCGACGCCTATGTCCGCTATGTGCGTGAGGAAAGCCTGCTGCAGGCGGTCGCGTCTTCCCTGACCGAGCTGTTTTCGCCCGCGCTGATTTCCCAACGGGTGGCGGGGATGTTGCGCAACTATGATTTCGTGAGCGAGGAAACGTTGAGCTATTTCGAGGCGCGCTTGACCCAGGCGCCCGAGGACAGCGCCTTCGCGCTTGCCTATTGCAAACGCGAGGCGACGAGCGCCGCCGCCCAGCAGGATGTGCTCGATGCCCTTTATTTCAAGACCGATATGCTCTGGGCGCAGCTTGATGCGCTGTATCACGCCTATGTCGCGCCGGGGCATGTTCCCCCCGGCGCCTTTGTCCCTGACGATCATGTGGGGGCGCGGGATTGATGGCAGGCGATACCCCGTCCGGCCCGGCCCCCTTGTTCGATGCGGATAGCTGCCCAAGGCTGGCACCGGGGGTGAAGCTTGTGCATGATGATGTGCGCGGGCAATGGATTCTCAATGCCCCTGAACGGGTGCTGCTGCTTGACGATATTGCGCATGCCATTGTGTCGCGCATCGACGGCAAGCGTCCGCTGACGGAGATTTGCGACGGGTTGGCCGCGGCCTATGATGCGCCGCGCGAGATGATCGGTGCGGACGTGCTGGAACTGGTGCGCGATCTTGCCCGGCGCGGGTTCCTGCGCGGATGAGCAAGCCGCCGCCAGATCAACGGCCCGATGCGACCGTTGCACCGCCGCTTGGTTTGCTGGCGGAGCTGACCCATCGCTGTCCGCTGCAATGTCCCTATTGCTATAATCCGTTATCCCTGTCCGGACGCGGGGAAGAGCTGTCGACCGAAAGCTGGCAGCAGCTATTCGCGGCGGCGCGGGCGCTCGGCGTCTTGCAATTGCATCTGTCGGGCGGCGAGCCGATGGCGCGGCCCGATCTGCTGCCCCTTGTCGCCGATGCCGCGCAGCGCGGGCTTTACAGCAATCTGATCACCTCGGGTGTGCTGCTTGATCGCGCCGCGGCGCAGGCGCTTGCCGATCACGGGCTCGATCACATTCAGCTCAGCTTTCAGGATACCGATCCCGGCATGGCCGATCATTTGTCGGGTTATCGCGACAGCTTCGCGCGTAAATGCGCCGCCGCCGAAGCGGTGCGGGCGGCGGATCTGCCGCTGACCGTCAATTTTGTCGTGCATCGGCAAAATCTCGACCGGCTGCCGGAGATGATCGCGCTTGCCCTGTCGCTTGATGCGGGGCGGATCGAAATCGCGCATGTGCAATATTATGGCTGGGCGTTGCGCAATCGTGCGGCGCTGATGCCGACCCGTGCGCAGATCGACCGCGCCAGCGAGATCGTGGCAGAAGCGCGGGCGGGGCATGCGGGCCGGCTTGTCATTGATTATGTGGTGCCCGATTATTATGCGGCCCGGCCCAAACCCTGCATGGGGGGCTGGGGGCGGCAGTTTCTGGTGGTCGCGCCCGATGGTGATGTGCTGCCCTGTCATGCGGCAAAATCCATTCCGGGCCTTGTATTCGAGAATGTGACACAGCGGCCGCTTGCCGATATCTGGCGTGACGGGCCGGCATTCGCGCGGTTTCGCGGGACCGGCTGGATGCGTGAACCCTGCCGCGGCTGCGTCCATCGTGAAACCGATTTCGGCGGTTGCCGATGCCAGGCGCTGGCGCTGACCGGGGCTGCGGAAAATACCGATCCGGCCTGCGCTCTTTCCCCCGCCCATGGGGAAATGCTGGCGATTGCGGAACGCGATGCCGGATCCGCGCCGCCGCCATTCACCTATCGCCGTTTCGGCGCTTAACGCGGCGCGGTCAATTGCGGTTGCGCGGCGGCGCGATGGCGGTATGCTGCCGCCCAGAGCAAGCCAAGTCACAGAATAACAGAACACAGCGAAGGGCAGGACGGCATGACAAAATGGATCGCAGCGGAAGAAGCGCCGGCACTACTCAAGCCGGGAATGCATGTGGCGATCGCAGGCGGGGTGATGGAGCCGCAGGCCATTCTTGCGGCACTTCAGGCCGCGCCCGAGGCAAGCCGGGGCGTGACTTATATCGCCAATCCGCTGCCCGGGATGAGCAAGGTCGATTATGCGAGTTTCCATCCCGAGGCGCGCACCCTTACCTTCTTCATTTCCGCCGAGATGCGCGACTCCTTCAAGGCCGGGCGGATCGATTTTGTGCCGGTGCAGCATTATCAGCGCTATCTCTATCTGCGCGACCATGCGCAGATCGATACCGCGATCATCCAGCTTGGCCCCCCCGATGCGGACGGTATGTGCAGCCATGGCTACGGCCTTGATTTCGCGCCGGCCATTCTCGACAAGGCATCGCTTGTGATCGCCGAAATCAATGCCGCCCTGCCGTCGCCCCCCGATATGGCGAAAGTACCGCTGTCGGCGGTGGATTACGCGGTGCGCTCTGATATTCCCGTGCAGCTTCTGCCGGTTGCGCCCATTGACGATGTGGCGCATCGGATCGGCGCGCATGTGGCCAGCCTGATCAAGGACGGGGATTGTATCGAAACCGGCATCGGCGCGATCCCCAATGCCGCGCTTGCCGCGCTTGGCGAACGCAACGATCTTGGCGTGCATTCAGGGATGATACCCGAAGGTATCAAGCCGCTTGTCGATCGCGGGGTGATTACCGGCGCGGCGAAAACCATCGATAAGGGCAAGATCGTGACGGGCTTTGCCGCCGGCAGCCGGGAATTGATGGATTGGTCGGGCCGCTGCCCCGATATTGCCTTCCGGACCGCCGATTATACCCATGATGTCGCGGTTCTGGGGCGGATCGACAATTTCGTGGCGATCAATTCCGCGGTTGAGGTGGATCTGTTTTGCCAGCTCAATTCCGAAGTCGTGGGCGGGCGGCAGATCAGCGGCACCGGCGGATCGGTCGATTTCATGCGCGGCGCGCTGCGCTCGAAAGGCGGGCGCGGTATTGTTGCCTTCACCGCAACGGCTGCGGGTGGCAAGATCTCGCGCATCGTGCCGCAGATCCCGGCTGACGGGGTTACGACCGCCCTGCGCACCGATGCCGATTATTTCGTGACGGAATATGGTATCGCGCGGGTGCGGGGTTTGCCGCTTGATGCCGCCGCACAGGCGTTGATCGCGATTGCGGCACCGCAATTCCGCGATCAGCTGCAGGAAAGCTGGCAGGCGCAATATCGCGCGGTTCGGGGCGGCTGAACAGCAACGCTTCCAGGTAAAAAACGCAGCGTTAAAAAAGAAACGCGGCCCGAGTTTCCCCGGGCCGCGTTCAACTTACAATCTGCGATGCGGGTCGACGCGTTGCCGTCCCGTCCCCGCGTGATTACATGCCCATATCCGGCATGCCATGGGCATGGCCGTGATCGTCGGGTTCGGGCGCATCGGCGATCATCGCCTCGGTGGTGATGAGCAGCCCCGCAACCGATGCCGCATCCTGCAGCGCGGTACGAACAACCTTGGTCGGATCGACGATGCCGGCCTTGATCATGTCCTTATATTCCTCGGCCTGCGCATCAAAGCCCTGCTTGAGGTCTTTCTGCTCCAACAGCTTGCCGACGATCACAGCGCCCTCAAGGCCCGCATTTTCAACGATCTGGCGGATCGGTGCCTGCAGCGCGCGCTGCACGATCTGGATGCCCACGGTCTGGTCGTGATTGGCGCCTTCCATGCCCTTGAGGATTTTGGACATATGCAGCAGGGCCGAACCGCCGCCGGGCAGAATGCCTTCCTCAACCGCCGCGCGGGTCGCATGCAGCGCGTCATCGACGCGGTCCTTGCGTTCCTTCACTTCGATCTCGGTCGCGCCGCCGACGCGGATCACCGCGACGCCGCCGGCAAGCTTCGCCAGCCGCTCCTGCAGTTTTTCGCGGTCATAGTCGGAGGTCGTTTCCTCGATCTGCACGCGAATCTGGTTGCAGCGATCAGTGATCTCCTGCTTCTCGCCCGCGCCGTCGACGATGGTGGTTTCCTCTTTGGAAATGTCCACCCGCTTGGCCCGGCCGAGCATATCGAGCGTCACGCCTTCAAGCTTGATGCCCAGATCCTCGGAAATCACTGTGCCACCGGTCAGCACGGCGATATCCTGCAGCATCGCCTTGCGCCGGTCGCCAAAGCCAGGGGCCTTGACGGCCGCGATCTTCAGCCCGCCGCGCAGCTTGTTGACCACCAGAGTGGCCAGCGCTTCGCCTTCGACATCTTCTGCGATGATCAGCAGCGGCTTGCCGGTCTTCACCACGGCTTCGAGCACCGGGATCATCGCCTGCAGATTGCTGAGCTTTGATTCGTGCAGCAGGATGTAGGGATCTTCGAGCCGCGCCATCATCTTGTCGGCGTCGGTGATGAAATAGGGCGACAGATAGCCGCGATCAAACTGCATGCCTTCAACGACGTCGAGTTCGGTCTCAAGGCCTTTCGCCTCTTCGACGGTGATCACGCCCTCATTGCCGACCTTCTGCATCGCATTCGCGATCATCTGGCCGATATCGGCCTCGCCATTGGCCGAAATGGTACCGACCTGGGCGATTTCCTCGGATGATTTGATGGTCTTGGATGACTTGATAAGCTCGGCGATCACCTTTTCCACCGCGCTGTCGATACCGCGTTTCAGATCCATCGGGTTCATGCCCGCGGCAACCGATTTCGCGCCTTCGCGGATAATCGCCTGTGCCAGTACCGTGGCGGTGGTGGTGCCATCGCCCGCCTCGTCATTGGTGCGGGACGCCACCTCGCGCACCATCTGCGCGCCCATATTCTCGAACTTTTCTTCCAGCTCGATTTCCTTGGCGACCGTCACACCGTCCTTGGTTACGCGCGGTGCGCCAAAAGCTTTATCGAGGACGACATTGCGCCCCTTTGGGCCAAGCGTCACCTTCACCGCATCGGCAAGAATATCGACGCCACGCAGCATCGATTTTCGTGCGTTGGTTGAAAAACGTACTTCTTTCGCAGACATGTTTTATTGACCTCTCAACAGCTTGAACGCTGGTTTGGGTTAGGAAATAACGCCGAAAATGTCGGATTCCTTGAGGATAATAAGCTCCTCGCCACCGATTTTGACTTCGGTGCCCGAATATTTGCCGAACAGGATGCGGTCGCCTTTCTTGACATTCATCGGTACGGTTTCGCCTTTTTCCGAAAGCGCGCCCGGTCCCACGGCGACGACTTCGCCTTCCTGGGGTTTTTCCTTGGCGGAATCGGGAATGATAATACCGCCGGCGGTTTTATCATCGGCGTCCAGACGACGGGCCAGTACCCGGTCGTGAAGGGGTCGAAAACTCATCTAGCTTCCTCCTGTTTCCGCGCTCGCGCCCGTTCAGGCGGCGCGTATAATCAATAAGGCGTTAGCACTCGATCACGAGAGTGCTAACGCGCGACTGATGTAGGCCAGGGTTGCGGGGCTTTCAAGTGCAAATCTTGTGCTGTGCGTAATTTCTTTTCCGGCTGAAGGTTTGTCAGGAGCAACCATCCGGCAGGTTGCTTGCGGGTAAGGCTTGCGACCATTTGAACCCTTGCAGTGGTGGCGGCAGTCGGCTCGGATATGGTTGACAGGGTATATGAGAAACGCCATTATCCTAAAAATGCAATTCATTCGCAAAAGCAAAACTGTGACGCAAATGCAGGGATATGGTGTGGGCGTCGCGCATCATCAAAATCGCGGCGGTATCGCCGTTATCAAGAAGTAGGGACAGAAAATGAAGAAAGCTGCCGGAATTCGCACGGCAATGCGCAGCCTGGTTATGGGTGCAGCAGGGGCCGCCGCGTTGTTTACAAGTAGCGGCGGTTCAGCCGCGCTTGCCCAGGAAGTAAATGTCTATTCCTATCGTCAGCCCTATCTGGTCGAGCCGCTGTTTGCGAAATTCACCGAACAAACCGGTGTCAAAGTCAATGTCGTGTTCGCCGAGAAGGGGCTTGATGAACGGATTGTCGCAGAAGGTGAAAACAGCCCCGCCGATGTGATCCTGACCACCGATATCGCCCGGCTGACCGGTATTGTGGAGAAAGGAATCACCCAGCCGGTCGAAGCGCCCGCGCTTGAGGAAAATATCCCTGCCGGTTACCGCGATCCCGATAATCACTGGTTCGGGCTGACGGTCCGTTCGCGCGTCGTCTATGCCTCGAAAGAGCGTGTCGCCGAGGGGGAGGTCACCACCTATGAGGCGCTGACCGACGAAAAATGGAAGGGGCGTATCTGCGTTCGCAGTGGCACCAATAATTACAATATTGCTCTATTGTCTTCGATGATCGCGCATCATGGGGAACAGGCCGCAAAAGACTGGCTCATCGGTATCAAGGAAAATCTGGCGCGCAAGCCGCAGGGCAATGACCGTGCCCAGATCAAGGCCGTTGCCCAGGGCGAATGCGATATTGCCATCGGCAACACCTATTATTACGCGGTGATGCTGAACGATCCCGAACAGCGGCCGGCCGCCGAAGCCGTGCGGATGGTTTTCCCCAATCAGTCGGGTGATGGGCCTGCCGGGCGCGGCGCGCATGTCAATCTGTCGGGCATGGCGATGGCGAAACATGCGCCGCATCGCGATAATGCTGAAAAGCTGATGCTGTTTTTGGTCAGCGACGAGGCGCAGCATATCTATGCCGAGGTGAATAACGAATATCCGGTGAAGCCGGGCGTTGCCTGGTCGGAGATGGTCAAGGGCTGGGGCGAGTTCAAAGCCGATCCCCTGCCACTATCCGAGATCGCCAGGCATCGCCGGCGCGCGATCGAGATCGTCAACGAAACAGGATTTAATGACTGACAGGGCTGAACCGCCTATAACAGCGCCTGAATTGTGAGTTCGCCGGCCGCGGGTGGTTTTGCCGCCCGCGGCGATTACTATTGTTAAGGCACTAGATTAAGGCATGGCCGTCAACGCAGATCACCGGGCACGCGCCATCATTCCCCGTATCGGGTGGCGGCCCGACCTCTGGTCGGTCGGTGGTTTGTCGATTGCCTTGATCGTCGCGGTGCCCGTGCTGGCGGTGGCAGCTATTGCTTTGGGATCAAGCGGCGATATCTGGCCGCATCTGTCCCAGACGATCCTGCCGCATCTGATTCGCACGACCTTGCTGCTGATGCTCGGGGTTGGTGCGGGTGTGCTGCTGCTCGGGGTGGGAACGGGCTGGCTTGTGACCATGTGCCGCTTTCCCGGCCGCCGGATATTCGAATGGGCGCTGCTCGCGCCGCTGGCGATGCCGGCCTATATCACCGCCTATACCTATGTGGATTTCCTGGAGTTTGCAGGCCCCGTGCAGACCGCTTTGCGCGGGTTGTTCGGCTGGCGCACGCCGCGCGACTACTGGTTCCCCGAGATCCGTTCGCTTGGCGGTGCCATCCTGGTGATGGCATCGGTGCTGTATCCTTATGTGTATCTCACCGCGCGTACCGCTTTCCTGCAGCAATCGGTCTGTGTGCTGGAGGTCAGCCGCACCCTGGGGCACGGGTCCTGGGCGGTCTTTCTGCGCGTTGCCTTGCCGCTGGCGCGGCCTGCCATCGTGGTCGGGGTGATCCTTGCGCTGATGGAGGCGATCGGCGATTTCGGCACGGTTGACTATTTCGCCGTGCGGACCCTGACGGCGGGGATTTACGAGGTCTGGCTTGGCATGGGCAGTGCGGCGGGCGCGGCGCAAATCGCGCTCAGCCTGCTTGGTTTTGTGCTGTTGCTGATCTATGTCGAGCGGCTGGCCCGCCGTGACCGGCGTTTCCACGATACCACCGCCCGGGTGCGCGCTTTGCCGCAATTCACCCTGTCGCGGCCGCGTGCATGGCTTGCCTTTCTGGCGTGTCTGCTGCCGCTCGCGGTCGGGTTTCTCATTCCCGGTGGCATTCTGCTCAAAATGGCGCTCGGCCGGCTTGCGCAATCCTGGGACAGCGCATTCCTTGGTTATGCGCTGAACAGCCTCGGTCTGGCGATGGCGGCGGCGCTGATTTCGGTCGGGATCGGGCTGTTTCTTGCCTATGGTCAGCGGTTGCACAATACGCCGCTGCAACGCGCGGTAACCCGCCTGGCAAGCATTGGCTATGCGGTGCCCGGTGCGGTCCTCGCACTTGGGGTGCTGATCCCGTTTGGCGCCTTCGATAACCTCATTGATGGCTGGATGCGGGCGCAATTCGGCCTGTCGACGGGGCTGCTGCTGAGCGGCACGGTCACCGCCTTGATCTTTGCCTATGTGGTGCGGTTTCTGGCCCTGTCTTTCGGATCGGTCGAGTCGGGGCTTGCGCAGATCACACCCAGCATGGATATGGCCGCGCGCAGTCTGGGCAATGGTCCGGGCGCAGCCTTGTTCCGGGTGCATGTGCCGCTACTGCGCGGGCCGGTGCTGACGGCTGTCCTGCTCGTTTTCGTCGATTGCATGAAGGAATTGCCCGCGACGCTGATCCTGCGGCCATTCAATTTCGATACGCTTGCCACCCATGTCTATACCTACGCCTCGACCGGCCGGCTGGAAGACAGCGCGCTGGCCGCGCTGACGATCGTGCTTGTGGCTTTACTGCCGGTCATCCTGCTGAGCCGCGCCATCGCATCGGCGCGGCCCGGTCATTCGGCGGTGCATTAATTTTTTCCGCTCAATCGGGGGGTGCTTGCCCGCCCGGCGCGGATTTGCTTGACTGCACTGACAAGAAGGTTGTGCGAATAACAACAAAAATGGCAGGGAGACGCTGAGGATGACCATCAAGGCTTATGATTGGCTGGCCTATCACACCACCCGCTTTGCGGATAAAACCGCCGCCATCGATCTGCATTCGGGGCGCGAATTCACCTATGGCGAATTCAATGAGCGCGCGGAAAGGCTTGCCGCCTTTCTGACCACTGGTCTTGGCCTGGAAAAGGGCGATCGGGTTGGCGTGCTGGCGCATAACAGTTCGGACTTTTTTGAAATTCAGTTTGCCTGCGCGAAATCCGGGCTTGTTTTTCTGCCGCTCAACTGGCGGCTGACGGTTTCAGAGCTTGAATTCATCGTCGGCGATGCGGCTCCCAAGGTGCTGATTTACGGACCGGAATTTGCCGATGCGGCGGAAGCGCTTGAAAAGCTCTGCAAACTGCCGGTTATTCTGGAAAATAACTTCGACGGTACCGACAGCCCCTATGAGGCGGGGATCGCCAAGGCCGGGCCGCTCACCGCACGCGCCGAGGTGACGCATGCGGATCTGTCGACCATCATGTACACCTCGGGCACCACCGGGCTGCCCAAGGGGGCGATGATCACCCATGGCATGACCTTCTGGAATGCGGTCAATCTCGGCCCGCCGGCGCGGGTAAGCCTTGATACCAAGCATCTGGTCGTGATGCCGACCTTCCACACGGGCGGGCTTAATTGCTATGCCAATATCGTGTTTCATGTTGGTGGCACGGTCGCGGTGGCGCGCGAATTCGATCCCGCGACGATCCTCAAACTGCTCGATGCGCGGAACGGTCATGCCTTTACCCATTTCTTCGGCGTGCCCGCCATGTATCTGTTCATGAGCCAGCATCCCGATTTCGCGGCAGCCGATTTTTCGGGGCTGCAAACCTGCGGCATCGGCGCATCGCCGGCGGCGCGCACCCTGCTTGATACCTGGGCCGAAAAAGGCGTGGCGCTGCAGCAGGGTTATGGCATGACCGAAACCAGCCCCATCGTCACCGTGCTTGACGCGCATATGGCGCTTGAAAAAGTCGGCTCTGCCGGGTTGCCGGCACTGCATATGGAAATGCGGATCGTTGATGAAGAGGGAGAGGATGTGACAGAGGCCGACAAGGTTGGTGAGATCTGGGTGAAGGGTCCCAATGTCACACCGGGTTATTGGAATCGGCCCGATGCCACCGCCGAAACGATTATCGATGGCTGGTTGAAGACCGGCGATGCGGCGCGGCGCGATGCCGATGGCTATGTCTATATCGTCGACCGGTGGAAGGATATGTATATCTCGGGCGGCGAAAATGTGTATCCCGCGGAGATTGAAAATATCATCTTCCAGCTTGATGGTGTCGCCGATGTTGCGGTGATCGGGGTGCCCCATGAGCGCTGGGGCGAGACGGGGCAGGCCATCGTCGTGCGCGCGGAAGGCGCCAGCCTGAGCGAGGAGGATGTGCTGCGCCATTGCCGGCCCAAGCTTGCGAAATTCAAGCAGCCCGGCACGGTCCGTTTCGTCGATGAATTGCCGCGCAATGCGACAGGCAAGGTACTGAAGCGCGAATTGCGGCTGCAGACGGAAACAAGCACAGACGCCGCGGCGGAATAGCCCGGCTCCCCGGCTCTGTTTTGGGACAGAGCCAGGGGATTTCCCGCGCTGCCGCTTTCGCGTAAAAATCCGCCTTCGGTTTCGCATTGTACACAGGAGGGGATAGCAGCGTGTCGGACAGCTCACCGCAACTCAAGGACAGGATCGCCCTGATTACCGGCGCAACCAGCGGGATCGGGCTCGGAATCGCCCGTGCGCTCGCCGCCCAGGGCTGCCATATCGGGATCAATGGCAGCCGGCCCGAACAGGAAATCGCGCCCCTTTGCGATGACATTGCGGGCGCGTTCGGGGTGCGGTGCGTGCCCCTGTCAGCGGATATGTCCGACCCGCAGGCGATTACGGCGATGGCGGCGGCGGCAGCGCAGGCGCTCGGCCCCGTCGATATTCTGGTCAATAATGCCGGTATCCAGCATGTCGCGCCGATCGATACGTTCCCGGCCGAGATGTGGGACCGGCTGATTGCGGTCAACCTTTCATCTGTTTTCCATGCAAGCCGTGCCGTTTTGCCGGGTATGAAGGCGCGTGGTTGGGGCCGGATCGTGAATATCGCCTCTGCCCACGGGCTTGTCGCCTCCCCCTTCAAATCGGCTTATGTCGCCGCCAAGCATGGCATGGTCGGCTTTACCAAGGTCACAGCACTTGAGACAGCGACAGACGGGATCACCTGCAATGCGATTTGTCCGGGCTATGTCTGGACACCGCTTGTCGAAAAGCAGATCCCCGATCAGGCAAAATCCCACGGCATGTCCGAGGAAGAGGTGATCGATCAGGTGATCCTGGCACCCCAGCCCAACCGGAAATTCGCAAGCGTCGAGGAAATCGGCGCGCTGACCGTGTTCCTGTGTTCGGCGGCGGGCGCGTCGATTACCGGTGCGTCGCTGCCGGTCGATGGTGGCTGGACGGCGCGCTGACCGTGTTTCTGTGTTCCGCGGCACTTGCCCTGATTGTTTGGCAGTGATCGCGCGGCTGTGATCGGGTTTTGCACCGGGCTGTGATAGGATTGACTGTGCGGTTCTGCGACAAGGGAGGGGCAAAGCATGCGACAGATTTTCAGCTTTCTCGTGATGACAGCTGTTTTGTGCGGCGCGGTTGCGGTGCGCGCGCAGAATTTCGACGCGGTGACGATCACAACGACCGCGATTGGCGACGATCTGGCGATGCTGACCGGTCAGGGGGGCAATATCGGCTTGTTTTACGGCCCCGACGGGGTGCTGATGATCGATGATCAGTTCGCACCGCTCAGCGATAAAATCCGTGCGGCAGTGGTGGCGGTCGCGGGGCAGCCGGTGCGGTTTCTTGTGAACACCCACTGGCATGGCGATCATACCGGTGGCAATGAAGCATTCGGTGGTGCGCGCGCGGTGATCGTCGCGCATGAAAATGTCCGTGCACGGATGCAGAAGGGGCAGGCGATGCCCGCGCTCGGCCGTGTCGTGCCGCCAGCGCCCGATGCGGCATTGCCTGTCGTCACGTTTAAGGACGGGGTGAGTTTTCACCTCAACGGAACGCGGGTCGATGTGCATCATATCGCCCATGCCCATACCGATGGCGATGCGCTGGTGCATTTTCCCGACCGCAATGTGCTGCATATGGGCGATATCTACTTTAACGGTTTTTATCCGTTCATCGATGGTTCGAGCGCGGGGTCGCTGGCCGGTATGATTGCGGGCGCGGCACGCGGGCTTGAATTGGCGGACGCGGCAACGGTGATCATTCCCGGCCACGGGCCGCTGTCAAACAGGGGGGAGCTTGCCGCCTATCACGCGATGCTGACCGGGGTTGCGCAGGCGGTGGCCGCGGCGAAAGCAGAAGGGATGAGCGTCGATGACGCGGTGGCGGCCGATATCCTCGCCCCGTTCAATGCCGATTGGGCCGGTGGCTTCATGACGCCGGAACGGTTTCTGCGGTCGGTTTACCCGCTGGCGGACAATTAGATCCCGGCAAATTCCCGTCTCTGTGCCCGCTTTCACTGTCGCCCGGTCGCGAATTTCGTCATAGTGGAAAGGTATTTCAGACCTTTCATTGGAGTTATTGATGTCTTTTGCGGGTAAGTTGCTGTCGCATTCCAAGCGGGGAGTTCTGGCGGTTGCGGTCATTGTCGCCGCGCATGGCGGCGCGGCGGCGCAGCAGGGCTGGCTTGATCAGGGACGCGCGCTGCTGGGTACGCTGGGCGGCAATACGGACACCCAGTCCGCCACCACATCGGGCTCGGGCCTGAGCGAGGATCAGATCAGCGCCGGATTGCGCGAGGCCCTGGCGGTCGGTACGGAACGGGTGGTCGACCGGCTTGGCACGACCAATGGCTTTAATGGCAATCCGGATGTGCATATTCCACTGCCTGACAGTCTGAAGATGGCCGATCAGGCGTTGCAGCGGGTCGGGATGGGCGCGATTGGCAGTGATCTTGAATTGCGGCTCAACCGGGCCGCCGAAGCCGCCGTGCCGCAGGCGCGCGCGTTGTTCATCGATGCCATCGCCAAGATGAGCCTGCAGGATGTGCGCGATATCTATAGCGGCCCCAAGGATTCGGCGACCCGCTATTTCGAGGCGCGCATGGCGCAACCGCTGGCCGATGGCATGCGCCCGATTGTCGATGCGCAATTGGCCGAGGTCGGGGCGGTGCAGCTCTACGACCGGATGATCGGGGAATATCGCAATATTCCCTTTGTGCCTGATGTGAAGGCCAATCTGACCGATCATGTGCTGGGCCGCGCGGTTGACGGGGTGTTTCTGTTGCTCGCCCGGGAAGAAGCGGCCATTCGCGAGGATCCCGCCCGGCGCACGACCGAATTGCTGCAAACCGTTTTTGGTGCCGGCGGTTAGGTTATCTGTCAGGCGGCCCGGGGTGGGCATCCGTTTCATCACGGCTGCGTGTCGGTTGGCTGGCCAGCCCGAACAGGATCAGCAGCAGCCAGAAGCTTGCCTGCCACCAATTCTGCCATAACCCGAAGCTGAGCAGGATAAGGCACAGCGTTGCGGTGAATGCGGCGGTCGCGGCCGCCCGCTGGGACGTGGGCAGCGGCAGTGCCGCGATCCCGAAACCCAGGGCAAGCAGCAGGGCTGCCGTGATCAGCGCCCCGGGCAGGCCAAGCTCCAGCCAAATCTGTAGCGCCCCGTTATGGGGATGCAGCGGCAGCAGCGTTACATTTGGATAGGCGATATCGCTGCCATCTGGCAATTCCGCCACGAACTGGGTGGCCTTGGCATCGATATGGCGCGCGCCGTCAAATCCCCAGCCCGTCAAGGGTTTCTCGGTGATCCGGTTGGCGGTGTAATGCCAGATTTCGATACGATGTTGCCAGGATGGGGGAATGCTGCGCTTTTCCACGCCGAAGGCTTCGGGCCGGTCGATCTTGTAGGCGATCAGCGGCATAAGCAGAAGCAGGGCGGCGGCGGCAATTGCGATAAATTGCGGTAAACGGCGCGGCGCGGCGAAGGCCAGACCGAATGCCGCAAGTCCCGCCAGCAGCGCCAGCGGCGCAGCCCCCACCGGCAGTTGCAACAGAACAAAGATAGTCGCCCCGAGCAGCAGGGCCAAAACCAGGCCCGTTTTGCCTCTAGCTGGGTGACGATCGATCAGCAAGGCCGCAACCGGCCAGAACAGCAAGACCAGCAGAACGCCGCCGCGCCCGATTGCGTTGAATGCCAGCAGCTGCCGGTAGGCTTCCCTTTGGGCAGCGTCAGGAAATTGTGTGAAGCGATCTGGGTCGATCTGCTTGATCAGGCTGATCAGCGCGCCGCCACTGGCGATTTCAAGGGCATAAAGCGCTAGGATCGCGCTATAGGCGATCAGCAGGGCGCCTGCTGCCCCGCGCGGCAACCGATAGGCGCGCGCACCGGCGAGGGCGGCAAGCCCCACAATCCATAAAAGCAGAAGCCGCAAGGCGGTGATCGCGCTGTCCGCCGGGGCAGCGCTCCATGAGATACTGAGCGCGATCCACACGGCAAGTGTACAAAGGGCAAGACCGGGAGGGGTCCCGATCAGCTGCCTCAACGCGTCGCGACAGCCCGGCCATGCCGGTGCGGCCAGCGCGCACAGACCCAAGGTTATAATCGTGCCATTGGCAGCAAAAATAATGATCGGCACCGCAGTGATGAGTGCCGCAAGCCAGGCATAGGTTGCGCGGGAAGAGGCTGTGGGCGCGGGGGCGGAATTAGGGGCAGATACGGGCACAGGCTGACCAGAAGCAGATCCAGAAAATGTGAAGGGCGGGCCAATCCGACCCGCCCTTCATTCCTGTCGATCCTATCGCACAGTTGCCATGCGATGAAGTGAAGAGTTGCGCGTGGCGTCAGACAACCCCGTAGGCCAGCATGGCGTCGGCCACTTTCACAAAGCCCGCGATATTCGCGCCTTTGAGATAGTTCACATAACCGCCCTGCTCGGCGCCATATTCGACGCAATTGTCATGGATGCCCTGCATGATATCGCGCAGCAATTGCTGCAATTCGGGTTCTTTCCATGAAATCCGCGCGCTGTTCTGGCTCATTTCAAGGCCCGATACCGCAACGCCGCCGGCATTCGCGGCCTTTGACGGGGCAAACAGGATCTTGGACTCGATAAAGGCATCGATTCCTTCCTGCACGGTCGGCATGTTGGCCCCTTCGGAGATGCCCATGCAGCCATTCTTGATCAGCGCCTTGGCTTCCGCGCCGCTGATTTCATTCTGGGTGGCGCAGGGGAAGGCCAGATCGCAAGGCACATTCCACGGGCGTTCACCCGCATGATAGGTGCATTCGAATTGCTTGGTGGCTTCCTCAAGCCGCCCGCGTTTCACATTTTTCAGATCGATGATATAGGCGAGTTTCTCTTCATCGATACCGCCGGGCACGTGAATGAAACCGGAACTGTCGGACATGGTGACCACCTTGCCGCCCAGCTGGATGATCTTTTCGGCCGCATATTGCGCCACATTGCCTGAACCCGAAACCAGGCAGGTCTTGCCCTCAAACCCGTCGCCAACGCGGGTCAGCATGTCCTGCATCATATAGATCGTGCCGTAGCCGGTCGCCTCGGTCCGGATCAGGCTGCCGCCAAATTCCATGCCTTTACCGGTCAGCACGCCGGTGAACTGGTTTTCCAGCCGCTTGTACTGGCCGAACATATAACCGATTTCGCGCGCGCCCACGCCGATATCACCGGCAGGCACGTCGGTATCGGGGCCGATATGGCGATGCAGCTCGGTCATGAATGACTGGCAGAAGCGCATCACTTCATTGTCGGATTTGCCTTTTGGGTTGAAATCCGCGCCGCCCTTGCCGCCGCCCATCGGCAGGCCGGTCAGGCTGTTCTTGAAGGTCTGCTCGAAGGCCAGGAATTTCAGCACGCTCAGCGTGACGCTCGGATGGAAGCGAATGCCGCCCTTATAGGGGCCGATGGCATTACAATTCTGCACACGATAGCCGCGATTAACCCGGATATTTCCTTCATCATCTTCCCAGCAGACGCGGAAGGCAACCACCCGGTCCGGCTCGGCCAGCCGCTCCAGGATACGCATTTTTATATATTTTGGCTTATCCTGAATAAAAGGAATGATGCTGCCCGCAACTTCCTGTACCGCCTGATGGAACTCAGGTTCCCCCGGATTACGTCTTTTCAGCCCGTTCATAAATGTATCGAGATCGTCTGCGGCGACTGTCATAGCCTTGCTCCCATTTCGTTGGCATGCATGTACTTGTTTTGTGGGCAAGACTGGATATCCTGCCCCCCGTAACCTGTTGCCGGCGCGGTTGTTTTTCCAAAGAACCTTCGCGCCAGACAACGATCCAGTGTTTTGCGGCCTGCCATGGCAGGCGCGCCGATCGGCCGCAGCGGTTACCCCGACAATTTTCCGCTGCGCCGGATCGCAATCCTCTTATGGATACGTAAAAAAAACAACAATTAACGTCATCATTCGTGACTGGGGTGCTTATAGGATTTTTCTATTATATTTCTGTGACTTTCGTAACACTTCTGAAAGTGATCTTGGGTATATTTGCATATTCACTAAAATGTCTGCGGAATCCGAAGCATGATCATGGCACGCGCGGAAGAGCGAAAAGCGCAGCTCCTGCAAGAAACCATCGCCTATTCAGAGCAGCGTGAAACAAGCGATACAGCCGATCTGAACCGCTTTATCCAGTTGTTTTTTGAAAATGTACTTGCGGAGGATTTGTTGCAGATGTCGCCGTCCGACCTTTATGGGGCGGCGCTTGCGCATTATAAACTGGCGGCAAGCCGCGAAAATGGTGCGGTGCAAATCCGTGTCTATCAGCCTGATATCGAGGCCCATGGCTGGCATTCGCCGCATGCCGTCGTCCAGATCGTCAATGACGATATGCCTTTCCTGCTCGATTCCGTCACCGGTGCGCTCAATCGGATGGGGATCGGTATCCATCTGGTCAGCCATCCGGTGATGCGCGTCCTGCGTGATGATGCGGGGCAGTGGCAGGGTTTATCGGCGGAAGGCAGGCGTGAATCCTTCATTCATCTGTCGATCGACGAACAGGCGGATACGGCAAAGCTTGAGGGTTTGCGCGGACATCTGGCATTTGTGCTGCAAAATGTCCGTGCGGCGGTGACCGACTGGCAGGCCATGCTGAGCCAGCTGGATAAGGCGATTACTGAGCTGGCCGAGCTGCCCGCCGCCATCGAGGTGGTCGAGCGCGACGAGGCGAAAGCCTTCCTGGCATGGTTGAAAGACAATCATTTCACTTTACTTGGCTATGCCGAGTACAGCTTTGCAAATAACGGCAGCGGCGCAGAGGCGAAATTGCGGACCGCCAGCGGCCTTGGCGTGCTGCGTGACCCCGACACGAAATTATTCCGCACCAGCAGCGGTGAGCTTGCCTCCCTGTCGCATGAGATTATCGAAAATCTGAAACAGCCGGTGCCGCTGATTATTACCAAGACCGATGTCCGGTCGGTCGTGCATCGCACGACCCATATGGACTATATCGGCGTCAAACAGTTCAATGCCGATGGTGAGGTTATTGGTGAAAAACGCTTTATCGGCCTATTCACCTCAAGCGCCTATAACCGGGTGCCTGGCGATATTCCGCTATTGCGTCACAAGGTCAGCCAGATACTGAAAAAGGCGGGTTTTGCGCCTGACAGCCATGACGGCAAGGCTTTGCTGAATATTCTCGCGACCTATCCGCGCGATGAATTATTCCAGGCGCCATCCGACACGCTTTACGGCAATGCTTTGGGTATGCTGCGCTTGCTTGAGCGGCCGCGCACCCGGCTTTTCATTCGGCAGGACCGGTTTGAGCGTTTTGTGTCCTGTCTTGTCTTTATCGCCCGCGAGCGGTTTCATACCGATCTGCGGCGTGAAATCGGCGATTTGCTGGCGGAATCCTTTGACGGCAAGGTAACCGGTTTTTCGCCTGAATTCGGCGACGAGCCGCTGGCGCGCGTACATTTCATGATCCGCACGACCCCGGGTTCTGTGCCGCAAGTCGATATCGAACAGCTTGAAACGCGGATCGATCAGGCGGCCCGGCAATGGTCCGATCATCTGCATGAGGCAATTCTCGCCCATGCGGGGGGCGAACGCGGACTGAAGCTGTGGGATCAATATCGCAACAGCTTTCCCAGCGATTATTGCGAACGGTTTCATTCCAGTCTGGCGGTACATGACATCGACCGGATGGAACATCTTGCCGCGCGAAAGGGTGGGATCGGCGTCGCCTTCTACCGCAATGTGGAAGATGACGAGGCGACGATACGTTTCAAGCTGTTTCAGCGCGATGAAGCCGTGCCATTGAGCGATTGCCTGCCGATGCTTGAGAATATCGGTCTGCGTGTCATCGGCGAGCATCCCTACGCGATCCGCAAGCGCGACGGCGAACTGTTCTGGCTGCACGATTTCATCATGGGCGAAGCGGAAGGTCGGCCGGTCGATCTGGCGAAATCGCGGGGCAGGCTTGAAGATCTGTTCCAGGCTTTATGGACGCGTCAGGTCGAGAATGACGGGTTTAACAAGCTCGCCTTGCGCGCCGATTTGAGCTGGCGTGAGATCGTCATTCTACGGGCCTATACGAAATTTCTGCGCCAGGCGGCGATCACCTACAGCCAGGAATATATGGAACGCGCGCTGAACGATAACCCTGGTATCGTTCGTAAGCTGATTGAAGTTTTTACGCTCCGGTTCGATCCGGAAAATGCCGGCAGGAGTGATGCTGCCCAGAAGAAATTGCGGGCTGAAATCAATGCCGCGCTCGACGCGGTCGCAAGTCTTGACGACGATCGGATCCTGCGCCGCTTCCTTAATCTGATCGATGCGACATTGCGGACGAATTTCTTTCAGTCCGGTGCGGATGGCGGGCATAAGAGCTATCTGTCTTTCAAATTCGACAGCAAGGCAATCGACGAACTGCCCAAACCACGGCCGCAAGTCGAGATTTTCGTCTATTCGCCGCGGGTGGAAGGGGTGCATCTGCGCGGCGGCAAGGTCGCGCGGGGCGGGTTGCGCTGGTCCGATAGGCGGGAGGATTTCCGGACCGAGGTGCTCGGGCTTGTCAAGGCGCAGCAGGTCAAGAACGCCGTGATTGTGCCGGTTGGCTCGAAAGGCGGGTTCGTCCCGAAACAAATTCCGGCCAATGCTTCCCGCGATGACGCGCAGGAAGAGGCGATTGCCTGCTACCGGCTGTTCATTTCGGGTTTGCTCGATCTCACGGATAATCTGGTGGATAACAGGGTCGTTCCGCCGACACAGCTTGTGCGCTATGACGCGGATGATCCTTATCTGGTTGTCGCGGCCGATAAGGGGACGGCGACTTTTTCCGATATCGCAAATCAGGTGGCGCGCGATTATGGTTTCTGGCTCGACGATGCGTTCGCATCGGGCGGATCGGCGGGCTACGATCACAAGAAGATGGGCATTACCGCACGCGGCGCGTGGGAAGCGGTGAAGCGCCACTTCCGGGAATTGGGCACCGATATTCAGACCACGCCTTTCACCACCATCGGTTGCGGCGATATGTCGGGCGATGTTTTCGGCAATGGTATGTTGCTGTCGCAACAGACCCGTCTGATCGCCGCTTTCGACCACCGCGATATTTTCATCGATCCCGACCCTGATCCGGCTGCAAGCTATCGTGAACGTCAAAGGCTGTTCGCACTGCCGCGTTCCTCCTGGCAGGATTACGATAAAGGGCTGATCAGCAAGGGAGGCGGTGTGTTCAGCCGTACGGCGAAGTCGATCCCTCTGACGCCGGAAATTCAGAACCTGACGGGCCTGAAGAGCGCGGCACTTGCCCCCAACGACCTGATCCGCGCATTGCTCAAAACCAATGCGGACCTGTTATGGTTCGGCGGTATCGGGACTTATGTGAAGGCTGCCGGGGAAAGTCATCTCGATGTCGGCGACAAGGCCAATGAAGGTGTGCGGGTCGATGCATCCGAACTGCGCGTCAAGGTGGTCGGCGAAGGCGCCAATCTCGGCTGCACGCAACTGGCGCGGATCGAGTTCGCCAAAAAAGGCGGCCGCATCAATACCGATGCGGTGGACAATGCGGCCGGCGTCGATTGTTCGGATCATGAGGTTAATATCAAGATCGTGCTGGGATCGGTCGTCGCGGCAGGCGATATGACCGGCAAGCAGCGCGACCGGTTGCTGGCTGACATGACCGACGAGGTCGCCGGTCTTGTGCTGAACAATAATTATCAGCAGACCCTTGCGATCAGCCTGGAAGCGATGCAGGCCTATCAGATGCGCGATGCGCATCTGCGCTATATGCGCAGCCTCGAACGGCAGGGCAAGCTCGATCCTGCGATCGAATTCCTGCCCAAGGATGAGGAGCTGTCCGAGCGCGCCGCCGCCGGTGCCGGGCTGACGCGGCCTGAAATCGCTGTGCTGACAGCCTATGCGAAAAACGACCTTTTCCAGGCGCTGCTTGATACCGATGTGCCTGATGAGCCCTATCTTGCGCAGGACCTCATCGACTATTTCCCCACACCGCTGCGCGGGCCCTATACGGAAGCCATCCGTGCCCATCGGTTGCGCCGCGAAATCAGCGCCACCCTGCTGGCCAATTCGGTCGTCAACAGGATGGGCCCGACTTTCGTCAATTCGGTGGCGGAAGAAACAGGCTTCGACGTCGCGGAAATTCTGCGCGCCTATGTCGTGGCGCGTGAAAGCCTGCAGATGCGCAGCTGCTGGCAGGCCCTTTCCGCGCTCGACAACAAGGTCGGCACGGATGTGCAGGGGCAGATGCATCTCGACGGCCGCGAATTGCTGCGCCGCGTGACGATCTGGTTCCTGCGCAACGTGCCGCAGCCGCTTGATATCGGCGCCACCGTCGATATCTATCAGCGCGAAATCGGCCAGCTTCGCGGCGAGATCGACAGGCATCTGTCGGCGTTCGAGGCCGCGGCGTTCGAGCGGCGGCGTAATGACTTGCTTGGCTCCGATGTGCCCGAGCGGCTCGCCTGGGAGGCTGCGGCATTCGAGCCGATGGCGGCGGCGGCGGAAATGGTCTTGGTTGCGCGCGATACGGGCCGCAAGATCGGCGATGTCGCCTGTGCCTTCTTCAAGGTCGGATCGGAATTGCAGCTCGACTGGCTGCGGGCCAGTGCCGAAGGCGGCGTTGTTGACGGGCATTGGGAGCGGCTTGCCATGAATGCCATGATCGACGATCTGTTCGGGCAGCAACGGGTGCTGACGTCACAGGCGCTTATCCTGGATGAAAAGCTCGGGCCCGAGGAATCGGTCGATGCCTGGCTTGCAAGTCATGCGCGGACGGTACGCCGCACCGCGGAGCTTATGCAGGAAATGCGGACCGGCATGCTGAGTGTCGCGAAGATTGCCTTCGTCAACCGGCAGGTGCGCGATCTTCTGAACAAGTAGGCAGCAAGCAGGGGCAGGGAAGCGGCCGGCCCGGAATTGCCGACCTCAGGCGGACAGGCGTTTTTCGCGCCGCCGTTGCACCGATGAGGGGATGCGCATCGCTTCGCGATATTTCGCGACGGTGCGCCGCGCAATATCAATTCCTTGCGCCCGCAGCAATGCGACAAGTTTGTCATCAGACAGAATTTTATCTGGCGCCTCGCCATCGATCAGGGTTTTGATCTGATGACGGACAGATTCAGCCGAATGCGCGTCGCCGCCCCGGCTTGAGGCGATCGATGCGGTAAAGAAATATTTCATTTCGTAGATGCCGCGGCTTGTGGCCACATATTTGTTTGCGGTCACGCGGCTGACTGTCGATTCATGCATATCGATTGCCTCGGCCACAGTGCGCAGATTGAGCGGCTTCAGATGCGACACGCCATGTTCGAAAAAGCCATGCTGCTGCTTCACGATTTCCGACGAAACCTTGAGAATGGTTCGCGCGCGCTGCGCCAGGCTTTTCACGAGCCAGTTGGCGTTGCTCAGGCATTCGGAAATATATTGCCGTTCCTCGGGCTTGGCGTGGCGCGTATCGATTGAGGCGCAATATTGCGCATTGACGAGCACCCGCGGCAAAGTGGCGTTATTGAGTTCGACCTTCCAGCTGCCGTCATTGGCTCGCTGCACGAAGACGTCAGGGACGATCGGCTGCACCGGCGCGCCGCCAAAGCTCAGACCGGGCTTGGGATTGAGTGCGCGTAGCTCGGCGATCATGTCCGACAGATCTTCCGCATCGACGCCGCACAACTGTATCAGCGCATCCTTGTCGCGCTGCGCCAGCAGTGCGAGATTGTCGAGCAAGGCCTGCATCGCCGGGTCGCAGCGGTTGCGTTCGCGCAACTGCAATGCAAGACATTCCACAAGATCGCGGGCAAAGACGCCGGTCGGTTCGAATTGCTGCAGGATTTCCAGCACAGTTTCGGCATCCGGCAATGTGCAGCCGATGCGGGCGGCGAGTTCGGTCAATGGCTCGCGCAGATAGCCCGCCTCATCCAGGCTGTCGATCAACTGCACCCCGATCAGCTGATGCTGCGGATTGCCGGTAGCCAGATGAAGCTGTTCGATCAGGTGATCGCGCAGGGAGATTTCCGCACCGACCATTTCGTCGAAATTGAATTCACGCAGCTCGAAGCTGCCGCCGCGGCCCTCGCCGCCCGCATTGGCCCAGCTTTCGCCGGTCAGGGAAGGCTGCGAGGCTGGTTCATGCGCGGTATCCGAGCCGCTATCGCCATCATAGAGATTTTCATAGTCGGTATCGAGCGTATCGGTCGCGCCTGCGGCGGGCGCATCCTCGCGCAGATCGAGCCCGGCTTCGGGCCCTTGAGTGGCGGTGGGTGACCGGTCGGTCGCGCTATCGGTATCTGCATGCGGATGATCGTCACGCTGATCGCGTGCATTGCCGTCATCCCAGTCGAGCAGCGGATTACGCTCCATCTCGGCGGCAACATAGGCCTCAAGCTCAATATTCGACAATTGCAGCAGTTTGATTGCCTGCTGCAATTGCGGGGTCATGACAAGACCCTGCGTCTGCTTGAGTTCCAGTCGGGGCGACAGCGCCATTGTTCCTGCCACAGTCCTTTCTTAATCGCTAAGAAATTCTAATGCCGAATGGTTGCTGGATGTTAAAGACTGAAACGCTCACCGAGATAAACCCGCCGGACATCCTGATTGCCGACAATTTCTTCCGGTTTGCCCTCCATCAATACCCGGCCCTCATGGATGATATAGGCCCGGTCGATCAGATCGAGTGTTTCGCGCACATTGTGATCGGTAATCAGCACGCCAATGCCGCGTTCGCACAGCTGCCCGACAAGTTCGCGAATATCGCCGATGGCAATCGGGTCGATGCCGGCAAACGGTTCGTCAAGCAGCATGAAGGCGGGGCGGGTGGCCAGCGCGCGTGCGATTTCGACACGCCGTCTTTCGCCGCCCGACAGCGCCAAGGCCGGCGTCCGGCGCAAATGGGTAATCGAAAACTCCGCCAGCAATTCGTCGAGGATCGCCTCCCGGTGATCGGCATCGGGTTCGACCATTTCGATGATCGCCTGAATATTCTGTTCGACCGTCAGGCCGCGAAAGATCGAGGCCTCCTGCGGCAGATAGCCGACCCCAAGGCGTGCGCGACGATACATGGGAAGCTGCGTGACATCGTGCCCGTCAAGCCGGATCGCCCCGGTATCGACGCCGATCAGCCCGGTGATCATATAAAAACAGGTCGTCTTGCCCGCCCCGTTGGGTCCTAGCAACCCAACGACTTCGCCACGCTGCAGCTTCAGGCTGACCTCGCGGACGACGGGCCTTTTCTTGTAACTTTTGCCAATCCGGTCAGCGACAAGGCCGCTATTTTCCTGCACCAGCCTGGGGCCGTTATCTTCGCCTTCCGGTATCTGTCGCGGTCCTTCGCCCGATGCGCCCGATGCGCCCGTGGCTTTATCTTCGCGCTGCAATATCGCCATTCCCCAACCTATTTCTTGCCCTGTTGCGCGGGTACGAAAACGCCCTTCACGCGTCCCTGATTGCCGCCCGTGCCAACGATCCGGCTTAGCCCGGTATTCAGATCCACCACAAGCTGGGCGCCGCGGATGATATTTTCCCCGCGTGTCAGCGCCACCTGCCCACCCAGGGTGATGGCCCCCTTGTCGACATCGTAAACCGCCCATTCGCTGGTCGCCGATTCCGCGGGCGAGGTCATGGTGACATTGCCGATCGCATCAAGCCGGGATATCGCCCCCTGGGTCGGGGTCTGGCTGCTGCCCTGATCGCGATAATAGACCCGCAGGCTGTCCGCGGTCAGCTGCAGCTCACCCTGGGATGCGCGCACATTACCGACAAAAACCGCCGTCTGGTTCTGCTGCGCGACCTCCAGACTGTCGGCGGTGATTTCAAGCGGCTGGCTTGTGTCATGCGCAAAGCCCAGTTGCGGCTTGCCGTTCTGGGCGGTGGCGGGTGTGGCGAATGCGAGGCAGAGCAGGCTGACCGCAAGGACATATGTCATGCCATATCCGAACCGTTGCCAGTAAGAAATCATGCTGCTGCCAGTCATGCAAACGCGTCCTAAAATTTTCTGAAATATCGGCCGGGGCAACAGACGCATTAACTTGCCGCTCCTGTCTGCGGGAAAATCGTGACCTTGACGCCGCCGATAAACAGCATGTTCTGGCCCCGCTCGCTCACGCGGATACCGTTTGCCGAAAGCTGCCCCAGCGGACCCTGGCCCTGCACGGGCAGATCGCTTGTCAGGCTGCCTTCATTCAGATCGATTGCCGCTGTCTTGGCGTGGAATTCGTAACCAAGATCCGAATAGGCGTCGATCCGGCCTTCCAGCAGCAGGGTCTGCCGGCCGGTATGAAATTCGCCGGTGGCCGCGCTCACCGCGAGCCATGAGCCATCCGCCATCGCAATATCCGCCTGCAGAATATCAAGTGTCACAAGCTCGCGGTCGCTTTCCTGCTGGGTCGCCATATCGGCGGTGATGATATAGCGGCGATTTTGCGCATCGCTTCCGGTGAAGCGCGGGCTGATCATGCGCAAATCGTCATTGACCGTGGAAATATTGGCATAAGTCAGCGCAAAATTCGCATCCGTGCTGATAATACCCGGCCAGGCGATGATACCGATCAGCAGGGCAACAGCGGTCAGCGGCAGCAGCACTTTCAGGATACGGATGCGCCGGCTGCGCCGGTTGAGGTCCGCATTGGCGGGCAGCGGTGCGCGCGCGGTCTTCAACATATCCTCGCTATCGGTTTCCGCCATCAGGCAACCCCCGCGCGCAGACAGTCATGGATATGCAGAATGCCGACCGGTTTCGCTCGTGTCCCATTGCCGCTATTGTCTTTACTGACAAACAGGCAGGTGATTTTGCCTGCCATCAGCCCCAGCGCTTCGGCGGCAAGCGCTGATTCGTGAATGGTTTTGGGGTTGGCGGTCATCACATCTTCCGCCCGCAGCGACAGCAAACCCCCATCTGTCATATGACGGCGCAGATCGCCATCGGTGATGATTCCGATCAGCGCCGCCTCGGCATTCACCACACCGGCGCAACCGAACCGTCCCGACGTCATGACCAGCAGGACTTCGCGCATATCGGCGTCAGGGCCGACGAGCGGCAGATTATCCAGATGCATCAGATCGCGCACCCGCAGGAGAGACTTGCCGATCTGGCCGCCCGGATGCAGCAACCGGTAATCGTCGATAGAAAACCCCTTGCGCTCCATCACGGCCACGGCCAGCGCGTCGCCAAGCGACAAGGTCACCGTCGTTGATGTCGTCGGCGCCTTGCCCATGGGGCAGGCTTCGGGTGCGGGCGGCAGCACAAGCGCGACATCGGCGCTGCGCAGCAAGGTGGATTCGGGATGACGCGCGACGCCGATCAGCGGGATCTTGTAGCGGCGCGTATGTGCGATCAGATCGTTAAGCTCGGGGGTTTCGCCTGAATTGGACAGCATCAGGCAGGCATCGGCTGGCGTGATCATGCCCAGATCGCCATGGCTTGCCTCGCCGGGGTGAATGAACTGGGCGGGCGTGCCGGTGGAGGCGAGCGTTGCGGCAAGCTTGCGGGCAATATGGCCGCTTTTTCCCATGCCGCTGACAATCACCCGGCCATGCACCGCGCATAAGATATCCACCGCGCGGGTAAATTCCCCATCAAGCGATTGCGCCATCGACTGCAGCGCCTGCGCTGCTGTCGTCAGTACGCGCCGTCCCGCCGCGATTTCCGGCGCGTCAACAGGATGCGCGCCGGATGTGGCACCGGAGGTGATGGTCTTGTCAGAGCTCATGAACTAAAGCGTGCTCCCGCTGATCGGACAAAAGGTTGCGCTTGCCGATGCGCGATGAAATTTCGCCGCAAAGCGAAAATCATGCCAGATTCCCCGAGTATGCGCAGCTAAACTCTATTGGTCAAATATTTCAGATGCTTATCGCGGCAATTGCGCAGGATCATCGGTCAATTATGCCAGCGGCGATTGTTGCGCGGCGGCGTTCCGGGTCAATGGGAGAAAATATCGGTCTCCGACCAGCCCAGAAGGTCGAGTTCCGCCCGGACCGGCAGAAAATCGAAGCAGGCCTGGGCAAGCTCCCGCCGGCCTTCACGTTCCAGCATGGTGTCGAGATGGCTTTTCAGGGCATGCAGATGCAAAACGTCCGAGGCGGCATATTTGCATTGTGCGTCGCTCAAATCGTCATTGCCCCAGTCCGAGCTTTGCTGACCCTTTGAAATATCCACATTCAGCAGTTCCTTGCACACATCGCGCAAGCCGTGCCGGTCGGTATAGGTACGGATCAGTTTCGACGCGATCTTGGTGCAATAGATCGGCGTTGTATCGACCTGAAGATAATGTTTCAGCACCGCCACATCAAAGCGGGCGAAGTGGAAAATCTTGATGATTCCGGGGTCCGCGAGCAGGCGCTTGAGGTTGGGCGCCGCATATTGCCCCTTGGGCAGCCGCACAAGATGCGCCGATCCGTCGCCGGCGGAAAGCTGCACAACGCATAACCGGTCGCGCAGCGGGTTCAGCCCCATTGTTTCCGTATCGATCGCAACCGAATCGCGAAACTGCACATGATCGGGAAGGTCGCCGGTATGAAACTGGATATCCATGAAATTCTCAAATCTTGCCAATGGGCGCCAAAACTAGCGCGGCAAGCTTAACAGAGTTCCAATGCCGCAGATATGCGCAATGGAACAATTGCAGGGGAGCAATTGCGGAGGAACAATTGCGGATGGTGCCCAGGAGAAGACTCGAACTTCCACGCCCATACGGGCACTAGCACCTGAAGCTAGCGCGTCTACCAATTCCGCCACCTGGGCCCAACAGGGCGTTGACGTAGCTTTGCACGGCGGCAATGTCAAAGGTTTTTCTGAATTGCGGCAAATTCTCGTTGCCCGAATCCGGCGGGAGAGCAAGGCTGTTGGTCTTTTATACCTTTTCGGGTAAGTCTGCGTTAAAAGGGTATATGCGATGAATTTCCGGGTTTGCGGCTGTCGCATGGCTTGCGGGAAACAAGGCCGGACGAGAATGAAGAGGGTGTTATGGCGGGCGAACTGATCACGGTATTTGGCGGATCCGGGTTTATCGGGCGCCATCTCATTCGGCGGTTGGCGAAGCGCGGTATCCGCGTACGTGCGGGGGTGCGCGAGCCTAATCTCGCGGGCTTTCTCAAGCCGATGGGCGATGTCGGCCAGATCGAGCCGGTGCAGGTCAATATCCGTTATCCAAGCACTATCGCACGGGCGCTGAAAGGGGCGGACTATGCGATCAATCTGGTCGGGATCCTGAACGAATCGGGGCCGCAGAAATTCGACGCGGTGCATCATGCGGGGGTCGGCGCGATTGCCCGGGCGGCGCGCGCGGAAGGGGTCAAGCGGCTCATCCATGTCTCGGCGATCGGGGCGGATCCGGATTCGCCGTCGAAATACGGGCGCAGCAAGGCGGCGGGGGAGGCAGCCTGCCGCGAAGAATTCCCCGAGGCGACGATCCTGCGTCCTTCGCTTGTGTTCGGCCCGGAAGATGATTTCTTCAACCGGTTTGCCGCGCTGGCGCGTTTTTTGCCGGCGCTGCCCCTGATTGGCGGCGGCGAGACCCGCTTCCAGCCCGTCTATGTGGGCGATGTCGCCGATGCGATTTTGGCCGCGCTCGACGATCCGGCCACCGCTGGCGTCCTTTACGAGCTCGGCGGTCCGCGTATCTACAGCTTCCGCGAGCTGATGGCACTTGTGCTGCAAGAAACCGAACGTCGGCGTCTGTTGCTGCCGGTGCCGGTTTTCGCCGCCAGAATACAGGCGGCGTTTCTGCAATTATTGCCCAAACCGCTGCTGACCGTCGATCAGGTCAATCAGTTGCAGATCGACAATGTGCCGGCCGACGATCTGCCCGGCCTTGCCGATCTTGGTATCGCGAACCCGACATCGGCCGAAGTTATTCTGCCAAGCTATCTGCATCGCTATCGGCGGACCGGGCAGTTCGATAGCCGCAAATATGCCTGACCGGCTGCGCCCGGGGGCAGGTTAGTTGAAATAATATACCCAGATCAGCAGCCCCGCCCCGAGCAGGATGCGGTAGATCACAAAAGGCGTCAGGCTGGCGCGTTCAAGCCATTTCATGAATAGCCTGATAGCCAGCAGCGCCGATCCGAAGGCAAGTGTCGCGGCGAAAACCGCCTCGCTTTGCAGGGTTGTTTCGCCGCTGCGGTAAAGTTCGATCCCGCCAAGCAGGCCCGCTCCGGCAATCGTCGGGATCGACATCAGCATGGAAATGCGCGCCGCATCGCGCCGCTCGAACCCGAAAATCCGCGCCGCTGTAATCGTGATGCCCGAACGGCTGGTGCCCGGAACAAGCGCAAGGATCTGCGCAAGCCCGAGCCAGATTGCCGTATGCAGCCGCAGATGTTCCAGCCGGTAAATCGTTACCCCCAACTGATCGGCGATATAAAGCAGAATGCCAAAACCCAGCGTGGTCCAGCCGATCAGCGCTGCATTGCGCATCAGCCCCGTCAGATCGAAATAGAGCAGAACGGGGCCTACGAGGATGATCGGTAGCGCCGATAGCGCGATCAGGCTGACAAGCCGGGCTTCCGCGCTGCGCCGGCCTTGGGAAAGATGGCGCACGCCAAGCGCCATCCGCAGCACGTCGCGGCGGAAATAGATCATCACGGCCAGAAGCGTCCCCACATGCACCGCGACATCAAGCAAAAGCCCCTGATCGGGCCAGTCGGTGAGCAAGGGAAGAAGGACAAGATGGCCCGAGGATGAAATCGGCAGGAATTCGGTAATGCCCTGGATCAGGGCCAGAATGAAAATTTGTAAAAAAGTCACTGAATGGTCCCGGTCAATTACCCCGCGTCAGGCAGTTGAAGGCGCATATAATTGGCGCGGGAGCGGCGCATCGGGGCAAGCCGGTATCGGTTATACCGCTGGAAATACCCCGCCTCTGCCTGTTCGCCCCGGCCTTGTTACCCCTGTCCGCAGGGCATCTATATCACCCCACACCGCTATCGGCTATTTGCAAGATACGATAAAGTGCGCGCATGCGTATGCTCTATCATCTGCCGCTCTCTCCCTTCTGCCGCAAGGTGCGTCTCGCGCTTGCGGAAAAGGGGCTCGGCTTCACCCTGCACGCCGAATATCCCTGGCAGCGGCGGCCCGAATTCGTGCGGCTCAATCCCGCCGCACAGGTGCCGGTGCTGGTGGAAGAAGCGGCCCGGCCCGTCATCTGCGACAGTCAGGCGATCTGCGAATATCTCGATGAGGCCTATCCCGACCGGCGCCTGATCGGCTTTGATCCGGCCGCGCGCGCCGAGGTGCGGCGGCTGGTTGCCTGGTTCGATCAGAAATTTCACCGCGAGGTGACCGCCTATATCCTCTATGAAAAGCTCAACAAGCGGTTGATGGGGCATGGTACCCCTGACGGGCAGGCCCTGCGCGCGGGCTATGCGAATCTCGCCATTCATCTGAAATATATGTCCAATCTGATCGATCATCGCCGCTGGCTCGGGGGGGCGGAATTCAGCCTCGCCGATATTGCCGCCGCGGCGCAGCTTTCCTGTCTCGATTTTCTGGGAGAGGTGCCGTGGGACGATTATCCGCTGGTCAAGGAATGGTATGCGCCGATCAAATCCCGGCCGAGTTTCCGCCCGCTGCTTGCCGATAAGGTCGCGGGCTTTTCCCCGCCCGCCCATTACACGGATCTGGATTTTTGAGTGGGGCAGCAAGGACCACAGGATCTGGTTTCCCGGCTGCGGGCTGAGGCAGATGCGGCGGGGTTTGCGGCGTTTGGCATCGCCGATCCCGCCGCGATTGCCGAAGATGGCGCGCGGTTCAGAACGTTCCTTGCCCTCGGCCGGCAGGGGGAGATGGCGTGGCTTGCGGCCAAGGCGGATCGCCGGGCCGATCCCTTCACCTTGTGGCCTGATGTGCGCAGCGTCATCATGCTGGGGATGAATTATGCGCCTGCGCGCAACCCGATGGAAAAGCTTGCGCACCGATCGGCGGGCAATATCTCCTGCTATGCCCAGGGGCGCGATTATCACATTATCGTGAAAAAGCGGCTGAAAAAGGTTGCCGGCTGGCTGCATCGCGAAACCGGGGCTGAGGTCAAGGTGTTCGTCGACACCGCGCCGGTCCTGGAAAAGCCGCTGGCGCGCGCCGCCGCGCTTGGCTGGCAGGGCAAGCATACCAATCTGGTGTCGCGGCAATTCGGCTCCTGGCTGTTTCTGGGGGCGATATTCACGACCTTGCCGCTTACCCCCGATAATCCGGAGCCCGATCATTGCGGTTCCTGCCGCGCCTGTCTCGATATCTGTCCGACAGGCGCGTTTCCCGCACCGCGCCAGCTCGATGCGCGGCGCTGCATCTCCTATCTGACGATCGAATATGCAGGCCATATCGCGCCCGAATTCCGCCGCGCCATGGGCAACCGGATTTATGGTTGCGACGATTGTCTGGCTGTCTGTCCGTGGAACAAATGGGCGCGCACCGCGTCCGAAGCCGCCTTTCACCCGCGCGCCAGCGCCGACAGCCCGCATTTGGGTGAATTGCTCGAACTTGACGATGCGGCGTTCCGGGCGCGTTTTGCCGGTTCGCCGATCAAGCGGACGGGGCGTGACCGGTTTGTGCGCAATTGCCTTATCGCGGCGGGCAATAGCGGTGACCGGGCCTTGCTCGGGGCGGTGGTGCGGTTGCTTGAAGACCGCTCACCGCTTGTTCGCGCGATGGCGGTCTGGGCGGTGGGGCAGCTTGCCGATGCGGCGCAGATTACCAAGCTCAGCGCTCGCTATCTGGCGGGGGAAACAGATCACGCCGTGCGCGCGGAATGGGCGGGGGCAAGCGCGCCTGAGCCCGATCAGGAAATTTAGACGCGAATATCGAGCTGTGTGCCCGGCGGCACGAAGCGCTCTCTGGCCGCCCCGTTGGGGGCTTCGCGGCTGGACGGTGCCGGGCGGGGCTGCGCTTCGGGATTGGCGCGGCGTTCAACTTCGCCAAGGGTCGGGTTCAACGCGCTGCTCAGCCTGCTTGTGCCTTGCTCAGGCCGCGCTTCGCTCAATTCCGCCAACTCAAGCTGCCGGGCGGTGCGTTTCGCATCGACCTGCCGCAAATCGATACGGACCGCTTCATCGCGCGCGCTTTGCTGCCGGCTTGTCCGTTCGCTTGCCTCGCGCTGAATGGCCGCTGCGCGCACATCGGTATTTTCCGCTGATTGGCGGCGGATTTGCGAGGCATAGGCCTGCGCACCGATCAGATTGGAGGGGCCGATAACGGGCATGAAGACACAATTCCATGGATCAGGAACACTGAATGCCAAGTTTGCCAGACAAAAATTGGCGAAAAGTTAACAGACGGGCGCGGTCGGGTCTGCCCTGCGATAATTCGTGCTTGCCCCGCTTCGCGCCGGCTCAGGGGTCGCGGGTCAATGCCTCAATCCGGGCTTCTTCCTCCGGGCTCAGCGCCTGTGCCTGCTGCACTTGTTTTCCGCGTCTTATGCCGATTAGCAGAGCGATCCCCCCCACCGCCAGCAGTAGCACCGGGCCAAGCCACAACAGCAAGGTGGTCAGTTTGAAGGGTGGCCGCATCAATACCCATTCACCATACCGGTCGACCAGAAACTGCCTTACCTCCGCATCACTGTCGCCGGCTTCGATCCGCTGCCGGACGATCTTGCGCAGATCCTTGGCAAGCGTGGCATTCGAATCCTCGATCGACTGATTCTGGCAGACAAGGCAACGCAGCTCGCGCATCAGGGTGCGCGCGCGTGCCTCTTGCGCGGGATCGGGCAGTTGCTCCACATCGAAAGCAATCGCCATCGCCTGTAATGGTAACAGCAAGGCGAATAGCAGCGGCAGAAAGAAGCGGTGTCTCATGATCCAGATCCCTGCTTTGCTGCGGCGATTGCGGGCAGGATTTTCTCCTGCAGGTCCTTTTCCCGGATCGGTCCGACATGTTTGAGCAGGATCTGACCTTTCCCATCCAGGATGAAGGTTTCGGGCACCCCGTAAACGCCCCAGTCGATCGATGTCCGGCCGGTGGCATCAACCCCGACGGATTCGTAAGGGTCGCCAAGTTGCGCGAGAAAGCGCAGGGCATTGGCCTGCTGATCCTTGTAGTTGACGCCGATCATGCGAATGACATTGTCTTCGGCCAACGCCATAAGCTGTGGATGCTCGATCCGGCAGGGACCGCACCAGGAGGCCCAGATATTGACAAGTGTCGGCTTCCCGTCGCGCAGTGCGGCGGCGACCAGCCCGGGTTCCTTGCCCGGCAGCGGTGGCAGGTCAAGCGCGGGCGCGGGTTTACCGATAAGCGCGGATGGGATGATCCGCGGATTGAGGTCAAGCCCGACAAACAGCGCGACGGCCAAAACCCCGAACAGGGCAAGCGGGATGAAACTGCGCCAGCGCATGATCGTCACTCCGCCGGGGCAGGCTGCGATGCGCCTGGCTTCTGTGTGCGGTTTTTCGGTATGGCCCGGCGCGGTGCGCCCACCCGGTGGCGCCGGTCGGTCAGGCTGATGACGCCGCCCAAAGTCATCAGAATGCAGCCGACCCAGATCCAGGATAGAAACGGCCGGAAATAAAGCCGTGCCGCCCAGCCGCCATCTGCCTGCCTTTCGCCGATCACCGCGAACAGATCGCCGCTCAGACGCGGGTGGATCGCGGCTTCGGTGGTGTCCATCGGCGGGGTGGGATAGCTGCGCGCCTCAGGCGCCAGGGTCGCGATTTCACGCCCATCCCGGCTGGCGCTGAAATGCCCGCGTATGGCGCTGTAATTGGGGCCTGCAACCTGTTCCGCGCCCTCAAAGCGATAGTCATAACCGCCGACCGTGACCGTTTCCCCCTGGCGCATGACGGTGATTTTCTCCTCCGTCCAGGCGGTGCTGCCGGTGATGCCGAGGACGAGCACCCCCATGCCCGCATGCGCCATCATCGCGCCCCAGCTTGCGCGCGGCAGCCCGCGGGCCCGCGCCCAGCTTTGCGCAAGCGGCGCGCGGAACAGCTTTGTCCGCTCGACCGCGTCGGTCACCGGTCCGAGGATCAGCCACGCGCCAAGTGCGATGCCGAATGCCGCGAGCACCGGCCCGCCCCAGCTCAGATAAAGCGTCGCCAGCCCGATAAGCGCGGAAATGATTGCCGCGAATTTCAGCCGTTGCAGCACGCCAGGCAGATCGCCCCGCTTCCACGCAAGCAGCGGCCCGATACTCATGGCGATAAGCAGCGGAATCATCAGCGGCACGAATGTCGCATTATAGTAGGGCGGCCCGACGGTCACCTTGTCCTCTCCGCCGCTCAGCGCATCCATGAATAGCGGATAAAGCGTACCCAGCAGTACCGTCGCGCAGGCGGTCGCCAGCAGCCAGTTATTGAGCACAAGCGCGGCCTCGCGGCTGATCGGTGAGAACAGCCCGCCGCCCTTCAATGCCGGCGCGCGAATCGCAAACAGCGTCAGCGAGCCGCCGATCGCCACGATCAGCAGGGCAAGGATGAAAACACCGCGCGATGGATCGGTCGCAAAGGCATGCACCGATGTCAGCACCCCGGAGCGCACGATGAAGGTGCCAAGCAGGCTGAGCGAGAAGGTGAGGATCGCGAGCAGCAGGGTCCAGCTTTTCAAGGCATCGCGCTTTTCCACGACGATAGCCGAATGCAGCAGGGCGGTGCCAAGCAGCCAGGGCATGAAAGAGGCATTTTCCACCGGGTCCCAGAACCACCAGCCGCCCCAGCCAAGCTCGTAATAGGCCCACCAGGAGCCCATGGCGATACCGATCGTCAGAAAACACCAGGCGGCCAGCGTCCAGGGGCGGACCCAGCGCGCCCAGGCCGGATCGACGCGGCCCTCGATCAGGGCGGCAACGGCAAATGAAAAGGCCATCGAAAAGCCGACATAACCGAGATAAAGGAACGGCGGATGAAAGGCGAGACCAGGATCCTGCAATAGCGGGTTAAGCCCGTTGCCGTCGGGCGGCGGCGGGATCACCCGCAAGAACGGGTTCGAGGTCAGCAGCATGAACAGCAGAAAACCGGCCGCGATCATCGCCTGCACGCTCAACACCCGCGCGCGCAGGCTGGTCGGTAAATTGCGCCCGAATAGGGCAACGGCCGCGCCGAACAGGGTGAGGATCAGCACCCACAAGACAAGGCTGCCCTCATGATTGCCCCAAACACCCGAAATTTTGTAGAGCATGGGCTTCGCGCTGTGGGAATTGGCGACAACCGTCAGCACCGAAAAATCCGACACCACAAAGGCATGGGTCAGGACCGCGAAGGCGATGGCGACGAACAGGAACTGTCCGAATGCGGCGGGTTCGGCCACCGCCATCAATTGCCGGTTGCCGATCTGCGCGCCGATCATCGGCAGGCTGCCCTGAATAATTGCCAGCACAAGGGCCAGCACAAGGGCGAAATTTCCGATCTCTGGAAGCATGATTGCCTGCCTGTCCTATTCTTTTTCCGCCGCGCCCAGTTCCGAATCGCCTTGCCCCGAAGCGCCTTGCCCCGAAGCGCCTTGCCATTGCCCGGACTTTTTCAGTGCCTCGGCAACCTCGGGCGGCATGTAATTCTCATCATGTTTGGCCAGCACCTGCCGGGCCATGAAAACCCCTTCGGGGTTGAGCGTGCCTTCGGCCACAACACCTTGCCCTTCGCGGAACAGATCGGGCAGCAGGTCACGATAAAGCACCGGCACCTCGGCGCTGAGATCGGTGATGACAAAGCGGGTGGTGAGGCCGTCGGGCAATTTCTCGACCGAACCTTCGGCGACCAGACCGCCCAGCCTGAAATTCTTGCCCGGTGCGATATCCTTTTCGGTCAGTTCCGCCGGGCTGTAGAAAAATACAAGCGTATCGCGTATCGCGGTCAGCACAAGCGCCGCGGCAATGCCGAGCAGCGCCATCGCGCCGATCACAAGATAAAGCCGTCTGCGCTTGCGGGTCATGTATGCTCCGCCTCGGATTCAAGGGCGTCCAGGGTGGCTTGCGCCTGCCGCAAGCCGCGCAGGCTGGCAACTGCGATGCCGGCCATCAGCACGATAACGGTGAGCCAGGCCGGCCAGACGAAGGCGGCAAAACCGCCCATTGCAAAAAATTCCGCCATGTCAGCCGGCCTCCCCCATTTGCAGGCTGCGGGTGCGCGCCAGCTGGATCGACCGGATGCGCCGCGCCAGAATTTCGCGCCGCATCCGCACAAGCAGCAGCCAGACATAGAAAACCGTAAATCCGGCCAGCATGATCAGAAGCGGGATCAGGATGCTGCTATGGATCGCGGGGCCTTCCACCCGTGCGATGCTGGCGGGTTGATGCAGGGTGTTCCACCATTCGACCGAGAATTTGATGATCGGCAGATTGACCGCCCCGACAAGCGCGAAGATCGCTGTGGCCTTGGCGCCGCGCACGGGATCCTCGATCGCGTTCCACAGCGCCATATAGCCAAGATAGATAAAAAGCTGGATCAGGACCGAGGTCAGCCTTGCGTCCCACACCCACCAGGTGCCCCACATGGGCTGCCCCCATAATGCGCCCGTGACAAGGGCCATGACGGTGAAGGCCGCGCCGATGGGGGCTGTCGCCTTGGCGGCGACATAGGCGACCGGATGCCCCCAGATCAGCCCGACCGCGCTCGCAACCGCCATCGCGCCGAAGCAGAAGGTCGTCATCCAGGCGGCGGGAACATGTACGAACATGATGCGTACCGTATCGCCTTGCTGATAATCGGGGGGTGCGACGAACAGGGCCAGATAGCTGCCGACCGCCAGCAGAATGAAGGCGATCGCCGCCATGAACGGGGTCAGCCGCGTGGCGAGGGTCAGAAAAATTGCAGGGTTGGCGAAGCGTTGCATGGCGATCATGTAACCTTTCGCATCGCGCCGGGGCAAGTCAACAAGGTTTGATCCATTGCTTTGCTGTCGCCACCGTCACATTTGCGTGTCGGACCTTTGCCGGTTTGCCTGTCAGCCCAGACGGTAGCGTGCATCGGGTCCGGGTGCTGCGCCATCCGCGATCGTCACTTTACCCTGCTGCACAAGATTGATGAGATGCGACAGCACCGACCGCGCCGCCGCCGGATGCAGCAGCGGGTTCACATCGGCGTACATCCGCTTGACCATCCCGGCAATCGTGTCGATCCCGTCCGCCAGACAGGCAAGGATCTGCGCGTCGCGTTCCGCGCGATGGTCGATGAAGGCGCGGACAAAAGGATGGGGGTCGGTGATGGCCGGGCCATGGGTCGGCCAGTACACCGCATCGTCGCGCGTCAGCAGCAGATCGAGGCTTGCCATATAATCGCGCATATCCCCGTCGGGCGGCGAGATGACGCTGGTTGACCAGCCCATCACATGATCGCCGGTGAACAGTACCTTTTCCTCGCGCAGGGCAAAGCACAGATGGTTCGAGGTATGGCCCGGCGTATGCACGCATTCGATGGTCCAGCCATCGCCTTCGATGACATCGCCATGGGCAACGCGGATATCGGGGGTGAAGTCCTGATCACCCCCTGCTTCGACCGATTGTCCGGCCAGGATCTTGCCTTCCCCATGCGGGCCGAAGCCATAGGCGGGCGGGTTGCCGGTCGCCGCCTTGAGCGGTGTGGTGGCGGGGGAATGGTCCATATGGGTGTGGGTGATCAGGATATGGGTGACCGTTTCCCCCTCAACCGCCTTCAGGATCGCGGCGACATGCGCCTCATCAAGCGGGCCCGGATCGATCACCGCGACCTTGCCGCGGCCCACGATATAGGTGCCCGTCCCCTTGAAGGTGAAGCCGCTCGGATTATTGCAGATCACCCTGCGGATCAGCGGCGACACCCATTCGCAAACGCCATATTCGAACGCGATATCGCGTACAAAGGGGATAGTTACCGCCATCTTCTCCGCTCCCGTCGGACCTGTTGCGCGACAGTTTGCAACAGTTGTCTCATTCTGTCGCATTGTGGCGCGTATCTGTTGCATTCTGTCTATATGATGTTGCGCGGCAATGCTACCGGCTGATGCGCGCGATCAGCTTACCCCGGTTGCCCGCAGCCGGTGCTCAAGCGGCCATCGCGGGGCGGGCGGAACCCGATCGGCATAGCCGATCCGCGCCAGCATCTGGATCCGCTCGCCGGGCTGTTCCATCAGCAGCCGGTGCAGCTTTACATAGAGCTTGCGCATGCCCGGATATTCGCGCAGCGCCTGGCTCAGCGGTTGCATGGCCAGCCCGTCGGCGGTGGCCTGCAATGACGCGCGCAGATAGGCACGTCCGGCGGCGATCTGGCTGCCCCGGTCATTATCGGCGGTGGCGATCCAGAAGAAGCCCGGGCTGGCAAGGGTGAGCTGTTCCATCCGCTCAAACCCCAGGGCAAAGGCGCGTGATTTGCGGGCCGCCATGTTTTCCCGGTCGATCAGGTCAAATTGCTGCAAAAGCTCGACAACCGGGTTGGAAACCGCGATGCCGTCGGGGCTTTGTTCGATCTCGCGGCGGCCGATCCGCATGAAATCGGCGGTTTCCTGCCGCACCGTGCGGCTGGCGAATTCCTGATGCACGCCGTCGCGGGCAAGCTGGCGCAGCTGCTCGGCCTCCGCCTGATCGCGGGTCGCGCCAAACCGGACGGATGTTGTTGCCCGGGCGGCGCGGGCCATCCGGGCGAGTGGTTCGGCTGGGGGCGCGCCCCCGATCTCGACCGGCTGCTGCATCCGGGCGAGTGGTTCGGCCGGGACCGCGCGACCCATATCAAAGGGTTCGCGGGTCGTGCGCCGCGCGCGGCAATGCGCAAACAGCGGATCCTTGGGGATATCGGGCTGCGGCGCGAGATGCAGCCCGGCGATGGGCCGCTTGTCAAGCCCGTTGCCCGGGTCGCCCTCAGGAAACAGCGTTATCTGCGCCGCGAAGCCTGCCTGCGCCGCCGCCAACGAAAACAGTTCCAGAAAGCAGCCAAGCGCGATCACGGTTTGCCGGTTGAACGGATCGGTATAGGGCAGCAGCCGGTCGAGATCGCAATAAAGCAGCCCATCGTGCGGGCCGTGCAACTGCACAAGCCAGGGCTGCCGGTTATAGGGGCTTGGCGCGAGAATCGCGTAAGACAGCGCCGCGCGCATCGGATCGGGGTAGCGTTCTGCGCCCGCCTGTTCCCAGGGGCGTAAGGCCCGCGTCGGGCCGCGCGTCAGCATGTAACCGGTCCCCGAGGCGGCGAGTATCACCCCGGATGCGCCCGCGATTTTCAAAAATCGCCGCCGGTTTGTCCGCCCTGTGCTCATCGCCCTGTCGTCATCTCAGTGTCGTCATCACAGTATCGTCATCGCCCTATGGTCTTCCGCCGTTGGTAAGCGGGACAAGCGTCGAGTTTAGAGAAATCGGCGGACGGGATCGAGTCCGGCCCGTCACAGGTTCGGGCAAAAGAAAAAGCCGGGTACAAGACCCGGCTTTTCCAAAAGCTTGAAAAGCTGTTTCAAGCGAATTTGACGGGTTAGACGACCTCGAACAGGCCGGCTGCGCCCATGCCGCCACCGATGCACATGGTGATGACGACGTTTTTCGCGCCCCGGCGCTTGCCTTCGATCAGCGCATGGCCGGTCAGCCGGCTGCCGGTCATGCCGAACGGGTGGCCGATCGCGATCGAGCCGCCATTCACATTCAGCTTCTCATGCGGAATGCCGAGCTTGTCCTTGCTGTAGAGCACCTGGCTTGCGAAGGCTTCGTTCAGTTCCCACAGATCGATATCGTCGATCGACAGGCCGGTCCGTTCCAGCAGTTTCGGAATAGCAAAGACCGGGCCGATCCCCATCTCATCGGGTTCGCAGCCGCCTACGGCAAAGCCTTTGAAGATCCCCATCGGCGTGATGCCGCGGCGTTCGGCTTCCTTGGCTTCCATCAGAAGGCAGGCGGAGGCACCGTCAGACAGCTGGCTGGCATTGCCCGCGGTGATGAAGTTGCCCTCGCCGCGAACCGGGTCAAGCGAGGCAAGCCCTTCGGCGGTGGTGTTGGGGCGGTTGCAATCGTCACGGTCGACGACGACTTCCTTCATTTCGACCTTGCCGGTTTCCTTGTCCTTGACCGCCATTTTGGTCTTCATCGGCACGATTTCATCGTCGAACTTGCCGGCCTGCTGCGCGGCGGCGGTGCGGCGCTGCGATTCCAGCGAATATTCGTCCTGATAGTCGCGTGCGACATTGTAGCGCTTCGCCACGATGTCGGCGGTTTCGATCATCGGCATCCACAGGGCGGGATATTCCGCTGCCAGCTTCGGGTCTTTGGGGTCCTGCGCCACATGGCCGCCCATGGAAATGGTTTCCACGCCCGCGCCGATCGCGATGTCGGCATTGTCGAGGATGATGTGATGCGCGGCCATGGCAATCGATTGCAGGCCCGACGAGCAGTAGCGGTTGATCGTCACACCCGAAACCGAGGTCGGGCAGCCTGCCCACAGGGCCGAGGAACGCGCCACATTGGCGGTCGACCCGCCATCGGGGGCGACGCAGCCCATATAGACGTCATCGACTTCCGCCGGCTCGATGCCCGCGCGTTCGATTGCATGTTTCACCACATGCCCGCCCAAGGCGCCGGCATGGGTGGCGTTAAAGCCGCCCCGGAAGGACTTGGCCAGCCCGGTGCGTGCTGTTGAAACAATCACGGCTTCCCGCATGTTATTTCTCCCTGCAAGTTTGTTGGTTGCGCTGAAATCGTTAAATCTGCTGGCACCATATAGCTTTTTGCGCAGTGGCGCAGCGAAAATTCGCACCCTTTTCCCTTTTGCCGCGAATTTTATCCGCGTAAAAACGGCGAAACGGCAGACGAGCCAAAGCAGCTGACAGGAAGGGCAGGGTGTGATGCAGGAGCGGTATGAAACTTTGGAATTAACGCGTCCCGCGGCGGGGCTGTTGCAGATCGGGTTGAACCGGCCCGAGGCGCGCAATGCACTCAATACGCAGATGGGGCTTGATCTGCGCGATGTGTTTCAGGACGGGCTTAATCAGGATGCCGGGGATGTGCGCTGCGTGGTGATCACCGGCACCGGCGACAAGGCGTTTTGCGCTGGCGGCGATCTGAAGGAACGCGATGGCATGACCGACCGGCAATGGCGCGCCCAGCACGTGATTTTCGAGCAGGCGGTCTATGGCATCATGGATTGCCCGCTGCCGGTGATTGCCGCGGTCAATGGCGCGGCCTTTGGCGGCGGGTGCGAGATCGCGCTGGCCTGCGATTTCGCCTATGCGGCGGAAGGGGCGCGTTTCGCGCTGACCGAGACGAGCCTTGGCATCATTCCCGGCTGCGGCGGCACCCAGAACCTGCCGCGTGTGGCGGGCACCCCGCGCGCCAAGGAAATTCTGATGACCGCCAGGCCCTTCAGTGCGGCCGAGGCGCTTGCCTGGGGGATCGTCAACCGGGTCTGCGCGGCTGACGCGCTGCTGCCCGAGGCGCTGGCCACGGCAACCGCGATCTGCGGCAATGCGCCGCTATCGATCCGGCAGGTCAAGAAAGCGGTGAATTTCGGGATTCAGTCCGATCTCAAGACCGGCCTGATGCAGGAACTCGATGCCTATGACCGGGTGTATGTGTCCCAGGACCGGCGCGAAGGGGTGCGCGCCTTCAACGAAAAGCG
>OBJS01000075.1_pt1 | contig 49528 bp, 48 predicted proteins | sample 1519851 | NCBI WGS metagenome assembly OBJS01 (sample SAMN03019806, study PRJEB22545) | beach sand metagenome | biome: beach; feature: sea beach; material: beach sand | place: USA: Municipal Pensacola Beach, FL | collected 2010-10-20 | depth 25-47 cm m
AGCAGGATTACGACTTCCTGTACAAGGCAGGCACGGCGGCGATCTTTGGACCGGGCACGAATATTCCGGCGGCGGCCGCGCGAATTCTTGAACTTATCCGCGATCGGCAACCGCTAGCCGCCGAATAATTGATCAAGCGCTTTCTAACCGAGCCGCCCATGTTCAAGCCAATGGGCGAGCTCGGGCTCCAATCGCGCCTGCATCTCATCATGATATACTGCCAGCGCCTCATCACCGAGCAAATCCGCCCACTGACCGCTTTTCCCTTTATTGAAGAAACCTGAATTATCCTGCCAGATACCGGCTTCCGCATCGGGGGCAAGCTGATCGGCATTGGCTTTCATATTCTCAAACCTTGCCGCATCGACAAGCGCCGGCCACAGATCCTCACGAACCGCAATATCAAGGAAATCAGCAATCCGGCGCATTTCACCGGCAAGATCATTCTTCAGGTCGCTGTAATGCACCATCAGGATATTCGGTAGCTGCCGGAACCGCCAGAAGCTCTCCACATAATGCAAAACCGAACTTGATAGCGGATCCTTTTCATCGCCGGGCTTACCCGATGCCTTGATCCAGCGGATAAAACGCGCCTCGGGCTCCTTTGGGCCGGGGTCGAATGGCGGAAGCGGGAAAGTCGCATTCTCCATCATCTTGGCCATCGCCTCAGGACGGACATTGCGCTGATGCGCCTCCATCGACATGAAGGCATCGCGCGGATCGCGGCCAACACAGATATAGGACATCTGCTCGTAATAGGGCAGACCGTCAAGCGGGGTATGCGTCTTGATGAAGCGGCGATTTTTCTGCGCATCCAGATTATCGAGCACATCTTCCACCGGCGCGATCAGCATGTCGAGCCATGGCGAGTACCCACTCAATGGGCGATCGAATTCCGTCTTCTGGAAAATCAGCAGGGCACAGATCATCTGCATCCAGGTCGTACCGCATTTGGGCGGCGTGCAGATCGCGATATCCCCCGCCCGCGGCACGAAACCATCCCATCTTTTGGAATCATAAGCGAAACTGCGATAGGTGGCTGTACGCTCAGGCCATTGCATCTTATTCATTATTTTCCCTCGTCACAGTTGCGGCGGCGGCACAAACGCCCCACACTTTCCCCAATCGGGCAATCCATCAATGCCCGGACAGATAATAATCTTAATCGGGTGAGGAATGATGCGCCATGACCTATCCGCTGCAAATCGCCGAACGGGATGAACTTTTGGCGAAAGCCCGGTCAATCCAGGAGATTATCGAGGCCGAAGCCGAGCCGAGCGAAACCAACCGCACACTGACCGGACCCGCGGTCGAGGCGCTTCACGCATCCGGGCTTCTCAATATCTGCGTGCCGCGCGCGCTTGGCGGGCTTGAAGCCGATCCCGTCACACAGGCGGAAGTTTATGAAGCGGTCAGTGAAATGAACGGTGCCGCCGGCTGGTGTCTTGTCATCGGGGCCACCTCGGTCGGCATGGTCGGCAATATGATCAGTGACGCGGCATTGCCAACCGTTTTCCCGAATGGCCGCATTCCCCGCGCGTCAGGCACGGTCGTCCCGTCTGGCCTGGCGGAACGGGTGGAAGGCGGTTACAGGGTCAGCGGGCGCTGGGCATTTGGCAGTGCCATTCACCATGCGGACTGGGTATCAACCGGCGCGATGGTTGCTGAAAACGGGGCGCCAAAACGCGGCCCTGACGGGGCGCCCGAGGTGATTTCGATCTGTGTGCCGATTGCCGATGTGATTATCGAGGATAACTGGTTCTCGAACGGGCTACGCGGCACCGGCAGTTCCCACTACCGGATTGAGGACAAGTTCGTACCCGACGCCTTCCTGCTCAACCGCGCAACGACAAGCCGGGGCGGCGCTCTGTTCCGGATCCCGACCTATGGCTATGTCGCCGCCTGCCATGCGGGATTTGCCATGGGTGTTGCCAAACGCGCGCTTGCCGAAATCACGGCCATGGCGGAAAAGAAAAAGCGCAAATTAAGCGGCGTTGCCTTGGCCGATCGCGGAGCGTTTCACAAGGAACTCGGGTTGAATGCAAGCAAGCTTGCCGGGGCGCGGCTTTTCGCACTCGATACCCTCAACCGGGTGTGGGAAGCGACGGTTAATGGCGAAAGATTACCGCTTGTCGCCTGGGGTGAATGTCGCGCGGCAATGACCTATGTAACCGAGGTCGCGGCGGAAGTAACAACTTTTGCCTATCGCTACGGCAGCGGCGCGGCGCTATATCAGGGGCACCCATTGCAACGCTGCTTACGCGATATTTACACCGCCAGCCAGCATGGTGTGGTCAGCGATGAGAATTACGAAAATCTCGGCCTTGCCATGATCGGCAAGGGCCGCTGGGACCCTTTGATCGGCGGGCCGCCGCCGCAAGAGGGGTAGCGGGATTTCCCTTCCCGCTATTCCTTTGCCTGGGTCTGGCCGCGCGCACGGATTCCCGCCCGCCGGGCTTCCACCGCCTCAGGGGTCAGGGCACGATTGGCTGCCTTGAAAAAGCGCTGTTCCGTCTCAAGTCCGGTTGAAAAGTCCTGCCCGAACCCTTCATCGATCAGTTTTTTGTAATTCACAAGAAGTTCCGGCACGGTGGACAGCATATCCTCGGCCAGCGCGCGGGCGGCAGGCATCAGCGCATCAGCCGCAACCACCCGATTGACAAGACCCCACGCTTCCGCCTGCGCCGCAGACAGAAAATTACCGGTCAGGGACAATTCCTTCGCACGGTAAATACCGATGGCGCGCGACAGCCGCTGGCTCAACCCCCAGCCCGGCAGTACCCCGACCCGCGCATGGGTATCGGCAAACCGTGCTTCTTCCGATGCGATCAGCACATCGCAACCAAGCGCCAGCTCAAACCCACCGGTCACCGCAACCCCGTTGATCGCACCGATAATCGGCCCGGAAAAACGCGCCATCGCCCCCATCACATCAACGCCGCGCAATGCGCCCTGTTTCTGGCCAAGTTCTTTCAGGTCCACACCTGCGGAAAAGGCGCGGCCAGCACCGGTCAGGATCAGCACGCGAATGTCGGGGTCTTCCTCCAACGCCTCTATGGCGGTGGCAAGTTCGGTGCGCAAGGCAATCGACAAGGCATTAAGCGCTTCAGGCCGGTTCAGGGTGATCGTGGCGATGCCACCTGCTTTTTCGACAAGGATCAGGGATTCGGACATGGGTAAGGCTGCTTCCTGCTTTTGGTATCGTTTATTTTTTGCAAGCCTAACATCTTCGTCGGCACCCGCACAGTCTTGCCGTTGGACATGGCAGGCGCATGCCTGCTGCCCGATGGCGCCTATGCCGCCCGATCGATGAGATGCAGAAAACTGCCCGTCACCGGGCCTGCACACCGTCCCATATCGGGCAACCCCTCACCGCGCGCATTTTCGACATCGCGGAACAGCGGCACACCCGGTCCTTCGCGCGCAATCGTGGCGTAATGGAATTCGTGACCGCGCATTTCTGCCCCGGCCTTGCCGAACGGATGATCGGCGGCAAGCGTTGCGCGACGATAGCCAAGATGCAATGCGCGACTGGCAAAGCTTGTCACGAGCGGCAACAGGCCGGCCATCCTGTGCGTCACGCCGGCGGCATCGATAAGCCCGTCCCCAAGCACCATATAACCGCCGCACTCCCCATAGACAGGCAAACCCCGCGCTGCTGCATCGCGAAGCCCTGCCATAAAGGTTGCGGCCGCCGCAATCTGACCCGCAAAAAGCTCGGGATAGCCGCCAGGCAGATAAACCGCGTCGCAACCAGCCGGCGGCGGCGCATCCGCCAATGGTGAAAAGAACATGATTTCCGCCCCCTGGATACGCCAGCTGTCGAGCAAATGCGGATAGGCAAAGGCAAATCCATCATCGCGGGCCACCGCGATCCGCTGCCCCAATGGCGGTAACACGCAGCCATCACCTGCAGCATCAGCGGAACTGGCGGCGCTCATAACAGCGGCCGCACCGGCGGCATCCGATGCAATGCCGCGCAGTGCCGTCAGATCGAGATTCTGCGCCACCCAGGCCGCGGCGCGATCAAGAAATGCGTCAAGTGCCCCATGCTCGCGCGCCTGGATCAGGCCGAGATGGCGCGCAGGCAGGGTCAGATCTTCCTCGCGCGGCAGGAAACCAATCAAACGCGGCGGCAGATCCGCGACCGCCCGGGCAAGCGCTGCCCGGTGACCTGTCCCGCCGACCCGGTTGAAGATGACGCCCGCTATCCTCAAACCGGCGCGATGGCTGCAAAAGCCGCGCAGCAAAGCCCCCGCACTATCGGCCATGCCGCCCGCATCGACCAAGAGGACAACCGGCAGCCCGCACGCTATCGCAAGATCAGCGGTCGATCCGCTACCATCCGCCGCCCCGTCAAACAGACCCATCACCCCTTCCCCGATGACAAGCCCGGCTCCTGCGCCTTCTCCATCCGCTGGCCCTGCACCCGCCGTAATGTCAGCGGCGATGGCGGCAATGGTCTCCGGACGCATCGCCCACGGGTCGAGATTGGAACATGCTTTACCGCTGGCAGCAGTATGGAAGCAGGGATCGATATAATCGGGCCCGGTCTTGAAACTGCCGACCCTTACCCCGGCATTGCGAAACGCACGCAACAGCGCAAGCGTCACGAGTGTCTTGCCACTGCCCGACGCAGGCGCGGCAATCACGAAACTGGGAACGGGAAACATTACCGCAGATCCCTGTTCGCCGTGCATAACCCCTTCGCCCTCAGGAGACAGGCTTTTGTTTTTGCTCAAGACCAAGCGGGTCTGGATCAAGCTTGCGCCCGGCCAGCGCGCCAACCCAGTCAAGCCCCGATTGCAACCGCACGACCTGACCCACCACGACCATAACGGGCGGCTGTATTTCACGCACTTCCGCGTCAGCCGCACAATTTGCAAGATCGCTGATCACGACCTGCTGCTGTGCCGTCGTGGCCTTGGAAACGATGGCCACAGGCTCCGACCAGCTACGACCGGCCGCAATCAGCCGCTCGGCAATCGCCTGCATCTGCCGCAGTGCCATATAGATAACGATAACCGGTGAACCGCGCGCGATCGCCGCCCAATCCAGATCCCCGGGCACATCACCATGTGCGGCATGCCCGGTCACAAAGGTCACAGCGGAATTGATATTGCGATGCGTGACAGGAATCCCCGCATAGCCAAGCCCGCCAATGCCGGCGGTAATACCCGGCACCACCCGATAGGGAATGCCGTTCTGGGTCAGGGTCAGCGCTTCTTCCCCGCCACGGCCAAACACGAACGGATCACCGCCCTTAAGACGCAGAACCCTTAATTTCTGCCGTGCAAGCGTTACAAGCCGGTTGGAGATGTCAGGCTGTTGCGGCGAGGGGCGGCCACCACGCTTGCCAGCATATTCAAGCGCAGCATTAGGCCCTGCAAGTTTTAATACGCTGCTGTCCACAAGCGCGTCATATACGATGACATCCGCCTGCCGCAGCCCGTGAACCGCATGCAGGGTCAACAGTCCCGGGTCGCCCGGCCCTGCCCCGACAAGCCAGACCCAGCCCGGTTCGAACTCCGGTAAATCCACCGATAAGGCATCACGCAGATCCGCCATAAAAAACTCCTGATGCGGCGGGCGACAGGTTGATTGCAATATTACTGCTGCTTTTAATAGCCACCAAGCGTACCCGTTTCTATAACCATATTATGACCGGCAAACCCTCATCGCCGCTTCGTCGCGGATGGACAACCGGCGCCTGCGCCACGGCGGCGACGCGCGCCGCCTATAGCGCACTTTTGACCGGCATGTTTCCCGATCCGGTTCGTATAACACTCCCGCGCGGGCAATGCCCGGAATTTACGCTTGCCCGTGAAAAGCTTGGCGCCGATTTTGCGATGGCCGGCATCATCAAGGATGCAGGCGACGATCCCGACGTGACCCACAAGGCGCTGATCCTTGCTACTGTGCGCCATGCGGCAAAAGGCAGTGGCATCCGCTTTCGCGCCGGGGCGGGGGTCGGCACGGTCACCCGCCCTGGACTGCCGATCCCGCCGGGCGAACCGGCAATCAATCCGGTACCGCGCGAATTGATGCGCGCCACGATCACGGAACTGGCCACGCGCCACGGCGCGAGCGGCGATGTCGAAATCGAGATCAGCATACCCGGCGGGGAAGCGCTTGCGCGCCACACACTGAACGGACGGCTTGGTATTGTCGGGGGCTTGTCAATTCTTGGCACGACAGGGGTGGTCGTACCTTTTTCCTGTGCCGCCTGGATCGCGTCGATCCATCGCGGTGTGGATGTCTGCCGCGCGGCGGAACTGCGCCATATCGCGGCGGCCACGGGCTCGACCTCGGAAGCCGCAGTGCGCGCGCTATACCAACTATCCGATACCGCGATTGTCGATATGGGGGATTTCGCAGGCGGCCTGCTTAAATATCTGCGCCGGCATCCGGTGCCACGCCTGACGATTGCCGGGGGGTTCGCGAAGCTTGCGAAACTCGCGCAAGGCAGTCTCGACCTGCATTCAGGACGCAGCCAGCTTGACCAGCAATGGCTGGCCGATGCCGTAACCTCACTTGGCGGCGATAAGGATCTTGCGGCACGCTGTGCCGCAGCCAATAGTGGCATGCAGATTTTGCAGATGGCCGAAGCAGCGAAGCTGCCGCTCGCTGATTTCGTCGCCCGGCGCGCGGCAGATCAGGCCCGGCAGGTCGCGGGTCCGGACATTGCAATCGAGGTTCTGATCTTCGACCGGCAAGGCCGCCTGGCGGGGCGTAGCGATGGTTGACGCCACCGCATTGAAGCGCCCTGTCCTCATCCTCGGGGGGACCGGGGATGCGCGTCTCCTCGTCGAGCAGCTGACACAGGCAGGGCACCGCGATGTGCGGTTGTCACTTGCCGGTGCCACACGCGCGCCCACCCTGCCCGACCGGGGGTCAGTACGCATTGGCGGCTTTGGCGGTGCACGGGGACTTGCCGATTATCTGATCGGGGAGCAGATCGCCCTGCTGATCGATGCAACCCACCCCTATGCCGCGCAGATAACCGCCCACGCCCATGCGGCAGCACAGCACACCAAACTGCCACTATTGCGGCTCAACCGCCCGCCCTGGGCCCCACATACAGATGATCACTGGATCAGCGCCACCGACCACCTGCAGGCGGCGAGCCTGATGCCGTCTCACGCGCGGCGTATTTTCCTTTCCATCGGTCGCAAAGAGGTCGCTGCTTATGCAAATTGCGCTGACCGCTGGTTCCTCATCCGCTCGATCGAGCCGCCCGATCCCGATACCACACCCGCACGACACCGCTGGATTTCCGCGCGCGGCCCGTTTGACATGGCGGCCGAGACCATGCTGATGCGCGCGCAGCAGATTGACTGCCTCGTCACCAAGAACAGCGGCGGCAAAGCGACCTATGGGAAAATCGCCGCCGCACGCACGCTTGGCCTGCCGGTCGTGATGATCGCCCGCCCTGCCGAACCCCAAGCAGACGCGCATGCGGAAACTGTGGCGGACGCGCTCGCCTGGGTTGCGCGGCAGCTACGCAGTTCGGCCTGATCGGGCAAGTCGGACAGGCAAGTCAGCTTCTATGGGCATGGCGCAAAATATGCGCATGGGCAGGGTCATATAAAGCTGAATCGCGGTAATCGCGCGCATCAAGCACCGCCCCCACCAGAACAAGCGCGGTACGCGTAATCTTTTCCGCCCGCACCTTGGCACGGATATCGGACAGGGTGCCACGCACAATCCGCTCATCAGGCCAGCTTGCACGGTAGATCACGGCAACCGGGCAATCCGCACCATAATGGGGGGTCAGATCGTCAACCACCGCGCGCAGATTGCGCACTGACAGATGGATCGCCAGCGTCGCGCGCGATGCGCCAAGCCGGGCAAGCGCCTCCCCCTCGGGCATGGCGGATGCCTTCATGCTGGTCCGTGTCAGGATGATTGTCTGACTGATATCGGGCAATGTAAGTTCTGTGCCAAGTGCGGCAGCGGCGGCCGCGAATGCCGGCACGCCGGGGCAGATTTCATAGCCAATCCCAATATCCGAAAGCCGGCGGATCTGTTCCCCGATCGCACCATAGATCGACGGATCGCCCGAATGCACCCGCGCGACATCCTGCCCCCGGGCATCGGCCTGCGCGATTTCAGCCATGATCTCATCAAGGTTGAGCGATGCGGTATCAATAATCCGCGCATCCTGTGGTGCGAAAGCGATCACCTCTTTGGGCACCAGCGAACCGGCATAAAGACAGACCGGGCAGCGCGCGATCAGATCGCGACCACGCAGGGTCAGAAGATCGGGCGCACCCGGCCCCGCACCGATGAAATAAACAGTCACCGCTTGTTCTTTCCTTCATATCCGCGCGGGGTGAAAACCCATTCCCCGCTATGTCCCTGACTGATCCTGCGTGTACTCGATGCCCCCACCATGACAAGCGTCAGCATATCGACTTCATCAGGGTCGCATGCGGCAATGGTCGTGAATCTCACCCGCTCATCCGCGCGGCCAAGATTACGCGCAAGAATAACCGGCGTATCGCCAGGCCGATGCGCGCGTAGAATGCTCATGGCCTCGACAAGCTGATGACGCCGCTTCTGCGATGCCGGATTGTAGAAGGCAACCACGAAGTCAGCGGCGGCGGCTGCCTCAATCCGTTTGCGGATCGCATCCCAGGGCGTCAGCAGATCCGACAATGAGATTGCGCAGAAATCATGCCCAAGCGGTGCACCGGCACGCGCCGCCGCTGCCTGCAATGCGGAGATGCCCGGCGCAACACGTACCGCGATGCGCGCCCAGCCGGGCGCATCCCCGGTTGCAAGCAATTCGAAGGCAAGGCTCGCCATCGCATAAATCCCCGCATCCCCTGACGAGATCAGCGCGACATCGCGCCCCTGCGCCGCGAGATCAAGCGCCGCGCGCACCCGCACCTCTTCCGCCCCGAGGGGGAATTCATGCCGCTCTTTCCCTTCAGCAAGCGGGCCAAGCAGATCCAGATAAAGGCCATAACCGACCAGACAATCGGCCCGGGCGACAAGTGCGCTTGCTTCCGGGGTACGCCAATCATCGGTACCCGGCCCGATACCGATGATTGCAAGCCGCCCCCTGGCATGGCCGCATTGCCTGGCATCAATGGGCGCGGGCGCACGCGCGATCGCGCAGGTGGCATTGGCGCTTTTCTGTTTTGGCAGGATGAGATCCCCCTCGGCCCCGGCAGCGGCAAGTGCGGCCCCTTCCGCCACACCGTGACAACCTACTTCCGCAAACACCCGCGCCGAAGGACTGGCAAGCCGGGGCTTTTCTTTTTCCAGCTGTTCGGCAGTAAAAAAACGCGCCGCGACACCAAGCTCTTCCGCCAGGGCATGCACCGCCGGCTCATCTGCCTTCACATCAATCGAGAAGATACCCGCGACCGATTGTGCGCTTAGCCCAGCCTGCTCCAGACCGTCGCGGACAAGCGCGATCAGCTCACCGGCTTCTGTGCCGCGCGCGCAGCCGACGCCAACCGCAAGGCTTGCCGGGTGATAAACAAGCCTGTGGGGGCCCGACTGTTCTGACTTGTCGGTCACAGCGATAGTCACCGCGCCGTCATCGGCAAATGGCAAACCGGACTGGCGCAGCCAGTCTGCTTGTCCTTCAAGGCGGCAACCCGCACCGGCCAGCAATTGCGCAACGAAAGGCTTGACGAATACGCGGTCGGCCAGGCGATAGCCTTCTGGCGCTTCATCAAGGGAAATGCCGAAACGCACCTCGCTTGCCGTGGTGATCGCCGCCACCGAACCAAGCGCGCGCGCAAGCCGTTGCGACAGCTCATTCGCCCCCCCATGCCCGCCAAGCAGCGGCACGACCGCCGAGCCATCTTCCGCCACAGCGATGACCGGCGGCTCGACTGTCTTGTCGCCCAATGCACCGGCCAGACACCGGATCAGGATCGCCGACGCGCAGATCCCGATAATCGGCCTGCCTGCGGCGAACAGGGCACGCAGATGCGTCCCGACCTCGGTAAAAGCAACATCGCCCGACCCCACCCCCTGCCGGCTGTGAATTTCCGCACCCGGAAGCGCCGCCTTGATTTCCGCAGCAAGCAATGCGGCACCAGGCCCAAGTTGAATGATCGCAATATTATCGGTCATTGCCAGGCCTGCCCGCGCTTGTGGATCAGGATCATTGAAAAATAGGGCACCGTGTCCGCCGCGACAGCTTCAAGCGGCAATATCCGTTCTGACGCCATGGTTGCGCGTTCGACATAGCGGCAATGCTCGGCAATCCCCATCCGGTTCAGAAGATCGCGGATTTTTTCAAAATGCCTGCCGACCTTAAGAATGGCGACCCCATCGGCCGCAGCGATACGGGCCTCAAGTTCGGCCACCGGCAGAAGTGCGGGCAGTACCGCAAGAATATCATTGCGTGCGGCAAGCGGCGCGCCGGTCCGCGCCGCACAAGCCATGAGAGACGACACGCCAGGCACAATTTCGACCCGATAGCTTTCCGCGAGCCGCGCATAAAGATACATGAAGGAGCCATAGAAAAACGGGTCTCCCTCGCACAGAATGGCAACATCACGCCCGGCATCAAGATGCGCGCCGACCTCCCCCGCTGCCTTGTCATAGACCTCAAGCGCCGGAAACCGGTTGAGCGACATCGGCGTACGGATCACGATTTCGGTCTGCCCGCCTGGAAAATATTCCGCAACGATGGCGCGCGCGAGGCTGTCGCCCTCATCAGGCGCGGGGTAGGCAACCACCGGCACCGAACGCAAAATCCGGTGCGCCTTGAGTGTAATGAGTTCCGGATCGCCCGGCCCGACGCCAAGCCCGTAAAGAATTCCTGTCATATTTTTCGCACTACATACTGAGTAACTGGCCGCAACGGTTTCCAACCGATACGGCCGCCAATTGCCTCCGCCCGGCTGATGGCGAGCCTGCGCAATTCACCGCCCCGGGCGGCATGCCAGGCAAGCACCGCCGCCTCTGCTTCCAGCGTAACCAGATTGGCGACAAGCCGCCCGCCGGGTTTAAGCGCCTGCCAGCAGGTATCGAACATGCCGGGTATTGTCGCACCGCCACCGATGAAAATCGCATCCGGCGCGGCAAGCCCCCGCAACGCCTCGGGGGCAGCGCCCGCGACAATCTCAAGTTCAGGCACACCAAGCACTGCGGCGTTACGTTCAATAAAACGCAGACGCGACTGCGCTTGCTCGATCGCGATGGCGCGGGTATCTGGCACCGCACGCAGCCATTCGATCGCAATCGCGCCCGATCCCGCCCCCACATCCCATAAAAGTTGCCCCGGCAGCGGCGCGAGCGCGGCAAGTGTCACCGCGCGGATTTCGGCTTTGGTCAACTGCCCGTCATGGACAAAAGCGCTATCGGGCAAACCGGGTACAAACGATAATGGCTGCGCGGCCGGGGTAGCGCGGCAATCAACCGCGATGGTGTTGAGATCGGCACCGGGCGCAGCACCCCAATGTGCCGCCACCCCCTCGACATGCTGTTCCTTCGGCCCGCCCATATGCGCGAACACATGCATGACGCTGTCGCCGAAACCCGCCTCGGTCAGCCGCGCGGCAACAGCAGCGGGGGTCGCACGATCCGCGCTCAACAGAACAAGGCGCCTGTCGGGCACCAACTCCCGATTGAGCCGGTCGAACGGCCTGCCATGCAGACTGAGGGTTACGACTTTTTCACGGTCCCAACCAAGGCGCGCGCAGACAAGTGTAAAAGCGGACAGCCCCGGCAGAAACCGCATCTCTTGCGCCGGCAGATACCTAAGAAGGGTCGCGCCGATCCCGCAATGCAATGGATCGCCCGTCGCCAGCACCGCAACCGGTGTCCCGCGATGGGTCAGCAATGTCTCAATGGTTCGGGTAAGCGGGTTCTCCCAGCCAAGCTTTGGCCGCGCGTCATCTTTTGGCAACAAGGCGAGATGCCGGGCACCCCCAACGATCAGCCGGGCATCGGCCAGCCGGGCACGCGCGGCGGGCGAAAGCCCTGCCAAACCGTCTTCACCAATACCGATGACATCGAGCCATGCGCTCACCGCATACTCTCCACCGCAAGCGCATTGACTGCCGCTGCGGCAAGTGCGCTGCCACCACGTTGCCCCAGAAGCGTGACATAGCCGACCCCCTGATGATGCACAGTCAGCGCCTGTTTCGATTCTGCCGCCCCGATGAAGCCAACCGGAAATCCCAGGATCGCCGCCGGCCGCACACCTTGCGCCGCCATCATCTCAAGCAGCGCGAACAGGGCGGTCGGCGCATTGCCGATAGCCACGACTGCCCCCTCAAGCTTTTCACCCGCCTGGGCGATTGCGGCCGCCGAACGGGTTGTGCCCATCTGCTGCGCCCGCGCGGCAACGCCTTCGTGGTTGAGAAAGCAAAGCACGGGATTACCGGCTGGCAGAAAACGGCGAATAATGCCGTGGGCAACCATCTCGCAATCCGCGATCACCGGCGCGCCGGCAACAAGCGCCGCGCGCGCCGCCGGGGCGACATCATTGCCATGACGCAGATCGGACAGGATATCGACCATGCCGCAGGCATGCACGAGCCGACGATAGACCGGCACCATTGCCGCGGCGACCCCCGTCCAGTCCGCTGCCTGATCGATCGCGGCGAATGATGCGCGGTAAATCGCCTCGGGATCGCGCAGATAATCGAATTCACTCATCACCGCGATTCGCTTTCCCGGCCCATCAATCTTTTTCCGTCAGCGTGACCGGCCCAAGCGGGTGATCGGCAAACGGATAAGGATGATGCGTATGCGTGTGGCCACGCTCATGGTCATGGTCATGAGTATGATCATGCCCGTGCGAATGGCCATGCGCCCCACCTTGCTCATGATGCGCCACATCGCCGGTGCCGATCCCTTCCACATGATGGTGATGACTTTCCTGGGGCAGTCCGACCTCCGCCTCAAAGCCCAGCACCTGCTCACGATATTTGCAGAGCTGGCAGTTCATATTGTTGCGCTCGCCCAGAATATCCAAAGCCCGCTCGGCGAAAGTGTCGAGCACAAGCGGATGATCATTGAGATAGCCCGCCTTGACGAACTCGATATCCGGATGCTGCGCGGCGACCGCATCGGTCTGGGCATAGATCCGTTTGACGAGCACGCCTGTAAACAGAAAATAAGGGAACACAATGATACGGCGATAGCCAAGCCGCGCCACATGCTCAAGCGCGGGTTTGACAAGCGGGAAGGTCACACCTGAATAGGCTGTCTCCCCCCAACCCAGGCCAAGCCCTTCCCAGATCAACCGCATCACTTTCGCGGCATTGGAATTGGCATCCGGATCGGACGCGCCGCGCCCGACCACAACGAGCGCTGTCTGCTCGGGGCTTACATCACCCCCTGCCTCGGCCATGGCAGCGCGAACACGTTCACCTGCCGCGCGCATCATTTTCGGATCGATACCAAGCTCCCGGCCATAGCGGATCCGCATATCCGGATGCAGCGCCTGATAGCGGTTGAGCACCGAGGGAATATCGTTCTTTGCATGACCCGCACTGAACAGCATTCCGGGCACCGCCAGCACCTCCTCACAGCCCATCGCCCGCAACCGGTCAAGCCCGTCAGCAATGATGGGGGTCGCAAATTCCAGAAACCCGTAAGCGACCGGATTATCGGGAAAACGGGCACGCAGCCCCTCGGCCACTGCCTCGAATTCCTGCACCGCCGTTGCATCGCGGCTACCATGGCCGCAAACCATCACACCGGTCTTACCGTTCATATCGCTTCTCCTCCGTGCGCCACATTACCGCCACGGGCAACCAGCCGAAACTGCGATTGACCGGCAGCCGCCCCGGACGGCATGGTGACGCGATGTTCACAACCGATCTGCTCATATCGTCGCTCTTCCCGCCGCTGCCGGACGGCGTTGGCATTGCGACGCTTTTGCTGCTTGCGCTTATCATCGACCGGCTGGCCGGCGATCCCATGATATTGTACCGGCGGCTGCCGCATCCTGTCGTCCTGATCGGGCGCGCGGTGAGCTTTTTCGCGGCGCGCTGCAACAAGGCCGGTCACAGTCCACGCCGGCAGATCGCCGCCGGCGCGATGAGCTGGCTGCTGATCGTGGGGGGCGGCATTGCCATTGCGATCCTGATCGTTACCGGATTGCGCGCACTGCCATTTGGCTGGACCATCGAAGCGCTGCTCGCAAGCAGCCTGATCGCGGGGCGCAGTCTGCGCGATCACGTCGCGAGCGTACAAGCCGGGCTCGCCCGCTCGACCGAGGCAGGCCGCACCGCGGTCGGCCATATTGTCGGGCGCGACACAGCCGATCTCGACCCGCCCGGAATTGCGCGCGCCGCAATCGAATCGGCGGCCGAGAATTTCTCCGACGGCGTCATCGCACCGATATTCTGGTTTGCGCTTTTCGGGCTGCCGGGGATTGTCGCCTATAAGGCGATCAATACGCTGGACAGTATGATTGGCTATCGTACCGCGCAGTATCTTTATTTCGGCCGCTGCGCGGCGCGGGCCGACGATCTGGCAAACTGGCTGCCGGCGCGGATCAGCGGGCTGCTGCTTTGTCTTGCTGCTGCGAGCGGCAAGCTTGCGGATGCCCGCAACGGGTGGCGTGTGATGCGGCGCGACGCACGGCTGCACGCCTCCCCCAATGCCGGTTGGCCGGAGGCCGCGATGGCAGGCGCGCTGGGTATCGCGCTTGGCGGCCCGCGCAGCTATCCCGGCGGTGTCCATGAAGCAGCCTGGCTCGGCGCGCCGGGCGCGCAGATAGCCGATGCGAACGCAATCGCCGCAGCACGCAAACTTATCGACCGTGCGGAGCTGCTGCTCACTGCGGGCATCGCACTTGTTGCCGCGGGAATGTTCTTTCAGGCGGGTTGAAGCGCTCAAAACTCGATCCCCTTCTGCGCCCTGACGCCCGAGCGGAACGGATGTTTGATCATCGTCATCTCGGTCACAAGGTCCGCCGCCTCGACCAGCGGTTCCTTTGCATTGCGGCCCGTCACCACCACATGCAGCATTTCGGGCTTGTCACGCAGATAGGCCACCACTTCATCAAGCGGCAGACTGTCGTAACGCAGCACGATATTCAGCTCATCCAGAATCACCATGTCATAGGCGGGATCGGGCCCGCGGCAGGCCTCGATCATCTGTTTGGAGGCATCCCATGCGCGGCGGGCGGCGGCGATATCACGTTCGCGATCCTGGGTTTCCCAGGTAAAGCCTTCCCCCATTGTGCGGATGGTTACCTGATCGGGAAAGGCTTCAAGCACGCGACGTTCACCGGTTTCCCACTTCCCCTTGACGAATTGCACGATGCCAACGCGCATATCGTTACCGATTGCCCGCGCTGCCAGCCCGAACGCCGCCGTCGACTTACCCTTGCCATTGCCCGTATGTACGATCAGAAGGCCTTTTTCGATCGTCTTGGTGGCAAGGATCTTGTCCCGCGCCGCCTTCTTCTTGCGCGCCTTCTCATTGGCGCGGGTAAAATCTTCTCCGGCTTGTTCATCAGCCATCGGCGTTTCTCCCTTTCCGTTCGATCAGCGCTTCAAGTTGCGGATGAATACTGTTGGCGCGCGGCTGCCAAAGACCGCGATCCTGCGCCTCCCGCAGCTTTTGCGCCATTTCGCGCAGCGCATCGGGGTTTTCGCGGCGCAGGAAATCGCAGACCCGCTCATCCCCCAGATAAGCATCAAACACCGCATCGAAATGATGATCCGCCACCGCGCGCGCGGTGGCGGCGAATGCGACGAGATAATCAACCGTCGCCGCCATCTCGAACGCGCCTTTATAGCCATGCCGCATTGCCGATTCGATCCATTTCGGATTGACGACGCGGGCGCGGACAACCCGCGCGATCTCTTCCTCAAGACTGCGGATCTTCGGGCTTTCAGGCCGCGAATGATCATTGTGCCACACTGGCACCCCGGAGCCTTTGGTCACCGCAACCGCAACCGCGAGCCCGCCTTCGAACTGATAATAGTCATCGGAATCGAGCAGATCATGCTCGCGATTATCCTGATTTTGCACCACCGCATCGATTTGGGCGAGGCGCGTCTCGAACAAGCCATGCGCAGGCCGCCCTTCCGCGCCCGCCCCATAGGCATAGCCGCCCCAGGCGATATAGGCACGCGCCAGATCTTCCTCATTTTCCCAGCCGCGCTCATCCATCAATGCCTGCAACCCCGCGCCATAAGCACCCGGTTTCGATCCAAAGATCCGGTAGCCCGCCCTGGCCGCCGCCTCCGCCTCATCCATGCCGCGCTGTTTGTGAGCCGCCATCTCCTGACGGTAGCGCGCGGCAAGCGGATTGTCGGCATCGGGTTCGTCAAGGGCTGCAACGGCGCGCACGGCAGAATCAAACAGGGCGATCTGCTGCGGGAAAGCATCGCGGAAAAATCCCGATATACGGAACATCACATCAACGCGCGGCCGGTCAAGCACCGACAAGGGCAGGATCTCAAACCCGGTTACCCGGCGTGAGGCCGCATCCCATTCCGGCCGCACGCCAAGCAGTGCCAGCGCCTGTGCCAGATCATCACCGCCGGTGCGCATATTTGCTGTGCCCCAGGCGCTGATGGCCAACGCGCGTGGCCATTCCCCATGCTCCTGCCTGTGCCGTGCCAGCAGCAGCCCCGCCGATTTCCAGCCAAGATGCCAGGCTGCGGCAGTCGGCACGGTGCGGCTATCAACGGAATAGAAATTGCGCCCAGTCGGCAGCACATCGATCCGTCCCCGGGTCGGTGCGCCGGACGGGCCGGGTTCAACAAAGCGTCCATCGAGCCCTTTTAAAACAGCGGCAATCTCCGCCTCGCCCGAGGCGGCGACTGCGGGCCGGATGTCGCACTCAAGCGTGGCAAGCACGGCGCGCGTCCTGTGCCAGTCAGGCAGCGGCGACAATGTGCCGGCAACCAACTGGCCGGCCAATATTTCCAGCCGTTCGACCGTATCCCCAAGACTGCGCCAGCCTGCGGCCGGCCCCATAATCGCCGGGCGCGGACCCGCGCAAGGATCGCTGAACCGGCAATCGAGCGGATCGAAATCGGCACGACTGCCAAAGCCCGCATCTTCAGCAAGCGCACGGATCAGGGAGGCATCGCCCCCTTCACCCGCGCCGCGCGGCACCCGCACAAGCGCAACAAGAAGATCCGTCAACTGACGGCCTTGCGGCGACGTGCCGAAAATATGCAAGCCGTCACGGATCTGCAGCTCCTTCAGCTCGCACAGATAATTATCGAGCTTGGCAAGACGGTCGTCTTCGCCATCCTCGGGCAGGATGCCGCAATCACGATCAAGCCCTGCGGAAACAGTCAGGCGCAGAATTTCTTCGCCCAGCACCCTGACACGACGCGGATCAACGCCCGCCGCCTCGTAATACTCATCAACAAGCCGTTCGAGATCTGCAAGCGGACCATAAGTTTCCGCGCGCGTCATAGGCGGCGTCAGATGGTCGATGATCACGGCCTGTGCGCGCCGTTTGGCCTGCGTCCCCTCCCCCGGATCATTGACGATAAACGGATAAAGATGCGGTGTCGGGCCGAACATCGCCTCAGGGTAGCAAGCTTCGGACAGGGCCAACGCCTTGCCCGGCAACCATTCCATATTGCCATGCTTGCCCATATGCAGCATCGCATGCGCGCCGAATTCCAACCTTAGCCAGGCATAAAAGGCGGCATAGCCGTGCGGCGGGACGAGGTCGGGATCATGATAGCTTGATACCGGATCGATCTGATAGCCCCGCGCGGGCTGCAACCCGATCACGATATTGCCGATACGGAAGGCCGATAGTGCGAATTGCCCGTTGCTGAAAAACGGATCATCCTCAGGCTGCCCCCAGCGGCTGCACATTGCCATCCGCACCATGTCGGGCAGCGCGTCGAAATATGCACGATAATCAGCAAGCGACAGGTGCAATTCAGCGCGTCGCAAGCTGCGCCCCGCGATCGCATTTGTCGGCCCCGCCAGTATCCGCGCGACAAGTGCCGCGCCATCTTCCGGCATATCGGTGATGGCGTAGCCCCGCGCAGCCATGGCGCGCAGCACATTAATCGTGCCCGCCGGGGTATCGAGCCCCACCCCATTGCCGATCCGGCCATCGCGATTGGGGTAATTGGCAAGGATGATCGCCACCCGCCGCTGCGCAACGGGTGTATGGCGCAGCCTGACCCAATTGGCCGCGAGTGCCGCGACAAACCGTACCCGGTCGTCAATCGGCGCATAGGTCACGACCGCAGATTGGGTTGCCGCGTCATATCGCGCCTCTGCCTTGAACGAGATCGCGCGGCTCAATATCCGCCCATCCACCTCCGGCAGGGCAACATTCATGGCGATATCACGCGCACCGAGCCCCGCGAAACCTTCACGCCAGCTTTCCTCCGAACCGCCGGCGAGCACGATCTGCAATATCGGGCAATCGCAACCATCAAAGGGGGACGCCGCACGTATTTCCCCCGGCGTTGCCACAGCAAACCCCGTGGCATTGAGCACGATATCAGCACGCGCATCGGCAAGCAGTGCGGCGACAAGTTCGGCTGAGACCGGATCCTTCAGGCTTGTAACATAGAGCGGCAGCGGATTAAGCCCCGCCTCCCGCAACGCCACGATCAGCGCGTCAATCGGGGCAAGGTTTCCGCCCTGCATCAACGCACGATAGAACACAATCGCACAGACAGGCGCATCTGCCTGCCAACCTGGCGCAAGGTCGCGCAAATCGGGATGCGCAAGACCGGGCCAGTAAATGCCCGCGCGCGGCACGGGCGCAGGCTCCGCCCATTCAACCGCCTGGCCAGTCAGCGTCGCGCAATAGGCAAGCAGATTGCGGAAATTGGCCTGCCCCCCGTGAATGCAATATTGCCACAGCCGGTGGCATATATCCGCAGGCAGACGGCTGAGGCGAACGAGCTCGGCATCAGGTTGATCGTCGCCTGGCAGAATGGCAAGCGCGATGTCGCGCGCGCGGCAGATAGCGGTGACCCGCTCAACCCCGTAATTCCAATAGCCGACACCCCCGAGCAACCGGATCACCACAAGCTTGGCCGATGCGATGATATCATCTGTATAGATATCGACAGACAGATTATGGCCAAGCTGCATCAGATTGGCGAGCCGCAGGCTGGGCAGATTATCCGCATCGGCGGCATAGGCAGTGGCAATCCCGGCAAGTTCGCTGTCCGCGGCGGACAGAATCACGATATCGCCGGGCGTCTGGCCCAGATCGACCGCTTCCGATCCGTCGGTGATCTCACCCGGTTTTGCCGCCAAAAGATGCATCGTCGATCCGCGTTCCTAATCCGCAAGCGCCGCCCGGATCGCCGCCTGATCGAGCCCGGTTTCGCCGATCACGACAAGCCGCGTTTGCCGTGCTTCGCCCGGCTGCCATTCACGATCGTAATAATGGTTCAACCGCGCGCCCACCCCCTGCAGGACAAGCCGCATCGGCTTGCCGTCCACGGCGGCAAAGCCTTTGACGCGCAGGATATTATGCGCCGCGATAACCGGCTCGAGCCGCGCGATGAGCGCACCGGGTTCGGCAATCGCCGCAAGCTCGACCACAAAGCTTTCGAAATCGTCATGATCATGATCAGGGTCGCTGTCATGATGCGATGGACGGTTCGCGAGGTCGTCCTCCGCCCCCGCGCCAAGCCCGAGCAGCACCTGCGGATCCACGACGCCATGGGCTGCGCGGATCAGCCTGACCGCCGGCCGGGTCTGCCCCAGAATGATTTCGCTTACCGATCCAAAATGGCTGTCATCAAGCAGATCGCCCTTGTTCAGCACCACCATGTCGGCACAGGCAAGCTGATCCTCGAACAGCTCCTCAAGCGGGCTTTCATGATCGAGATTGTCATCCGCCTGCCGCTGACGCTGCACCGCCACCGGATCGGTTGCGAACAATCCATCAGCCACCGCCGGACCATCGACCACGGCAATCACCCCGTCAACGGTCACCTGGGTGCGGATTTCGGGCCAGTTGAATGCCTGGACCAGCGGTTTGGGCAAGGCAAGACCTGAGGTTTCGATCACGATGTGATCGGGCCTGTCAGGACGGGCAAGCAGCGCCTCCATCGTCGGCAGGAAATCATCGGCAACCGTGCAGCAGATGCAGCCATTGGCAAGCTCGACAATATCCTCCTCGGTGCAGTTCTCGTCGCCACAGGCTTTCAGAATATCGCCATCGACCCCCAGATCGCCGAATTCATTGATGATAAGGGCAAGTTTCCGCCCACCCGCAGATTGCAGCAGATGGCGAATAAGGCTTGTCTTACCGGCACCAAGAAAGCCGGTGATGACGGTTGCGGGGATTTTCTGCCCGGTATTGGCTGTGGCCATGATCTGTCCGTTCCTTATCGGCGGTCCTTATAACGGCGGCAGGCACACCGACCATCGCACGCCCGGACACGCCCCCAACACAGAGCGCGGCCAGACCGCAACCAACGGATCAGCGGTGCGCGCTCCCCCGTCGGGAACCCAACACACAATATCGCCCGACAGGTCTCCTGACTGAGGTTCGACGGCTCCTGGCGCCTTCCCGGCGATCTCCCACCAGTGGCTTGCTGCCAGAAGCCTTCCCATCACAGTTGCGGGGCAGTGCCGGAATAGTGCGTGCAAATCCTGTCGCAGCACGTCACCGGCTTCCCTTATCGCGGCGAACAGACCATAACAGTGTTATCGTCGACGCGCATTACCCTTTTCACGCGCTCTTGCTTTCCTGTGCGCAGGACTGGCTTTCCTGTTCGCGGGACTGGCGCGCCGAATTTCAACGATCCCGGAGCGGGCACCCCAATGCTGGCATTTTCACAAGCCGCCGAGAATAACAAACAACCGATCATGCAGGAGCTGGGCAACTGGTTTGCCGCGTGCCACACAGTGCTCGAAATCGGTAGCGGCACGGGACAGCATGCGGTGTTTTTCGCACAGAATCTGCCGCATCTGATCTGGCAACCGACCGAACTTCCCGGTGCCCTTGCGCCGCTTGCCGCACGGATTTCAGCGCAAGCGCCGGCAAATCTGCGCGCACCGCTTGCACTGGATGCATGCGCGGCGGATTGGGCACTGCCCATGCCCTGCTATGACGGCATATTCAGCGCCAATTGCCTGCACATCATGGCCTGGCCTGAGGTCATCTGTCTGTTTGCAGGGATCGGTAACGTGCTGTCTGATGACGGTATTGTCTGTATCTATGGCCCGTTCCGCTATGACGGCACCTATACGAGCGACAGCAATGCGCGGTTTGACGACTGGCTCAGACAACGTGACGGTGAAAGCGGCATCCGCGATTTCGAGGCGGTCGATGCGCTGGCGCAACAAGCGGGGCTTAGCCTGTCGGCGGACGTCGCGATGCCCGCCAACAATCAGCTACTCGTCTGGCGCAAAACCGCACAGGCCGTGGCCCACCCCTGAGCGCCACCAGCGCGGCACCCCAAACCTAACCGGGCTGGCGTTCCAATACCACGACAGGAATGCGGCGATCGGTCTTTGCCTGATATTCCTCGTAAGTCGGAAACACCGTCGCCATGTGCTGCCACAGCACATCGCGTTCCGCACCTTCGGCAGTGCGGGCAATGGCGCGGAAGCGTTCGGTGCCAAGCTGCACCGTCACATTGGGTTCAGCCACCAGATTGGGGTACCAGTTGGGATGTTTGGGCGCGCCGCCAAGGGAGGCGACGATGATGATCTTGCCATCCTTTTCCCCGTAAACGAGGGGGGCGGTAAAATATTTACCCGTTTTACGGCCCTTGGTGAGCAGCAGCAGCGTCGGCACTTCGCCTTCCGCCCCTGCGGCACTGAGATCGAGCATATGCCCCTCTCTGCCGCCGCTTTCGATATAACGGCGCGCATGGTCCTGGATCCATTTCGGCAGATGGGTCGGCACGGAAAATTCTTGCATGGCATCCTCCCTTGTTGCCCGGCTTGTTCAGACCAACCTTGTCGGCCACGCCGGGTATTTTCGTTGGAAGCTGACGGAAAGCATGAAAGAGGCGCGCGGCGCTGTCAATTTTCCCTTACCCGCGCCCCTGTCTTGTGCGCTTATCTGCGCGCTTATCTGCTCAGGGGCGGCAATTCCTTCAATGCGGCGGCAAAGCGCGCAAAACCGTCCTCATCCGGTAAGCCGATACGCAGCGCATGCCGGGGCAGAGAATGCGGGGATTGTGCATCATCTGCAAACAACCGCAGCAGAATCCCGCGCCGGGCGAAAAATTCATGAATCTCCACAGCCTCCGGCGTGCGCAGCAAGGTGAAGAGAGGCACCTGCCCGATCGGCGCGAAGCCATGCCCGGCCAACAGTTCAGTGAGCCGCCCATGCGCAGTGCCAAGCCGCGCGCGGGTTGCCGTGATCCAGTCACGATCTGCATAGGCGCGTGCAGCCAATCCAAGCGCAGGCCCCGAGACAGCCCACGGCCCCAGCGCGCGTGACAGCCGGCCAACGAGTTCGATATCGCCAAGCGCAAAGCCAAGCCGAATCCCCGCCAGCCCGAAAAATTTACCGAAGGAGCGCAGCAGCAGCAGCCCCTCTGTTTGCGGGGCACGCGCCAGGCTGATATCGGGCACGATGTCAGCGAAAGCTTCATCGACGATAAGCCAGCCGCCACGCGCCGCAAGCAGACCGCGCAATTCCTCAAGCCGGCGTGGATCGTGCAAATGCCCGTCAGGATTGTTGGGATTGACGAGCACCGCCACATCCACTTCCCCGCCGCTGATCATATCGGCAAGCGCTGCAAGCCCGCGATCATCCGCACCATTCGCAATCGATGGTCGCGCGGAAATCGCGTGCACATCATGCCCTGCCTGCCGCCAGCAATGGGCATGTTCAGCATAACTCGGCGCCCAGACCGCAACCCGCGACGGCGCGCGCAGATAGGGCAACCACTGGATCAGCGCCTGGGTCCCTGGTGCCGCAATGACCGCCCGGTCACCCGCAAGACCAAGATAGCCGCGCAATGCGGCAAGCGCGGCATCATACTGCGCACCCCCGGGCAGCCTGTGCCACAAAGACGGGGCAAGCTCGCCAACCGGATAGGGTGATGGATTGATCCCGGTCGACAGGTCAAGCCAGCCTTCGGCGGGCCGCCCGAACCGGTGTTCGGCGGCGGCAAGATCACCGCCATGGAGCGGCGCGGTATCGATATGCTTGGGCTGCAATCTCTCCCTACCGGCAATCATATGCCGGTCCGACCGGCACGGTTCAGCGGAGCAGGACCTCACAATTTTCAGGATGGCGATGTTCCCACCCCTTGAGTTCAAGCTCCGGCGTCATTTCCTTCTTCGCTGGATAACCGATGCAAAGATAAGCGACAAGCCGCCATTCTTCCGGAACGTCGAGGATTGCGGAAATTTCTTCCGGATCGAGGATCGACACCCAACCCACCCCGAGATCATAGGCCCGCGCAGCCAGCCACAATGTATGCACCGCAGTGACAACGGAATAGCGCAGCATTTCAGGCATCGTCTTGCGGCCAAGCTTGTGCCCCTGTTCGGTCCCCTCATCGGAAAACACAGCGAGATGCACAGGCGCTTCCTGCAAGCCGGCAAGCTTGAGTTTTGCATAAAGCGCCGCCCGGTCTCCTTTGTAATCGGACAGGGCAGCGGAATTCACCTGTTTGAAATTGTCGATCACCCGCTCACGCCGCGCAGGGTCGTTCACCCGTACGAAACGCCAGGGCTGACTGTTGCCGACGGACGGCGCATAGTTGGTGAGCGCCATGACCTTCTGAAAGATATGTTCGTCAATCGGATCGGTCAGGAAATGCCGCACATCGCGCCGCCAACGCAAAAGATCTGCAAAATTCTGGCGGAAGCGCGTGTCGAAATCGGGGGGCGTTTCAACGGCCTTATGTTTCAGCATGGTAGCAATCCTGTCTGGCCGGATTAAATATAAGATCAAGCGTAAAAGTCGGTTGGTTAACAGTCTATTGCCAAATCCATCGATCGCGCGCGGCAATTGGTCTCAAGCGAAACTTTGTCAAACGTTACGATAGACATCAAAGAGTAGGATGGACGTCAAAGAATAAGTGACCTGACTATCCAACCGGATGATACTGCAGATGGGACCATCGACGCACCGACGCAAGTAGCCGGGGGCGAAGGGTTGCACATACAGCCCGGGCCAGCGGAAGTAATTCAAACCGAAAGTAACCAACCCATAGCTGAAAGGATATGAGCTGATGCTTGGGAGGCATATCACCCTTTTTACCCTGTTCGGTTTCGAGGTGAAGCTCGATTTCAGCTGGATTTTTCTGGCCTTGCTCATCAGCTGGTCGCTTGCCACAGGCTATTTTCCGGTCACCTATACCGGGCTTTCCGCAACCACCTATTGGGCAATGGGGATCGCCGGTGCGCTGGGGCTGTTTTTCTCCATCATTTTCCACGAAATGTCGCATTCGCTTGTCGCCCGCCAATACGGCCTGCCGATCCGCGGCATCACACTGTTCATTTTTGGCGGCGTAGCGGAAATGGAAGAGGAACCCAAAGACGCCAAGACAGAATTCCTGATGGCGATTGCCGGACCGATTGCAAGCCTGCTGCTTGCCCTTGTTTTCGGATTATGCGCGACGATCAGCATTAATTTTGGCGCAACTGCAGCCGTTAGTGGCATTTTTTCCTACCTGTCCCTGATCAACGGCGTGCTGGCGTTATTCAATCTGGTGCCCGCGTTTCCGCTCGATGGGGGGCGGGTCCTGCGCGCGGCCTTGTGGCGCTGGAAAGGGGATGTACGCTGGGCGACCCGTATCGCCGCGCGCGCGGGTTCCGGATTCGGGCTCGTGCTTATTATACTTGGTGTACTGAATATCCTGTCCGGCAATTTTGTTGGCGGCATGTGGTGGTTTCTGATTGGTATGTTTCTGATCGGCGCGGCGCGCGGTTCCTATATCCAGCTGCAAACCCGCCGCGCCTTTGAAGGTGAGACCGTTGCACGTTTCATGACTGAAAGCCCGGTCACTGTTCCGCCTGAGCTGAGCGTCGCGCAACTTGTCGATGACTATGTCTACACCTACGGGCATGACATGTTTCCCGTTCTGGCCTCGGGGCAGCTGCTCGGATCTGTCACAATCCATGATGTCAAGGCGCTGCCGCGGGAAGAATGGGCCAGCACGCAGATTGGCGAGATCATGACCCCGCGTTCGGAGACCAATACGATCGGCCCGCGCGAGGATGCACTGAAGGCGCTGTCGCTGATGCAGCGGGGCGGCCGCAGCCGCCTGATGGTGGCCGATGGCAGCCGGCTCATCGGGATCGTCGTGCTGAAAGATATGCTGAAATTGATGTCGCTCAAGCTCGACTTGGAAAATCTGGACTAGATTGACCATATATTCAGGCGCAGCATTTCTCCACCCAGCGCCACCACATACTCAGCAGGAGTAACCGATGAAAAAGAAAATCACCTGGATCGTGGTCGCCGACGGCGCACATGCCAGCATCTTTCAGAATGACGGCCCCGGCAAGGGCATCACACCGACGCGCTACACACAACTGACCGGCGATACCCGGCGCAGCTCGGAAATCGCAAGCGATGGCCCCGGCAAGACCCATAGCCGCGGCGGCCATGTGCAAAGTGCGATGGAACCATCAAGCGACCCGCATGAACAGGCGGCACAGGATTTTATCGCTCATATCGCGGATCTGCTGAGCAACGCGCACAAGGCGCAGGAATTCGAGCGCCTGATCCTTGTCGCCCCGCCGCAGGCGCTCGGCGATTTACGCGCGGCACTGCCCGCCGATGTCGGCGATCTGGTAAGCGGCGAACTGCACAAGGATCTCACCCACGCCACGATCCCCGATATCACCGAACATCTGGGCGATGTATTGGCGGTCTAGGCCGCACCCACGCGTCACAAAGCGGTGACCGGTCCGCGCCTGACCGTGCCGTGACCCGGGAGAGGCAGTGTCCGGAATGCCTGCCGGTGGCTTCAGGATGGATTGACGCGGCCCGCGCGCCGCGTTACCCCATGGCCCATTGAGAAAAACGAGCGCAAATGCTGGAGCAACTATGAAACTGCCTGCTGATTTCTATCATCCGCTTGCCATTGGCGCGCCGGAACCGCTGCGCGAATTGCCAGTGCGCGCCGAACGCATGATTCACTTCTTCCCCCCGCATGTCGACAAGGTGCGCGGCAAGGTGCCCGAAATCGCCAAGCAGGTGGATGTGTTACTTGGCAATCTGGAAGACGCGATCCCCGCCGACGCGAAAGAGGCGGCGCGCGCCGGTTTCATCGACGTGGCGCAGGCAACCGATTTCGGCAATACCGGGCTATGGACGCGGGTCAATGCGTTGCACAGCCCCTGGGTGCTTGACGATATTTGCGAGATTGTCGCAAGCATCGGCAACAAGCTCGACGTCATCATGCTGCCCAAGGTGGAAGGCCCCTGGGATATCCATTATCTCGACCAGTTGCTGGCGCAGCTTGAAGGCAAGCACGGGGTTAAAAAGCCGATCCTGATCCATGCGCTGCTTGAGACCGCGCAAGGGGTCAATAATGTGGAATCGATCGCAACGGCAAGCCCGCGTATGCACGGGATGAGCCTTGGTCCGGCCGATCTGGCCGCCTCGCGCGGGATGAAGACAACCCGTGTGGGCGGCGGGCATCCATCCTACGGCATCCTTGCCGATGCAAAAGAAGGCCAGAGCGCGCGCAATTTCTATCAGCAGGATCTGTGGCACTACACTTTCGGCAAGATGGTCGATGCGTGTCAGGCCGCCGGGATCGGCGCGTTTTACGGCCCATTTGGCGATTTTTCAGACCCTGACGCCTGCGAAGCACAGTTCCGCAATGCGTTCCTGATGGGGTGCGTCGGCGCCTGGTCGCTGCATCCGAGCCAGATCGATATCGCCAAGCGCGTCTTCAGCCCTGAAGTCGACGAGGTCCTGTTCGCCAAGCGCATTCTGGAAGCGATGCCGGACGGGACCGGCGCTGTACTGCTTGACGGCAAGATGCAGGATGACGCGACCTGGAAACAGGCAAAGGTGATTGTCGATCGCGCCCGGCTTGTCGCCGAAAAAGACCCGGATCTGAAAGCACAATATGGGTTTTGAACCATCACACGACAGGTTCTGAACCGAAACCAAAAGGGAAAACCGCCATGCGCCGGGCAGACCTCAGCCATGTCGAAGCCTGGTTTTTCGACCTCGACAATACGCTGTACCCGGCGCATTCGGACCTGTTTTCCCAGATCGATCAGCGCATGGCGGAATTCATCGCCCGCTTTCTTGAAGTCGACCACGTTACCGCACGCCGTTATCAAAAAGGCTATTGGGAAAGCCACGGCACAACGCTCAGCGGCATGATGGCTGAACATGGCATGGCGGCTGAACCATTCCTCGATTACGTGCATGATATCGATGTGAGTGTTCTGAGCGCGGACCCGCATCTTGACGCGGCGCTTGAGCGATTGCCGGGACAGAAAATCGTGTTCACGAACGGGTCGCTGAAACATGCGCAAAGGGTGCTTGAGCAGCTTCGCCTTGCGCATCATTTCGAGGATATTTTCGATATCGCGGCCGCCGAATTCGTGCCGAAGCCGCAACCGGATCCTTATCGAAAGTTATTGGCGCAGACCCGCGCACGCGCCCAAACCGTGGCGATGTTCGAGGATAGTGCGAAAAACCTGCTGCCCGCGCATGCGCTGGGCATGACGACTGTGTGGGTCCGCGGCAAATCGGAATGGAGCGGCCCTGACGCCCATCACACTGCCGAACACATCCACCACCATACCGACGAACTGACCGGCTTTCTGAACACCGCGCTGCTACGGCAACACCCCGACGATCAGGCATAAAAAGGGGCGGCACGCCACCGCGCACCGCCCGCAAATTGATCGGTTCTTTATGTTGCCCGGCTTAACCTGCAAGCTTGGCAATCGCTGCGACCACCTGTTCGGTCTGCTCGATCGGCACCATATGGCTTGCCTCGGGAATGCTGACCAGGCTGCTATTGGGAATAAGCTTCTTGAATTCCTGCGCATAGACCGGCGGGATCAGCTTGTCCGAATCCCCCCAGATCAGCGTCGTCTGCGCCTTGATCCGGTACAGCCGGTCGCTCAATCCGCGATCAGGGATCGGGAACAGGATCTTACCCGCCATGCCAAGCTGCCGCGCATTCTGCACCAGATAGGCTTTCAGGAATTCCGGATCGCCAAGATCAAGCCCTGCTGTCATCAGCTTCGTGCCCGCTTCCACATCATGGAACAGGAGCGGCGGCAGCTCATAAGGCAACAGCGCAAAAAGATCCGGGATCGGATGATCATCGAGCCATATGCCGGCAGGACAGATCAGCGCCAGCTTCTCGACATCATTGGGGGCAACCGCCGCCATCTCCGCCGCGATCATCCCGCCCATGGAATGGCCGACAAGGATCGGTTTGGACAGGCCAAGCGCTTCGGCAATATCCCATTCGAACAGGGTCACATCGAGCATGTCGCGGATCTCGCCACACTCTTCCGATGCCCCATAACCGGGCAAAAACGGCGCATAGACATGGAACTTCGATGCCAGCGCGTTGAGAAACGGGTCTTCCGCGGTGATGCCCCCTGCCCCGTGCAGGAACAGAAGGTCAGGACCTGAACCGCCCTCCAGCAGATGTGCTTCGGTATGCCGGGTCTTGATTTTACGCAATTCCATCAGTCATCACCTCCCGCAAAGGCTTCCGCACGCGCGCCAAGCGCCCCATCGACAGGCGCGGGCGTCGCCCGTTTATCGAGCGGTGAACACCAGAACCGGTTGTCATCCGCATAGTCGGGCCAGATATTGCGCAGCTGCGGCATGACCTTCTCGGCGAACAGACGGGTCGTATGCATGCATTTATCCTTCGGCATATCACCGACATGCATCAGGCAGAACAAATTGCCCACCCGCAGCGATTTGATCAGGAATTCAAGCTTTTCACGCACCGTATCGGGGCTGCCGGCGATGACGTAACCTTCATCAAGCAGCTGGCCCCAGCTCATCTTCGACAGATCGCCCATATTCGGCGCATATTGCGACAGAGCACCCGTCTTGATCGTATTGATCGTGCGGTAGCCCGGCGCATCGGCAAAGCCCGCATGCACATGCAGACAGCGATTGTAGAAGTAGCTGATATGCTCCTTATACAGATCTTCCGCTTCCTTGTCGGTCTCGCCAACAACGATGGTCTGGGCAAAGCCCGCGCGATAGGGGGATTCGTCCGGCTCGTTCCGCTCCGTCAGCCGATCCCAATAGCCCTGCATCAACGCCTTGGCGCGGATATAGCCGGTAAAGCTCAGATAGGAGTAGGAATAGACGTTATCGAGGCAGAAATCGTAAGTCTCGACCGAACCGCCGCCTGGAATATGCAGTGGCGGCGGATTTTGGATTGGCTTGGGCCAGCAATTCACCCACCGCAACTTGTTATAGCGGCCATTGAAGGCAAAAGGCTCATCCTCTTTCCACGCCTTCATGATCAGATCATGCGCTTCCTGATATTTCTCACGGGTCAGCGCCGGGATCTGGCCATAGCAGTAATTCGTGTCCATCGAGGTGCCGACCGGGAACCCGCCGACAAAGCGCCCGCCCGCCATCACGTCAAGCATGGCGAATTCCTCGGCCACCCGGATCGGCGGATTGTAAAGCGCGATGGAATTACCAAGCACGACGACCGCCGCATTCTTCGTACGCCGGGTCAGCGCCGCCGCCATGATATTGGGCGAGGGCATCATGCCATAGCCATTCTGGTGGTGCTCATTCACCCCGACCCCGTCATAGCCAAGCTGATCGGCATATTCGAGCAGATCGAGATAGTCGTTATAGACGTCGTGGCCGCGCACCGGATCGTAGAGCTTGGAATCGATATCCACCCAGACCGAGCGATTTTTTTCCCGGAAATCTTCCGGTAAATACGGCCAGGGCATCAGATTGAACCATGTGAATTTCATGTGTCCTCTCCCTTATGAATTTCTGTTGTGGCTGATGTAGCACAAATCCGCGCCACGCGGCCACGGATTCCGAGCCATTGCGGTTATTCATGCCGATTTGCGCTCACCAGCGCGCATCATTACATTGCGCAGCAGATCCGTTTCCTACCCGAAAGGCGGCATAAAATGAAAAATTACGAAATCCGGCTCAATGCCTATCCCGATGGCCTGCCGACCAGAGAGATTTTCGATCATGTCGAATGCGATGTGCCACCGCTCAAGGACGGGGAAATGCGTATCCGCAATATCTGGATGACGGTCGATCCCTATATGCGCGGCAGAATGACCCCGAGCCGCGACAGCTATGTGCCGCCATTCGGGCTCGACACGGTACTTGACGGCGGCGCTGTCGGCATTGTCGAGGAATCGCGCAATGGCCCGTTTGCAGAAGGCGATTATGTCAGCGGCATGACCGGCGGCTGGCGTACCTATCATATATCGACAGGGCTTGGACTGACCAAGATCGACCCTGCCCTTGCGCCGCTGCAGGCCTATCTCGGCGTGCTCGGCATGCCGGGGATGACCGCCTGGTACGGGCTGCTGAAAATTGGCGCGCCGAAGCCGGGTGAGACGGTATTCGTTTCAGCCGCTTCGGGCGCTGTTGGTGCACTGGTCTGCCAGATCGCCAAGCTCAAGGGCTGCCGCGTCATCGGCAGCGCGGGTGGCGCGCAAAAATGCGCCTGGCTGCGCGACGAAATCGGTGTCGATGCGGCAATCGATTATCGCGCTGCGGGCGAGGGGTTTATGGATGCGCTCGGCGCGGCGGCACCCGATGGTATCGATGTCTATTTCGAGAATGTCGGCGGCACACATCTTGAAGCCGCCCTTGAACATATGAATATCAATGGCCGCATTGTCGGCTGCGGCATGATCAGCCAATATAATGAACCCGATGCGGTGGGCGTGCGCAATCTGTTCTATATCGTTGGCAAGCGTCTGATGATGAAAGGTTTCATCGTATCGGATCATTTTGCCGAATTCCCGGCCTTTGCGGCTGAAATGGGCGGCTGGATCGCGGAAGGTAAAATACGCTGGAAAGAAACCGTCTATGACGGGCTTGAGAAGGCGCCCGATGCCTTTATCGGCCTGTTCAGCGGGGAAAATTTCGGCAAGGCGCTGGTACGCATCAGCCCCGATCCGTAAACTGACATCCGCCGGCACAAACGTAACTGGTAACAGGCCAGGACGGCCGGCGATCCATTTCGGGAGGGGATGTCATGAGTATCGAATTTTTTAACTGGATTGCGGTGTTTGCGGGGGCAGCGGCCTCATTCGCCGTCGGCGCGCTCTGGTATTCGCCATTTCTGTTTGGCGGTTTATGGCAGGAGGCGATCGGCAAATCACCTGAAGAACTTGGCAATCCGATACGCGCCATGGGACATGCGGCAGTGATCAGCATACTGACTGCGATTGCCATGGCGCTGCTGCAACAAGCCACTGCCACTGACGGCACCGTTGCAGGCGGCATTCTGGGTTTTGCGGTGGGGCTTGGCTTTGTCTTCATGCATGAGGCGAAATCGGCAGGCTTCACCGGCAAACAGATGCGTCTTGTGCTGATCGATGGCGGTTCCGAGATTGCCTCGCTCACGGTTATGGGCGCGGTGATCGCGGGACTCAGCTAGGACGGAAAACCCTTCCCTCAACCGCCGATGCGCAGGCGGAAACGCCACAGCGTGTCGCCTTCCGCCGCGCAGTCGAGCAACGCATGCCCGTCGTTTTCGCAAAAGGCGGGGAAATCGTCGCGTGCCCGCGGATCGCTTGCCAGCACCTCAAGCAACGTGCCGGGGGCAAGCCCCTTTGCCGCCTTGCGTGCACGCAACACCGGCAACGGGCATTTCAACCCCCGCAGATCAAGCGCCACTTTTTCCCCTTCACCGGGCCCCGACGTCATCGCAACGGGGCCTAATCGCGAATCCGGATAACGGCCTTGCCCACCACTTTCCGGGCGAGCAGATCGTTGAGTGCGCGCGGCGCATCCTCGAAGCTGTAACGCTGGGTCACGCAAGGATTAATCTTGCCCTGTTCGAAAAGCTGCATCACCCGGCCGAGCACCGGCGCGGTTTCCGCAGGAAAGCGTGCCCCGAACTGACCCCAGTCAACGCCGACGATCTCGCATCCTTTCAGAAGCGTCAGATTGATCGGAATGCGGGGGATCTCGCCATTTGCGAACCCGATAACAAGAAACCGGCCATTCCACCCCATGGTGCGCAATGCGGTTTCGGAATAATCGCCGCCCACCGGGTCATAAACAAGGTCCACCCCCGCTCCGCCGGTCAGCTCCTTCACCCGCGCCTTCAGATCCTCACGATCATAATTGATCAGTGCATCGGCACCAAATTCGCCGCATTTCGCAAGCTTTTCCTCACTTGAAGCCGCCGCGATCACCCGTGCGCCGAGTGCCTTGCCAAGATCAACCGCTGCCAGCCCGACACCGCCGGCCGCGCCCAGCACAAGCAGGCTTTCACCCGCCGCGATATGACCGCGATTTTCCAGTGCATAAAGCGATGTGCAGTAAGTCAGGCTGAACCCCGCACCGGTATCGAAGTCCATATTGTCGGGAATTTTGACAAGCCGGTCGGCCTTGACAGCGATCTGTTCGGCAAAGGCGCCGCCGATCCCGGCAAGACAGGCAACCCGGTCGCCGGGCGCGACATTACCGACCCCTTCGCCCACCGCACGGACCACCCCGGCAAGCTCCATCCCCGGAATGAAGGGCAGCGGCGGCTTGATCTGATAGGTCCCCTGAATACACAACGCATCGACAAAATTCGCCCCCGCCGCATGGATGTCTATAACCGCCTTGCCTGGCCCTGCTTCCGGATCAGGCAATTCCCCAAGCGTGAGGCTGTCGGGCGGCCCATAGTCATGACACAAAATCGCTTTCATAATTTCACTTCCCTACTCCCGCAGTTGCCCGCATGATCCCCACATCATCATTGCCATCCCTGCACCATAATCACCAGCGGGACCAAAACAAAATATCAGGCGAAATGATCGGTAGAAGACCCGCGCAGCATGACAACATGCCCGCGGGAAGAATAATGGCAACATCAAATAACAGGAGACTGCGCCCATGAAGCTCTATCAACTCAACCTCTCCCCCTATACCGCAAGGGTACGGCTGCTTTGCTATGCCAAGGGACTGGATATTGAATTCGCAGAACCGCCGGGCTTCCGCACCGACGCCTACAAACAGGTCAATCCGGTGGGTAAAATTCCCGCGCTTGAACTCGATGACGGGACGGTGCTGCCCGAATCGGAGGTCATCTGCGAATATCTTGAAGATCGCTTCCCCGAACCCGCCATGCGCCCGGCCGATCCGTTTGAGGCCGCCAGGGCACGATTGCTGGCGCGGATGATCGACCTCTATGTGATCCCGGCAATGTCACCCCTGTTCGGCCAGTTGCAGGCCGCGCAAAAGGATCAGCAGCTGATCGCCGATGGCGTTACCAATGCCCGCACGGCAATTGGTTATCTTGAACAATATATCGGCGAAGACGGATTTGCCGCAGGCGGCAAGCTCAGCCATGCCGATGGCGCGCTGATCGGCGGGCTGTTTTTCGCAACAAGCCTGCTGCCGCTGTTCGGTCTCGCCGAACCGCTGGCCGACACCCCCAAGCTTGCCGCCTATTGGCAAGCGATACAGAAAGACGCGATCGGCGCACGGCTGATCGGCGAGCTGGGTGAGGCGCTGAAGGCAGCGATGGGCGGCTAACTGCGGGATCACCCCCCCCCTAACTTCTCCCCGCTATCCCAAAAAGGTGTCAGGGCGCGCAGACAGCATGCCCTGGCACATCCTGCAACATCCCCCCACAACACAAATCTCCAATCAAACGGTTTCGCGCCAGGCCTGAAACGCCTAAACTGCTGTGCAATAAACAGTTCAGGAAAGCTCAGGGGTGGGAATGGCCGAAACCAGCGAACAGGGACAGACCGGCAACGCGCATGTCTATCACCATGACGAGGCGGGCAACCGGCCCGCACATGGTCACCATGACAGGGAAATCATCGGCGAACGGGCGGTCGGCAGTTATTGGCGGGCGAACATCCGGCTGCTGCTTGCCCTGCTTGCCGTGTGGTTCATCACCTCATTCGGGTTCGGCATCCTGTTTGTCGATGATCTGAACAAGATACCCTTTTTCGGCTTCGGCATGGGGTTCTGGTGGGCGCAGCAAGGCGCCATCTATGTCTTTATCATCCTGATTTTCGTCTATGCCATCGCTATGAAGCGGATCGAGCGGCGGTACGGCGTGGATGATGACGATTAAGGGTTTGAGCGGCCGCACCGCCGGAGGGGACGAAAAATGAGTACGCAGGGTCTGACCTATCTGTTCGTGGGGCTGTCATTTGCCCTTTATATCGGGATTGCGATCTGGTCACGTGCCGGCAGCACCAAGGAATTCTATGTTGCGGGCGGTGGTGTGCATCCGGTGGCAAACGGCATGGCGACGGCCGCCGACTGGATGAGCGCGGCAAGCTTTATTTCCATGGCGGGCATCATCGCCTTCATGGGCTATGATGGTTCGGTTTACCTGCTTGGCTGGACCGGCGGTTATGTACTGCTAGCCTTGTTGCTTGCACCCTATTTGCGCAAATTCGGCGAGTTCACCGTACCTGACTTCATTGGCGAACGTTACTATTCGCGCGCCGCACGGGTCGTCGCTGTGATCTGTCTGATCTTCATTTCATTTACCTATGTCGCCGGACAGATGCGTGGCGTCGGCATCGTGTTCTCGCGCTTTCTTGAAGTTGACATCACACTCGGGGTGCTGATCGGGATGGCGGTTGTGTTTGTCTATGCGGTGCTGGGCGGGATGAAGGGCATTACCTATACCCAGGTCGCGCAATATTGCGTGCTGATCTTCGCCTATCTGGTGCCAGCCATCTTCATTTCCATTCTGATTACCGGCAATCCCGTGCCTCAGCTCGGGCTGGGGGCCGATGTTGTGGGCGAACCTGGCGTCTCGGTCCTGCAAAAGCTCGACCTGACACTGCAGGATCTGGGTTTTACTGCCTATACCGCAGGGCTGAAGGACAAGATCGACGTTTTTGCCATCACTTTCGCACTGATGGCAGGCACTGCCGGGCTGCCGCATGTGATCGTGCGTTTCTTCACCGTCCCGAAAGTATCGGATGCGCGGCTGTCGGCAGGCTATGCGCTGATCTTCATCGCGCTGCTTTACACCACCGCACCGGCGGTATCGGCATTCGCGCGGTTGAATTTCATCGATGCGGTGCATCAGACCGCCTATGAGGATACGCCGGGCTGGTTCTCGAACTGGGAAGGGATCGGGCTCATCGGCTGGCTCGACAAGAATGACGATGGCAAGATCCAGTATGGCGCAGGCGCGCCATTTGACGGCGCACCCGCCTTTAATGGCGAACGTGGCGCCTCAGGCCAACGCGCGCTGACCAATAAGCCGACTGACAACGCCAACGAGGTTTATGTCGACCGCGATATCATGGTACTCGCCAATCCCGAGATCGCGCAGCTGCCCGGTTGGGTGATCGCGCTTGTCGCGGCGGGCGGACTTGCCGCCGCACTATCGACGGCAGCGGGGCTCTTGCTTGTAATCTCCACCGCCGTATCGCACGATTTGATGAAGCGGACGTTCCGGCCTGATCTAAGCGACAAGCAGGAGCTTGCCTATGCGCGAATCGCTGCCGCGACAGCGATTGTGATTGCCGGCTATCTGGGCATCAACCCGCCCGGCTTCGTTGCCCAGGTGGTGGCATTTGCCTTCGGACTTGCCGCAGCCTCCCTGTTCCCGGCAATCTTCCTCGGGATCTTCTTCAAGCGGATCAACAAACAAGGTGCGATCGCAGGTATGCTGGTCGGGCTGATCTTCACCTTTGCCTATATCGCCTATTTCAAATTCATGGCACCCGAGCTCAACAATGCCGCGCATTGGTGGTTCGGCATCTCCCCGGAAGGGATCGGGACATTGGGCATGTTGCTCAATTTCGCCGTCGCCTTTGCGGTGAGCGCGGTTACCGCCGCCCCGCCTGAAAAGGTGCAGGAGCTGGTCGATGACATCCGCATCCCCTCGGGCGCAGGCGTCGCACATGACCCGCATTAAAATGCAATCTTAAAGCGCCAGGTTGGCCTTGGTTGGCCCAAGTTGGCAATCAAACGGCACGGCCGGAAATTCGGCTGCGTGATTAGTCACGCGCCCCGAAAATCGCCGTGCCAACGCGGATATGTGTCGCGCCAAAGGCAATGGCGGTTTCAAAATCCTCGCTCATCCCCATGCTGAGCTTTGCAAGCCCGTTGCGTTTGGCAATTTTCTCAAGCAGCATGAAATAGGGGGCAGGCGCCTCTCCCTGCGGGGGAATGCACATCAGACCCGCGATCGTCAGCCCGAATTCGTCACGACACCGGGCAATGAAAGCATCCGCCTCGCGCGGCGCAATCCCGGCCTTCTGCGGCTCTTCCCCGATATTGATCTGAATAAACAGTTCCGGCGCGCGCGCCAGCGCCTCAATCGCATCGGCGATGCGGCGGGCAAGTTTCGGGCGGTCGATGGTTTCGATCGCATCGAACAGCGACACGGCCTGACGAACCTTGTTACTTTGCAGCGGACCGATCAGATGCAGCTTGATATCGTCATAACCTTCGCGCAGGGACGGCCATTTATCGGCGGCTTCCTGCACCCGGTTTTCGCCGAATATGCGCTGCCCCGCGGCCAATGCGGGGACGATGCGATCGGCACCGTGAAACTTGCTGACCGCGATCAGGGTCACATCGGTTGCCGCGCGGCCAGCCTCGCTGGCCGCTTTATCCATGCGCGCCTGAATCGCGGCAAGATTGGCCGCCACATCGATATTGTTCCGGGTTAGACTTTCATTCATGCGCCACTCACCAACCGACTCACACCCGCAGCGGGGGATCTCTTGCGCAAGCTAGCAAAACTCGCGACGGGCCTCAAACGCCGCTGCCCCGCAGCAAGCCGCAATCCGGCCAGCAAACGCATGGCCTTGCCGGCTGTTTGGCTGATGACCGATGCCACGCGCCTGCCTGCGCCACAACAGGCAATTGCCGCCCTGCCACGGGAGGCGGGCGTCATCTTCCGCCACTATGCGGTGGCCGACCGCGCCGCGCTGGGGGCAGAGCTGCGTGCGCTTTGCGCCCGGCGCGGCCTGCCATTCTTGGTGGCCGGTGATGTCGGGCTTGCGCTTGCGCTGCGCGCCGAGGGGGTGCATCTGCCCGAAGCGCACATCATGCGCGCGGGCGCGATCAAACGTCGTGCACCACAGCTGCGCGTGACGGTTGCCGCACACAGCCTGCCCGCGCTGATCCGCGCCCGGGCCGCCGGGGCCGATGCAGCTTTGCTGTCCCCGGTATTTCCAACCGAAAGCCATCCGGGGGCGCCGACGCTCGGCGCTCACCGCTTTGCGCGGCTTGCGCGCGCGGCAGGATTACCGGTTTATGCGCTGGGTGGTGTGAACGCGGAAAATGTCGCACGGCTGCGCGGCAGCGGTGCTTGCGGGATTGCCGCGATCGCGGCCCTCAACCCTGATAAACAGGGCTGAGATCACGACCACGCGCTAGTCATCCCCCATTTTGAGGGCTGCGATAAACGCTTCCTGGGGGATTTCCACCCGCCCGAACTGACGCATCCGCTTCTTGCCCGCCTTCTGCTTGTCGAGCAGCTTGCGCTTGCGCGTCGCATCCCCGCCATAGCATTTCGCGGTGACATCCTTGCGCATTGCGCTGATGGTTTCGCGCGCGATCACCTTGCCACCAATCGCCGCCTGAATGGGAATCTTGAACAGGTGCCGCGGAATCAGATCCTTCAACCGTTCGCAGATTTCGCGGCCGCGCATCTGCGCCCGATCCGCATGCACGATCATCGACAGGGCGTCGACGGGCTCATCATTGATCAGAATCGACATCTTGACGAGCTTGCCCGCCTCATAGCCGGTGATCTGATAATCAAAACTCGCATATCCCCGGCTCACCGATTTCAGCCGGTCGTAGAAATCGAACACCACCTCATTCAGTGGCAACTTATAGACCAGCATGGCGCGGCTGCCGGCATAGGTCAGCTCCTGCTGAATACCGCGCCGGTCCTCGCATAATTTGAGGATTGCGCCGAGATATTCATCAGGGGCGAGAATAGTGGCGAGAATCCACGGCTCCTCGATATGATCGACGCGCACCGGGTCGGGCATATCCGCCGGGTTGTGCACTTCCTGCATGCTGCCATCGCTCAGATGCACCTGATAAATCACGCTTGGAGCGGTGGTAATCAGTTCCAGCCCGAATTCGCGTTCAAGCCGTTCGGTGATGATTTCAAGGTGCAGCATGCCCAGAAAGCCGCAACGGAAACCAAAGCCAAGGGCGGCACTGGTTTCCATTTCGAATTCGAAGCTCGCATCATTGAGCCGCAGCTTGCCCATACTGTCGCGCAGCTCTTCAAATTCCGAAGAATCGACGGGGAACAAACCGCAGAAAACCACAGGCTGAGCCGGTTTGAAACCGGGAAGTGGCGCGGCAGTGGGGCGCTTTTCCTCGGTAATTGTATCGCCGACGCGGGTGTCGGCCACTTCCTTGATGCTGCCGGTGAAAAAGCCGATCTCGCCCGGCCCGAGCGCATCGACCATCTTCTGCAGCGGTGTGAATACACCAACCCGGTCGACCTGATAGGCACCGCCCGTTCCCATCATAGCGACGCGCATACCCTTTTTCAGCACCCCGTCGATCACCCGCACAAGGATCATGACCCCGAGATAAGGGTCATACCAGCTATCCACCAGCATCGCCTTGAGCGGCGCATCGAGCGTGCCCTCGGGAGCCGGCAACTGATGCACAATCGCCTCCAGCACATCCTCAATGCCAATGCCCGATTTAGCGGATACTTCAAGCGCGCCGGACGCATCGATGCCGATCACATCCTCGATCTGCTGCCTCACCCGGTCAGGCTCGGCCGCAGGCAGATCGATCTTGTTGAGCACAGGGACAAGCTCGTGATCATTGTCGATAGCCTGATAGACATTGGCGAGCGTCTGCGCCTCCACCCCCTGGCTTGCATCGACGACGAGCAGCGATCCTTCGCAGGCGGCCAGCGACCGGCTGACCTCATAGGCAAAATCCACATGTCCGGGAGTGTCGATCAGGTTCAGCACATAGCTGTCGCCGTCCTGCGCCTGATAAGTCAGCCGCACGGTCTGTGCCTTGATGGTGATGCCGCGCTCACGCTCGAGTTCCATGGAATCGAGCACCTGCTCCTTCATCTCGCGGTCGGTCAGACCGCCGCAACGTTGAATAAGCCGGTCGGCAAGGGTCGACTTGCCGTGATCGATGTGGGCGACAATCGAAAAATTTCGGATATGTGATAATGGCGTCATGGCAGCGGGCTTGTACCATTGCCACAGCAAACGGCCAAGCGGCGCAAGCAACCGCGCGGCAAAAAAATGCACCGACCCAGCGGATTTTTACCGTCGGCTTATACGGTCCACCGGTCCCTCTTGAACATTTGCACGATTTGCCCAAATAATAACCACAGGCAGCGCCATTACGGGCTGCAACGTTACGGTTTGGGCGCTTTTGGAGGCCCTTACACGTCATGTCGCTTAACAGGAGGACTTGGCGGAATGTCGCATGTATCTATATTCAGCAGTCCGCTTTTGCTTGGATTTGATCGGATGGAGCGGATGCTGGACCGGGTCGCGAAAGCCCCGAATGAGGGTTATCCCCCTTATAATATTGAACAAATTGGCGAAAATGCCTTGCGGATCACTTTGGCAGTCGCGGGATTTTCCGCCGACGAGTTATCGGTGACGCTGGAAAACAACCAGCTCACGATCCGTGGCAAGCAAACCGATGATGATAGCCGCATCTATTTGCATCGCGGCATTGCCGCACGGCAATTCCAGCGCAGTTTCGTTCTGGCCGAAGGAATCGAAATCGTAACCGCGCGGCTCGATAGCGGCTTGCTCAATATCGATCTGAAACGGCCGCAACAGGCCGATGTGGTGCAAACGATTGAAATCGCCACTGGCAAACCCGATCAGACAGCGACAGCAAAAGTTGCCCTGTCATCGGACCGCCCGGCGTCATCGAGCCGATCGTAAACCTGCTGTCAATATTACCAGTCATAGAATGACAATTGCGGGCACGGATGCCTCCTTACCCCCGCCGACTGTCATGGAGGACGATATGAAATCGAACGACAATTCACGCAATGAAGATATCGACACCGTCGAAGCCAAAATGCTGCGTGCGGGATTTGAGGCTTTCGATCAACGGGTTGTCTATATCAAACCGACCGATTCTTCCTTGATCCAGGGACTGGACGGAATCCCCGCCGGCACAATTGTTTATGCGGTCCATCTGGCGGATGGCACACCGGTTGCCGTCATGGGCGACCGCAGCACAGCTTTTTCGATGGCGCGGCAATATAATATGGTGCCAATGAGCGTACATTAACCGCAGCGCAAAGCAGCGTGCACCGGCGCTCGCCGAACGAACAATATCGGCCCCTGGCAGCCTCCGCGCTGACCGGGGGCTTTTTATTTGCCGCCCTGCATCCGATCCCCTATCGTTTTGCGCCGAAAACAAAGGGCAATCAGCGGCGGTAAAGGGGCAGAACAGCTACCCATGACAGGGACAGTAATCAGCGGCACACGCCGCATTGGCGGGGCGGATCTGGAATTGCGCGCGGCGCGCGCGGCGCGCGGTCTTGCCGGGCTCGGTATTGGCGAGGGGGACGCAGTGGCACTGCTGCTGCGCAACGATATCGCCTTTTTCGAGGCAACCATGGCGGTCGGGCATCTGGGCGCCTATCCGGTGCCGGTCAACTGGCATTACAGCCCCGCGGAAGCCGCCTATGTGCTGCAGGATTGCGGCGCGCGGGTTGTGATCTGCCATGCCGATCTTTATCCGATCATCGCCGATATTCTGCCCCAAGGCGTGCAAGTGCTGATCGTCGCGGTGCCGCCCGAACTCCGCGCCGCCTATCACATCGACGCGCAGGCGGCTGCCCCTCCAACCGGCCTGCCGCTCTGGGATAGCTGGGTGGAAGGACATGCGCCGCATGACGCGCCACCGCGTCCCGCCCCCGCCAGCATGATCTACACATCGGGCACAACGGGCCATCCCAAGGGCGTGCGGCGTCAGCCCCCGACCCCGGAGATGACGGCCGCGAGCCTGAAGATGCGGAAATTCATCTATGGCTATCAGCCGGGCATGCGGGCGCTTTTGACAGGCCCGCTTTATCACAGCGCCCCCAATATGTACGGCACCTTCACCCTTAAATTCGACGGCACGCTGTATCTGATGCCCCGCTTCGATGCGGAACAAACCCTCGCCATGATCGCCCGCGAAGGCATCACCCATGTGCATATGGTGCCGACCATGTTCGTGCGGCTTCTCAAACTGCCGCAGCAGGTACGCGCACGTTACGATCTGTCGCATATCGTGCGGGTCAATCATGGCGCCGCCCCCTGCCCGCCCGAGATCAAGCGGCAGATGATCGACTGGTGGGGCCCGGTGCTTGGGGAATATTATGGCGGCACGGAAACCGGCACGGTCGTGTTCTGCGATTCCGAACAATGGCTGGCGCATCCGGGCACGGTGGGCCGACCGGTCGAGGGCGGACATGTCCGGATCTATGACGCGGACGGCCAAGTTCTGCCCGCCGGCGAAATTGGCGAGATTTTCGTCCGTCTGGATTCATTTCCCGACTTCACCTATCAGGGACGCGATGCTGATCGCGCGGCATGCGAACGCGACGGGTTGGTCAGTTGCGGGGATATCGGTTATCTGGACGCGGATGGATTTCTCTATCTGTGCGATCGCAAACGCGACATGGTGATCTCCGGCGGGGTAAATATCTATCCCGCGGAAATCGAAGCCGTGTTGATCAATTGCCCTGGTGTGCATGACTGCGCCGTATTCGGCATTCCGGATACGGAGTTTGGCGAAAGCCTGATGGCCGCTATCGAATGCGAACCAGGTGCGGCACTCTCGGAAGATGCGCTGCGCGACTGGCTCGATGGCCGCATGACGCGGTTCAAGATTCCGCGCCATTTTACGTTTCATGATAAGTTGCCGCGCGAGGATTCCGGCAAGATCTTCAAACGTAAGCTGCGCGATCCTTACTGGGAAGGCACCGGCCGCAACATTTAGGATCGCCTCACGATACCCGGTGCAAAAAGGGGGAACGGGATGCAGATCGGGCAGGAGGAAAAGACAAGCCGCTATGCGCTTGGCTGGCTAATTCTCGATTATTTGCGCGCATTTACCTGGCCAGCCATCGCGCTGTTCGTTGTAATGTTCGGCTGGAACGATCTGATGCTGCTGTTGCGCGACAGAGAGGTCAACCTGTTCGGCGTGGCCATCGGACAGAAAGTTGAAGGCGTGCAGCGACGCGCCGAAGGGGAACTTCAGGATATTGCCTTCCTCGTCGGTCAATTGGAAGAGCGCCTGAATGCGATCGAAAATGGTGAGGAAACCGACAGCTCACAGAACACACAAAACGGTGCGCCCGAAGCACGTGCCCTGACACAGCAGATCGAAACAAAAATCGACAGCCTGAGAGGCAATCTGGCCCGCGAGGTGGAACAGGTGCAGATGGCCGCGCCGCCTGTACAGCAACGCCTGCCGCCCCCCGCAACCAGCGCGCCCGGCAAGCGGGAGCAACGTGTCGCCTCACTGGAGCGGACAGGGTTTGAAGCCATGTTGGCCCGTGATTACGAAACCGCACTTGATGCCTTTACCAAAGCGCGGGAAATCTGGCCAGGCTATCACAACGTCGCTGAAATACAGCGATTGCTGGCAGTGCGGCGCGATGATCCGCCGCAGACCGAGCAGGATTGGCTGTCGCTTTTTGAAATGGCACTGATAAAGTTTTCCTGGGGCATGCCGGACGACATCCGCGCGGCCATGCGGGCAGAATTCAAACGCAAATAGGTAAAATACTGCAACAGCAGGAAGCGGAACGGGAGAAAACACAATGCGTGCAATGGTGGTTCATGAGAATAACGAGGATATTTCGGTCATGCGGCTTGAGGAGGTCGAGCTGCCACCGCCTGGCGAGCGCGAGGTAAGGGTCCGGGTTCGTGCTGCCTCCACCCAGTTCCCCGATATCCTGATGATCCAGAAGAAATATCAGTATCAGCCAGAGCTTCCCTATATTCCCGGAACAGAGTTTGCCGGCGATATCATCGATGTGGGACCAGGCGTCAGCGACTGGAAAGTAGGTGATGCGGTTGTTGCAGGCATGCTTGGCGGCGGCGGGCTGGCCGAGGAGGTGAACGTGCATGAAGGCGCGCTGCGCCGCAAGCCAACGCCATTGACTTACGGGCAGGCTTGTTCATTCCGTTCCGCCTATCTGACCGCGCAGGTCGCACTTATCCGACGCGCCGATTTGCAGGCCGGCGAAACGCTGCTTGTGCATGGCGCGGCGGGCGGCGTCGGACTGGCCGCTGTCGAGGTTGGCAAGATGCTGGGCGCAACGGTGATTGCGACGGGAAGTTCAGACGAAAAGCTCAAGATCGTAGAAAAATACGGTGCTGATCATCTGATCAATTATGGCACCGACTTCAAGAACGGTTTCCGGTTGAAGGTGAAAGAGCTGACCGATCAGAACGGCGCGGATGTGATTTACGATCCGGTCGGCGGCGATGTGTTCGATGAATCGATCCGCTGCATTGCATGGAACGGGCGGCTGCTGGTGATCGGATTCACGTCGGGCCGCATTCCACAGGCACCCGTCAACATGCCGCTCATCAAGGGCTTTTCAATTGTCGGTGTACGCGCCGGGGAGTATGGCAGGCGTGACCCTGAAAAGGGCCGCGAAAATATCGCGATGGTCGATCAGTGGGCCGAAGAAGGCAAGATCAACCCCTATGTCTGCGCTGAAATCCCTCTTGAAAACGCACATGAAGCGCTGCGCATGATTCAGAACCGCGAGGTTGTGGGCCGCGTTGTCGTGGTCATGTAGCCCAGTCACAGTGGGAAATTAGCGAAACCGGGACAGAAACAAGTCGGGTTACCAGGAAATCATTCCCGCAACCCGACTTTCCCGGACAAGCCGGTTCTTTTTGGGACTAGTCCGCCTTGCTAGCGGCAGCTATTCATCACGCCCGGCCAGAGCCCGCAACGCATCAAGTAGTGCCGCACGCTTTGAGGCGGGCAACGGTTCGATAACCCGTTTTTCAGCAGCCTTGACCTTGGGCTCCGCCGCTTTCAGAACACGCCGACCCGCAGCGGTCAGCTTGACGGCATTCACCCGCTGATCGTCTTTCGTCCGATTGCGGCTGAGATGTCCATTCTTGATCATGCGACTGATCATATCGGCCAATGTGCTGCGGTCGATACCGGTGGCAGCAACAAGATCGGTCTGGCTGATTCCCTCATTGGCGGCAACCGCTGTCAGCACCACGAACTGCCGTGGCGTCGGCCCGCCGCTGCCGACCTCCTGCATATAGATGTTCATGGCCCGCTGTTCCGCCCGGCGCAGCAAATGCCCTGGCGAATCCGTGAGAACCGGCTGCGGGGCGGTTTTTGCAGGCGCGGCGGACGGGGCGGCGCGTTGCACCGCCGCAGATTTCGCAGGTGCGGCTTTTTTGACTGCAGGTCTTTTGACTGCAGGCTTTTTTGCAGCCGGTTTTTTGACGGCCGCCTTTGACGCCGCAGGCTTGCGCGGCGCGGCCTTGGCGGCAGTTGCAGCTTTCTTCCGTGCCGGCGCCTTTTTGGCAGCAGGCTTACGGGTCGTCTTTGTTACTTTGGTTGCTTTCGCCATTCTCATGCTCCGATTACGGAAAGGGGGATGTTCCGCATTCCCCCAGAGATAAATGGATATTGTCTGCGATTTTTCCGCACGGATGATAAATCATCCGCTTCCTGTACTAACGGGAAATTCCACAAAAACTTTACGATTATTTTTTTGCAACGGTTTTCCTTAACAAACAAGTAAAATTCCGATCACAGTCCTACTTTTTTGCATTTTTTAGGCTGCTGGACCATATGTGACCGACCATGCGATAATCCGCCTATGAGTAAATCTGAATCTCATCATCCTGCGACAGACGGTTTTGACTTTTCACTGTCAGTCCCCGACGGCGACGACCGGGAGCGGCTTGTTTGCAACGATTGCGGCTTCATACATTATGTGAATCCGAAAATTGTGGTCGGCGCGGTCTGTGAATGGCAGGGAAAGATCCTGATGTGCCGCCGCGCCATCCCACCGCGCAAGGGTTACTGGACGTTGCCCGCGGGCTATATGGAGGAACGCGAAACAAGCGAGCAGGGCGCGATGCGTGAAGCGCGCGAGGAAGCCAACGCGCAGATCGAAATTCTGTCGCTGCTTGCGGTTTACAACATACCGCGTATCAGTCAGGTGCAATTGATTTACAAGGCGCGGCTGACTTCCCCCGATGTGAGCGCGGGTCCCGAAAGCACCGAGGTCGCGCTATATGACTGGGATGAAATCCCGTGGGAAGAGATTGCCTTTCCAAGCAGCCATTGGGCGCTACATCATTATCGGCAGGTGCGTCACACAGACCGCTTCGTACCGTTCGGCAATCCCGAGGGGGAAAGCGGTAATTTCCCGCCGCCGGGACAGGGCTTTACAACACCGCGATAGCCGCCGCCCGATGCAGGCCGGGATAGGGCCCAGACCCACATCGTACGAAACCGACAAATAGCGGCGGACGCCTAACCCTATTTTGTTTCGCGATAGTCGGAAAATGCCTTGTCGCGATTGCTGAGCGCGGTGGTCAACCCCGCCTCGCCGATCGACCGGATCCATTTCTGCGAGGTTTCGGTAAAGGAGGCAAGCTGCTGGATTTCGGTCGCTGCGCGCAAGGCGGCGCGAATGCCCATCATATCCATCTGGCGATGCACGCTGCGCTTGTTGAACTGTTGCAGATCGGGCGGGATCTGCGCCACCCGCCGCGCCATGTCGAGGACTTTTTCCTCAAGTTCCGACGCCGGACAGGACGCATTCGCAAAACCATATTCCGCAGCTTCCGCGCCGGAGATGGAATCGCCTGTCAGCATCAGCTCCATCGCCTTGCGCATACCGAAAACCCAGGGAAAGAACTGATTGTCGGGCGGGCTGATCGAGCGTACGGGCGGATAGCCGATCTTCGCATCGTCGGCGACATAGACAAGATCACATGATTGCGCCAGTTCCATCCCGCCGGCCAGGCAATAGCCGGTTACCTGCGCAATGACCGGCGTTGCCAGATCCCAGATATAAAAGCAACCGTCGAGCACATGGCGCGGCCAGTTGGCAAGCCCGCCTGCCGTATAATAGGGCTGGTTCTTGCGCACATCCGTCTTCAGGTCATAGCCCGCGCTGAACGCCTTCTCATTGCCGCGGATGATCATCACCCGCACATCGGGGTCCTTGTCCCCCTCGGTCAGCGCCTCGAACAATTCGCCCCGCAAATGATTGCTCAGCGCGTTGCGTGCCTCGGGGCGGTTCAGGGTAATCCGGCGCACATGCTCGGTCCCCTCCGGCGCATCAACGATAATGAATTTATACTCTTTTGCCTCGCTCATGCCGCGTCTCCCAGTTGTCTGCTATTACAAGTTATCTGTTATTGTTTGTTTCGTGATGCAGACAGCTTAATCGCGACGGCAACAAAAATCGACAAGCTTGCCAAGCTTGCTCAGCCGGCAAGCGCGCGGCCGACCAGCTCCGCCGCCGCCGGTGGCAGGTCGAGCGCCAGTGCGGCCTGCTGGCCTTCGGACGACATCTTCTTCCAGGTTTTGCGGATGATATCGACAACCTTTTCGCTGTCATAGCGCGGCGCGAATTCGCCCAGATGATCCTCAAGAAAAACCAGACAGGCAATATCTTCAAGCCGCTGCACATCCGCATCCTGCTTCAGCCGCTCCTTGCGCAGCAACTGCCCCACCCGCTCGACCATTGCCGCATCATAGCCGGCGGCTTGCAAAATCTCCCCCGCGACGCGTGCATGAAAATGTTTGAGATCGGTACGCCATTTCAGATAGCCGACGCGACCTTCGGGATAATCGGTGCGCGGGCTCTCCCAGCGGCGAATATGCTGACACCGCGCCGCAAGCTGCAACGCTTCGGACGCATCCGGATAGGTTGCCATCAGAAAGTGCGTCATCCGCTGCCCGTAATAAAGCTCCTTGGGCAGATCGAGGCCAGCCACCCGCATCCGGTTTGGGTCGGCGGCATTGGCCGCATCGAAGGCTGCGATCACCGCATCGAACCGGCTCATGGGCAACTCCTTTCACGCTGACATCACTGATTACCAAGCCTGTCACCGATTCTATACCGGCCTGAGCACCCATGTGCCAGCGCTTAAGCGCCCCAGCACCACAAGCAAGGTGCGGGATCGCGGAAGATATGCTTGAATAGGGACAAATAAGTCATCGCACCGCCACCGCGACGAACAGGCTGGACGGCGGCGCGGTCAAAGCTGCTCTGGAGGGAATGATGAAGGTAGATGGCGAATTGCCGATCGGCATGGCAAAAGCGGCCGAGCGGGTGGAGATGCTCGAAAGTGCCGGGTTTAATGGCGCACAAACAGTAGAAACCGGCCATGATCCGTTCCTGCCGCTGGCGCTCGCGGCCGAGCATAGCAAGCAGATCGACCTGATCACCGCTATCGCCGTCGCCTTTGCACGCAACCCGCTGAACCTGGCGTCGATCGGCAATGATCTCAACGGCTATTCCGAGGGGCGTTTCATCCTCGGGCTTGGATCGCAGATCAAGGCGCATATCGAAAAACGTTTCTCGATGCCCTGGGGCAAGCCTGCCGCGCGCATGCGGGAAATGATTTCAGCGATGCGCGCCATCTGGGCCAACTGGTATGACGGCGAACCGCTCGATTTCCGGGGCGAATTCTATACCCATACGCTGATGACCCCGGTCTTCACGCCGACACCAAGCCCGTTCGGGCCGCCGCGCGTGTTCCTGGCAGCCGTCGGCCCGATGATGACCGAGGTTGCGGCCGATCTGTGCGACGGGATGCTGGTGCATCCGCTGACCTCAACCCGCTATCTTGAGCTGCACACCCTGCCGGTGATCGAGGAGGGGTTGAAAAAACGCGGCCTGACACGGCAGGATTTCGAACTGTCCTACCCTGTCTTCGTGGTCTCGGGCCAGACCGAGGAGCAGTTCGCCGAAAGCAAGCAGGCAATCAAGCAGCGCATTGCCTTCTATGCCTCGACCCCGGCTTATCGCCGGGTCCTCGATACCCATGGCTGGGGCAGTCTGCAGCCCGAACTCAATCTGATGTCGAAACAGGGCAAATGGGTCGAGATGGGCGAGCTGATCGAGGACGATATCCTGAACACCTTCGCGGTGGTCGGCGAACCGCAGGAGATCGTGCCGATGATCAAGCAGCGCTATACCGGGCTTGTCGACCGGATCACGATCAATTTCAGCTATGCCCCGGTGACCGAACGGCCCGCGCTGATCCGCGAACTGGCCAGTTGAGCCACCGATAAACAGGGAGGAAGCGATATGAAAGTGGATGGCGCATTAGGGACATCACTTGCGCGGGTACCTGAAACCGTAAAGATGCTGGAAGCAGCCGGATTTGACGGGGTAATCAGCGCGGAAACCGCCCATGATCCCTTCTTCCCGCTGCTGCTTGCGGCCGAACATAGCAGCAAGGTCGACCTCATCACCTCGATCGCGGTGGCGTTCGCACGCAGTCCGATGAACCTTGCCGCGATGGCGCATGATTTGAACGCCTATTCCCAGGGCCGCTTTGTCCTTGGCCTGGGCTCGCAGATCCGGCCCCACATTGAGAAACGTTTCTCGATGCCCTGGGGCAAGCCTGCCGCCCGGATGCGTGAGCTGATCCTTGCCATGCGGGCAATCTGGGCCAACTGGTATGAAGGGCAACCGCTCGACTTCCGGGGTGAGTTTTATACCCACACCCTGATGACGCCGATGTTCACGCCCGAGGATACGCAATTCGGCGCACCGCGCGTCTTGCTCGCGGCGGTCGGGCCGCTCATGACCGAGGTCGCCGCCGAGGTCGCGGATGGCATTCTCATTCACGGCTTCACGACCGAACGCTATATGCGCAATGTCACCTTGCCCGCGATCGAGAAGGGACTTGCAAAATCAGGGCGCAACCGCGCGGATTTCGAAATCTGCTATCCGCTTTTCGTGGTCTCAGGTGCCGATGAGCAGCAATTTGAACGCACCAAGAAAGCCACCTGCAAGCAGATTGCCTTTTACGGCTCGACACCGGCTTATCGCCCGGTGCTTGAACAACATGGCTGGGGTGCATTGCAGAGCGAGCTGAACCTGCTGTCAAAGCAGGGGCGGTGGGACGAAATGGGCACCTTGATCGAGGATGACATCCTGAACGAATTCGCGATCGTGGGCGAACCGGGCGACATCGTGCCCGGCATCCGCGCCCGATTCGGCGATATTGTCGACCGGGTGGCAACGCGTTTTCCCTTCGTCACGGAGGCGGATTTGCCCGACATGCTTGCCGCCCTCAAGGCATAAGCCCGCGCACGCCGAAAGATCCCGCAGACAAAACAACAATCGGCGACGATTGGGCTTGCATCGGCGACGCTTTTGCGGGATAAGGGCCGCCCGGTGGGACCATATCCGCCGGACAGAGCGGGCGTAGCTCAGGGGTAGAGCACAACCTTGCCAAGGTTGGGGTCGTGAGTTCGAATCTCATCGCCCGCTCCAGATTTTCT
>OBJS01000076.1_pt1 | contig 49251 bp, 43 predicted proteins | sample 1519851 | NCBI WGS metagenome assembly OBJS01 (sample SAMN03019806, study PRJEB22545) | beach sand metagenome | biome: beach; feature: sea beach; material: beach sand | place: USA: Municipal Pensacola Beach, FL | collected 2010-10-20 | depth 25-47 cm m
CCGCAATCCGCACCGCCATTCAGGTGGGACAGAGCCATATTCAGCACATGGTTCAAACGACTGATCTAAAAATAACAGGCCATGCTGGCAAGCCCGATAAAACTGGCGCTGCGACAAAGGGGGCTGTGCGTGGCCGTGGCCGCCCAAGCGGCCGTGACGGTCGCCCCGCGGATGAAATCCTGATTGCCGTGGCGTCTGAACTCTTTGCGCGACAGGGCTATGATTCCGTGTCCACGCGTCAGATCGCAAAACAGGCGCGCGTCAATCTGTCGGCGATCGGATATCATTTCGGCGGTAAGGAAGCGCTGTATCTGGCGTGTATCGAGGCGGCGATCGCCGCCAAGCGCAAATATCGTGAAAAGCTGGTGGAGGCTGTTGCCCGCGTGCTGGCGGAAACAGGCGGTGAACGCACTGATCTGTCCGCCGCGATCCGGGGCATTTTTGAAAACTTCGTCAGTGCCGAATTTCTGCGCGATCTGGTCGATCCGCAGCTGCATCTTCTGATGTCGGCTGTGCGCGATTCCACGGTAGCGTTCGACCGGGTGATGAGCGGGCATATCGGATTGCTGATCGATGCCTGGGTGCCGTTGGTCGCCGCCGCGACGGGGCAGCCCGAAGAGGCGGAGGAAACCCAGCTCCGCGCGATCACGATTCTCAATCTTGTCATGTCGGCATCGCTGAGCCAGCCGCTCGTCAGGCGGCGATTGGCGCGCACCGAAACCGACGCGACGATTTCGCGACTGACGGCGGAAAATATCACCCGCGCCGTATTAGGAATGTTGGACCTGCCGCAGATCAAGTCGGCTGGGGACGGGGCTTTGCCTTCTGGAGATTTCATTGAAACGCTATAGTCTGAAGATCATTGCCCCGGTGGGGGTGTTGCTGCTGGCATTCGGCATTGCCGCGGTTCTGGCGGCTACCCGTCCAAGCCTTGCTCCCGATGAGGTGCGTGAGCGCGCCTGGCTGGTGACAACGGCGCCGGTGAGTGTTGGCATGGTGCAGCCTGAATTACGGTTGTTCGGCGAGGTCGTTCCCGGCCGCGAGGTGGAACTGCGACCGCTTGTGACAGGCCAGATTGTCGAAACGGGGAAGAACTTCCGCGAAGGCGGCATCGTGGCCGCGGGTGAATTGCTGCTTGCCATCGATCCTTTCGATTATGAGGCCGCGCTTGCCGAGCGCAAGGCGCAGGCAGCGGAAGCCGAAGCCCGGCTGGCCGAACTGCGCGCGCGCCGCAAGCAGGAGGCGGATCTGCTTGCCAGCGCCAGGGAGCAGCTTGTTCTGCAGCGCAAGGATCTTGAACGCGCGAAAGAGCTTGCCAAGAAAGGCAATGTCTCGGGCCGGGTGATTGATGAACGCACCATGCAGGTCAGCCAGATGCAGCAGGCGGTGACGACGCGGGTCAATAATCTTGCCGCTGAAGCTGCCCGTATCGCGCAGCAGGAAGCTATTCTCGACCGGTTGCGGATCGGCGTGCAGCGGGCCGAGCGTGATCTTGCCAACGCCCGTCTGACCGCGCCGTTTTCAGGATTTATACGCGAAGTGAGCGGTGAAATGGGTAAACGGGTCAGCCCGAATGACCGGGTCGCCCGGCTGACCGATGCGGAGACTCTGGAGGTGAGATTTTTGCTGTCCGATGCGCAGTTCGGCCGGATCATCGCTGCTGATGGCGACCTGGGAGGCCGGCCCGTGCGGATCGTCTGGCAGGTTGGTGGCCGCGCGTTGATTTTTGATGGCAAGATCGACCGCGTCGGCGCCAGAATTGCTGCGGCCAGTGGCGGTGTGGAAGTATTCGCACGGATCGCCGACACAAATGCCCTGACGCCAATTCGTCCCGGTGCATTTGTGGAGGTTTATATGCCTGATCGGGGTTATCCGGCGGTGGCGCGGCTGCCTGAGGCAGCCTTGTTTGAGCGTAACAAGGTGTATGTCGTCGAAGATGGCCGATTGGTGCCGCGTCCTGTCACTGTGGCGGCCTTTGATGGGGATGACGTGCTGGTTGCGGGCGAGTTGGCGGATGGCGATCAGGTGCTGACAACGCGCTTTGCCCGCGCCGGTGCTGGTGTGCGGGTGAAGACCGAGGCGACACCATGAGCCCCGCGGGTCTGATCGGGCTTTTCGTCCGTCACAAGAATGCGGCCAATCTGTTGATGGCGTTGATGCTGCTTGGCGGATTGTTTGCCCTGATGCGCATCAATACCCAGCTTTTCCCCGATCTCAATATCCCGGTGATCACGATCACCGTCGCCTGGCCCGGCGCCAGTGCCGAGGATGTGGAGAGCAATATCCTTGCCGCCATCGAACCGGAGGTGCGGTTCCTCGATTCGATCAAACGGGTGCAGGCAAGCGGCGTTGAAGGGGCGGGGTTTCTGTTCATCGAATTTGAGCCCGATGCCGATATGCAGCGTGCCTTGTCGGAAATCGAATCCGCGGTGGGTCGGATCACGACTTTGCCCGATGAGAGTGAACGTCCCGTCATTACCCAGATCGCGCCCCATGAAACCGTGTCGCGCATCATGCTGACCGGACCGTTTTCGGAAGCGGCCTTGAAGTCCTATGCCAAGCGGATGCGCGATGATTTGCTGTCACGCGGTGTTGACAAGATTTTGCTGGTCGGTGCGCGCGACGAGGAAATCTGGGTTGAACTTCCGCAATATGAGCTGCAACGGCTTGACCTTACATATGAAGAGGTCGCGCGCCGCATCGCCCAGTCGAGCCAGGATTTACCCTCAGGCACCATCGAGGGCGGGTTCGAGCAGCAGCTTCGCAGCCTGGGGCTTGCCCAAACCACCGATAAGATCGGCGCGATCGAATTGCGCGCGGCAGGCAGTGGCGAGAAAATCCTGCTGCGCGATGTCGCGACGATCCGTGAAACCTTCGACGCGCGCCAGGCAACCGGTCACAGCGCCGGCAAGCCGGCAATTCAGCTGCATATTCAACGCTCCGCCACCGCCGATGCCTTGGAGCAGGCGGAAATCGTTGATGACTATCTGAAGCAAACCATCCCCACCCTGCCGCAGACGCTCGAGGTCGTGCATTTCGATATTCAGGCAAGCCTTGTGCGCGAAAGAATCATGCTGCTCGTCCGGAATGGCGCTGGCGGGCTTATTCTCGTGCTCGCCACCTTGTTTTTGTTTCTTAACGGACGGTTGGCCTTCTGGGTTGGCGCGGGCATTCCGATCGCCATGACGGCAACGATCGGGCTGATGTTGTTGAGCGGTCAGACCGTCAATATGGTGTCGCTATTTGCCATGATCATGACGCTTGGCGTCATTGTCGATGATGCAATCGTTGTCGGCGAACATGCCGCTTACCGGTTTGAGCGAGGGCTGCCGCCGCTTGAGGCCGCGGAAGCGGGCGCGGTGCGTATGTTCTGGCCCGTGATGGCATCCTCACTCACCACGATGGCGTCGTTCCTGCCGATATTGTTGGTGGGGGATGTCATCGGGCAGATGTTTTCAGCTATTCCAATGGTTGTCGTCGCGGTGCTGATTGCCAGCCTTGTCGAATGTTTTCTTATCTTGCCAGGCCATCTGCGCGGCACATTCAACCGGAAGGAAAAAAAGCCCGGCAGGTTACGCGCCGGTTTTAATCGCCGGTTCGATCAGTTCAGGGATGGCCTGTTTCCGCGTACGGTACGGTTTGCCTATGAATGGCGTTATCTTACCATTGCCGGTGCGGTTGGCCTTTTCATTGTCAGTGTAGGGTTGATTGTCGGTGGCCGTGTCGGGTTTCAGTTTTTCCCGTCGCCTGAAAGTGACGTGGTCTATGCGAACGCCACTTTCAGCCCCGGTATGCCGCGCAAGACGAGCGAGGCGATGTTGCATGAGATGGAACGTGCGCTGGCGGTGGCAGAAGACAAGCTGACCGGTGGGAAGGGCGGGCTTGTCCGGGCGTCTTATGGCAGTGTCGGCTCGAATGCCGCGCCCGATTTCCTGTCCGTTTCGGGGGATCATCTGTCCGGGATCACGGTCGAACTTGTGCCCTCTGATGCCCGCGATATCCGTACCGCCGAATTCGTTACAGCCTGGCGCGAGGCGGTGAAGCCGCTGCCCGGAATCGAGCGGATTACCATTAATCCGCGCCGTGGCGGTCCGCCCGGACGTGATATCGACATCAGGTTGCGTGGCGGGTCGCCTGAAACCCTGAAAGCCGCGGCAAACGAGCTGAAGGCGACCCTTGCGCGGTTTCCCGGGGTCAGCGATGTGGAAGACGATTTGCCCTATGGCAAGCAGGAGGTGCTGTTGAGCGTGACGCCGCGCGGCGCAGCGCTTGGCTTTACCACCGAATCGGTTGGCCGGCAGGTGCGCGCGGCATTTCAGGGGGCTATCGCCAAGCGTTTTGCCCGTGGCGATGAGGAGGTGACCTTGCGGGTGCAGGCCCCTAAGGATGTCATGACGGCTGCGGCCTTGCGTGACTTGTATCTGCGTGCGCCTGACGGGTCGGAGGTGCCGCTTTCGGAGGTGGTTGCCATCGAGCAGGGCTCGGGCTTTGCGCGCATTCGCCGCCAGGACGGCGCCCGTGAAGTCGCGATCGTGGCCGAGATCAATCCCGAAGTCGCCAACGCACAATATGTGCTTGAATCGCTTAGACAGTCAGGGTTGCCCGAAATCACCGCTAAATATGGGGTCAGCTATGTGTTCGCCGGCCGTGCGGAGGAACAGGCCAATACGACTGCCGATATGGTGTTCGGCGCACAGATCGCGCTCAGTGCGATCTACCTCATTCTCGCCTGGGTATTTGCCTCCTATACGCGGCCGCTGATCGTGATGTTCATCATCCCGTTTGGTCTGATCGGTGCGGTATTCGGGCATTTGCTCATGGGCTTCAATCTGACGATGATGAGCTTTATTGCCCTGTTGGGATTGGCCGGGATTCTCGTCAATGACTCGATCATCCTTGTCGGGACGATCGATGAGCATGTGGCGCGCGGCAAGGCGCTTGTTGAAGCTGTGGTGGCGGGGTGTCAGGAACGGCTGCGCGCGATTATCCTGACATCGGCGACGACTGTGGTCGGGCTCTTGCCCTTGCTGTTTGAGACCAGTATGCAGGCGCGCTTTCTTATCCCCATGGCGATCACGCTTGCCTTCGGGTTAGCCAGCGCAACCATGCTTGTGCTTGGCGTGGTGCCGGCTTTGATCGGTATTGTCGATGATGCGCAACGTCTTGTGATGCGGTTGCGCGGGCGTAAGCAAACGGGCACCGCGTTGAGCAAAGGTGCCGCTGAATAGAGCCCGGCCGCCAGATAGTGCTGTTGCCCTTTAGCCGCGCCAGAAACGGGGCAGGAACAGGACCAGCACGGTAAACAGTTCAAGCCGGCCGAGCAGCATGGCGCCCGACAGTACCCATTTCGCCATATCGGGCAGGGAACCGAAATTTCCGACCGGCCCGATGATCGGTCCAAGTCCCGGGCCGACATTCGCGATCGCCGTGGCGGCGGCGGAAATTGCGGTAATATAGTCAAGCCCGAGGAACGCCATGATCAACGCAACCATGCCGAAACTCAGCACAAACAGAAAGAAGAAGCTCTTGACCGAGCTGGCCGCCTCATCGGGCAGGGGGCGGCCATTATAGCGTGTGTGAAAAACACCATGCGGCAACATCACCCGCTTGATCTGTGTCATCGCCGAGAGATAGAGCACCTGCAATCGGAAAATTTTGACGCCGCAGGAAGTTGATCCCGCGCAGCCGCCAGTAAACATCAGGAAGAAGAATGCGGTGATCCCGAAGCTGCCCCACAAAACATAGTCTGTGGTGGCATAGCCCGTACCCGTGATGATGGAGATGACGTTGAACGCCGCATAGCGGAAGGCGGTCGTGTTTTCGTTATAACCGCCCATCCACTGATACAGGGTCAGCATGATGATCGCGACCGTGATCAGGCCGAAGAATGCCCGCACCTGGGAATCGCGTAACAGGCAAAATGGCTCGCCTCGCACCATACGCCAGTAAAGCAGGAACGGCAGTGAGCCGATAATCATGAAGATGATCGCGATGGTGTCGATGGCGGCACTGTCAAAATAGGCGATTGAACTGTCGGAGGTTGAAAATCCGCCTGTTGCAATTGTGGTCATGGCGTGAGCGACTGCTTCGAACGCCGTCATCCCGGCAAGATAATAAGCCAATGCGCAAACAACCGACAGCAGCATGTAAAGCGAGCCTATCACCGTTGCGATTTGTGCCGCGCGCGGCAGCAGTTTCTCCGACGCGTCGGAAGATTCCGCGCGGAACAGCTGCATCCCGCCGATTTGCAGCATCGGCAGAACAGCGACGGCGGTGACGATGATCCCGATACCGCCAAGCCATTGCAAAAGTGCGCGCCACATCAAAATGCCGGGGGGCATCCGGTCAAGCCCGCTGATCACGGTCGAGCCTGTTGTGGTCAGTCCCGACATGGCTTCAAAGAACGCGTCAGTATAGTTGAGCTCGATATCCGCGAGAATGAAGGGCAGCGCGGCGAACACCGCCATAACAACCCAGCTTGCGGTTGTCAGAAGGAATGCGTCCCTGATATTCAGCTCGGTGCGCCCGTTGCCTTCGGGCTCGCGGCCGACGAAAATCAGGGCGATCCCGACAAAAAGGGTAAGCGCTGCGGAAGCAAAAAAAGCCTGCCAATCGTGATTATCGGCAGCAAGGTCGAGCAGGATCGGCAGGATCATTGCCAATCCAAGTGTCGTCAGCATGGTGCCGACGACAAGGGCGATGGGGCGGATATGAAACATCTGTGCGGGGCGATGGCGGCCTAATGGATCACCGTTGATTGATGCGGGCTATCCAGTGAAAAGGTCGGGATTTCAACATCGAACCATTCCCCCTTGTCGCTTACCATCTGATAGCTGCCGCCCATGAAACCGGTGGCGGTGGTGAGGGGTGCCCCGCTTGTATATTCGAAACTTTCTTCCGGATGCAGGGTTGGCTGTTCGCCGACAACGCCTTCGCCGCGCACTTCCTGTGCCTGGCCGTTGGCATCGGTGATCCGCCAGTAGCGTGAAATCAGGCGCACGGTTTCGGTGCCTTCATTGGTGATAGTGATGCGGTAAGCCCAGAAATACCGCCCTTCCGCCGGGTCGGACTGGTCCGACAGGTAGAACGGCTCCGCCTGAACCCGAATATGTCGTGTTACCGCCTCATACATGGTTGCATTCCCTTTTCGGCATATCGCCCCGAATATACCGCTTTTTCACCGCATGGGCGCGGCATAATTTTGTGCCGCATCCATGTGTTGCATATGACTGGCTGTGCGAGATGCCGGCTTAACGGGCGGCAATTTGCGCGGCAGCGGCCAGATCCGCGCAGATATCCTGTGCATCCTCAAGGCCGACCGACAACCGCAAACAGCTGTCACTGATCCCGAGCTCGGCCCGTGCTTCGGGGCTGAGCCGTTGATGGGTGGTGGTTGCCGGATGGGTAATCAGGCTTTTTGCATCGCCCAGATTATTGCTGATCCGCACCAGTTGCAGCGCATTGAGAAATTTGAAGGCGGCTTGCTTGCCACCTCTCACGTCAAAGGCGACGATATTGCCGCCCATCTCCATCTGCGCCATGGCAAGCGTATGCTGCGGATGGTCGCGGCGTCCGGGGTAAAGCACATTTTCAATGCCGGGCTGTTCCGCCAGATGATCGGCAACGCACGCGCCCGAGCGGGCATGTTCGCGCACCCGCATATCCAGGGTTTCGAGCGATTTCAGCATCACCCAGGCATTGAATGGGCTCATCGCGGGACCGGTATGCCTGAGCAGTGGCTTGACCTCTTCCTCGATATAGCTTTGCGATCCCAGGATTACCCCGCCAAGGCAGCGCCCCTGTCCGTCGATATGCTTGGTTGCGGAATATACCACCACATCGGCGCCCAATTCGAGCGGGTGCTGCAAAATCGGGGTTGCAAAAACATTGTCCACGACAAGCCGCGCGCCTGCCTGATGGGCGATATCGGCAACTGCTTTGAGGTCGGTGACCTGCAAATTCGGATTGGTCGGCGATTCAAGGAAAAACACCTTGGTATTGTCGCGGCAGGCCGCCTGCCAGGCATTGCTGTCGCGGCCATCGACCAGTGTGCAACTGACCCCGAAACGCGGCAGCATCTCTTCGGCGATATAGCGGCATGAGCCAAACAGCGCTTTTGCCGCAACGATATGATCGCCCGCCTTGAGCATTGCAAGCAGGGCGCTTGACACCGCCGCCATGCCGGTTGCCGTCGCCCAAGCGGCTTCCGCCCCTTCAAGCTCGGCCATGCGCTGTTCGAACATGCCAACCGTCGGATTTGAAAAGCGGCTATAGATGAAGCCGTCATCTTCGCCCTTGAAGCGGGCCTCGGCCTCTTCCGCGCTTTGATAGACATAGCCCGATGTCAGGAACATCGCTTCCGAGGTTTCGCCAAATTGCGAGCGCATGGTGCCACCATGCACAAGTCGGGTCCGTTGCCGCCAGGATGTCTTGGATGGGGTGTCTTGCATACCGCTTACCTCAAAAAAATAGCCCCGACCATGAAGGTGCGGGGCATTCGGCACCCGACCTTTTAGCGAATTTCTTTTACGTGGCCGCAAGCCGGTCGGCACAAATCACCACGAAGTCTAGACATACATCCCGGTTAAGCTATGCGTCAATAGCCTGTTGTCACGCGCTGCAGGACGCCCCGCCAAGCACACAGAATTTCGCGCAATGGGGGTGATTGAGTTTGATCGGCCTGCCCGCCTGGGCAAGGGTGTTGCCCATCGCAAACCGCCGGTCATAGGGCAGCAGGGTGCAGGCGACCACATGCGGGCTGTCCGCGCCTTTGTCTTTCACGACCATGCGGCTTGTCGCGCACATCATCGTCTCGGGCTTTTTGTCCAGAATATCCCAGCAGGCAGTCGTAATCTCCGGCACCTCTGCGGTTTCGTCCATTTCGGGAAACAGCACGAGTGCGGCCGGATCCGCCGCATCGATGCGGATGCCGGTTTCCGCAAACAGGCGTGCAAAGCCCGCGCGCATGTCTGCATCCCCTTCCTCCCAGCGGCTGCGTCCGGCGACCGCGATGCGGAAACCGTTTTGCGACAGCCATTGCAACCCCGCAATGGCGGGGGACCAGCTATCGGCTCCGCGTTCGCGCTCATGCCGGTCCTGGGCGTAGTGATCAAGGCTCACCCGGATTGTCAGTTGCCCCGGATATTCCTTTTGCAATGCCAGCAGCCCTTCCTGAACCCGGGGGCGTTGCATCGGCCGCATGGCGTTGCTCAAAAGCAGCACGGAAAAGCCACGCTTAAGGCAGGTCTGCAGAATGGGCAGGATATCGGGGTTCATGAAAGGTTCACCGCCGGTCAGGCCGATTTCCCGTGTCGGTAATCCGCATGCCGCAATCTCATCGAGATAGCCGCTCACCTCGGCCAGGCTGAGATAGGCAAGCCGGTCATTTGTCGGGCTCGATTCGATATAACAATGGCTGCAGGCGAGATTGCACAATGTACCGGTGGCAAACCACAAGGTTTCGAGCGTTGTCAGCGCGACCTGCGCGCGCGGTGCGCCTTCGGCTGTGATATCGGGGTCATTGAACTTGCCGCTATTGGTTGCGCGTGCGGGTTTGGTCATAAATGGCTCGGTCCTGATGTTCGACAGCGGCAGTGTGCCCGCCGCACCCGAAAGGCACAAGACAGGGTGTCATCACATCTTGTCGATCCGGCATTCCGCCCTGCCGAATCTTGTGATACATAGCGTGCCTGCGGTGCTGCGCAATGCGGGTGTAGCTCAATGGTAGAGCAGGAGCTTCCCAAGCTTAAGACGAGGGTTCGATTCCCTTCACCCGCTCCATGCGCCGGAAACTGGTTGCTGCGGCATCTTTATTTCGAACTGATCTGTCCTGCTAACCGATAAGGGCCGAACATGACCGGCCAGACATTTTCCACAATCGAGATGCTGACCCGGCTCGTCGCATTCGATACAACGAGCCGGAATTCCAATCTGGCGCTTATCGCGTTTGTGCGCGACTATCTTGCCGGCCATGGTGTGGCGGTCACGCTTATCCATAATGAGGCAAAGACCAAGGCCAATCTGTACGCGACGATTGGGCCGCAGGACAAACCGGGCGGTATCGTCCTGTCGGGGCACACGGATGTGGTGCCTGTCGACGGGCAGGACTGGACGGGCGATCCCTTCACGGTTGAGGCGCGCGACGGGCGGCTGTTTGGCCGTGGCACCGCCGATATGAAGGGCTTCATCGCGGCGGCGCTTGCGCATGTGCCCCAATTCGTGGCGGCGCGGGCTGAGACGCCGATACATCTTGCCCTTTCTTATGATGAAGAGATTGGCTGCGTTGGCGTGCATGGGATGGTTGCCCATATCGGCGCCCATCTGCCGCGGCCCAGGCTTGTGCTTGTGGGTGAGCCGACCGGGATGAAGCTTGTCAATGCGCATAAGGGGATCCGTTCCTTCGTGACGCAGGTGACCGGTAGCGAGGCGCATTCCTCGAACGTTCATCTGGGTGTCAATGCGGTGGAGGTTGCCGCGCGGCTGATCGGCTTTCTGGGCGAGCTGCGCGACGAGATGCGCGTGCGCGGTGATGCATCGGGGCGGTTCGATCCGCCATATACCAGCATACATGTGGGCGTGATCCGGGGCGGGACAGCGTTGAATATCATTCCGCGCGAATGTCGGTTTCATTGGGAATTCCGCGCGCTGCCCGATCAGGATGAGGAGGCGATCATTGATCGCTTCAACCACTTTGCACGCGAGGTGGTGCTGCCGCCCCTGCGCGAAATTTCGGCGGAAGCCGATATCGTGACGACGCCACAGGCCGCGGTGCCCCCGCTTGTGCCGCTAGACGATTGCCCGGCTGAGGCGCTGGTCCGGGCATTGACCGGGGATAATGCACCCTTGGCTGTTGCTTACGGCACCGAGGCGGGCATTTTTCAGCGTGCGGATATACCCGCTGTCATTTGCGGGCCGGGCAGTATCGATCAGGCGCATAAGCCCGATGAGTTCATCGCGCTTGCCGAACTTGACGCCTGCGACCGTTTTTTGACGAAGCTGGCAGCGCATATCTCCACCGTCACCTGACAGGGATAAGGGCGTGCCGAAACGTCTGTGTGAGTGATCTTTATGGATATTTTTCCCGATTCCCTCAGCCTGTGGCCAAGGCTTGCGCTGGTTCTGGGCATGGTGGTTGCCGCACATATCTGCGTCCGGATCATCCGTATCGTGAGTAACCAGATTGCCGGGCGAATGATGGATCGCTCGCTTGCCAAGGCGAAGACGATCAACAGCCTTGTCACAAGCACGATTGTCTTCATGTTGTATTTCGCGGCCGTCGGCATCGCCCTGACCGAGCTTGGGGTGCCGCTGACGGCCTATTTCGCCAGCGCATCGGTGATCGGCCTTGCGGTTGCATTCGGCTCGCAAGGGGTGGTGCAGGATGTGGTAACCGGTGTGACCGCCGTGCTTGCGGATCAGTTCGACGTGGGCGAAATGGTTGAAATCAACGGTCAGGCAGGAATTGTTGAAAAGATGGGGATCCGTTTCACGGTGCTGCGCAATGCATTCGGCGCGCGGGTCATGATTCCCAACCGTACCATCGGTAATGTGATCGTTTATCCGCGTGGTTATGTCCGGATACTTGCCGATGTCAGCCTGCCCGATGACCCGGCGCTGGCCGCGCAGGTCGCGGATAAGGCGCGGCAGGTCGCAGGGATGATCCATGATGAATTGCCCGGCGTGCTGCGCGCGCCGCTTGAATTTCTCGGTCCCTTCGAATCGCTGGCGGGCGGGCAATATCTGCGGATCAAGTTTCGCGTCTGGCCGGGGCGGAATGGCGTGGTTGAAACCGTATTCCGGCAACGGCTTGTGCCCGCTCTGCGTTTGCTTGACCCGGACTTCGCCGACTGGATGGTCACGGTCAATCTCGAAATCGATGATTCAAACGAGAATTCGCGCCACTGGTAGGCGGGAGTACAGGCGGATGGCCAGTTAGCGTTTGCGGAAAGGAAAAAGGCGCGGGATTTACCCCACGCCTTTATGTCCGGATCCGTACAGGCTTCAGGAGATATCGAGCCCCTTCATATTCCCTTCATCGCGCCAATTGGCGATGACCTTGAAGAATTCGACCGGACCTGCGCCATACTGGCCGCTCAGGAACCCGTCCCCTTCACCCGGCCGGCCTTCATTGTTGTAATAGCCTGGCGTGCATTCCGCATAAAAACGTTCGCCGAGCCGCGCCAGACTGTTGATTGTGCCGACCCACTCATCCTCGGCGTCCTTTGTGGCCTCGATCACGCGCGCATTGCCGTCAAGCCCGCGCTTGATGATGTAGGAGATATGTTCCGCCTGCTCTTTCAGCATATGCGGGATATTTGCGGTCAGCCCTGTCTGGGTCATCCCCATCACAAAACAGTTGGGGAAGCCGTGGGTGTGTATGCCATGGAAAGTGCGCATGCCATCTTTCCATTTGGCGGTCAGGGTCTGCCCGCCGGTGCCATAGATCTCATAGCCCGCACGGCGGGTATAGTCGGTACCGACCTCGAAACCGGTGGCAAAAATCAGACAATCCAGCTCATATTCCTTGCCGCCGACGACCACACCCTTTTCGGTGATCCGCTCGACGCCCTTGCCTTCGGTATCGACCAGCGTAACGTTCGGCCGGTTGAAGGTTTCCAGATAATCGTCATGGAAACAGGGGCGTTTGCAGAATTGCCGGTAATAGGGTTTGAGCTTTTCCGCCGTCTCGGGATCTTTCACCACCGAGTCGACGCGGCCGCGCACCTGCTCCATCTTCATGAAGTCGGCCAATTCGGTCTTGCGCGCAAGCTCCTCCTTGGTCAGCTCGCCGCCGGTATCTTCCATCACCATGGAGCGCAGATTACGGAAGATTTCGGTCCAGCCGTCATTGACCAGATCTTCTTCTGCAAAACCGCCGCTGACCAGCGTATTGAAGTTTTCCATCCGCTCCTGATGCCAGCCTGAGCCCAGATTCCTGAACCATTCCGCATCGGTTTCATGATCGTTGCGGATATCGACCGAGGAAGGGGTGCGCTGGAACACATAGAGCTGCTTGGCGCCCGCCCCCAGATGCGGCACGCATTGGACAGCAGTTGCGCCGGTGCCGATGATGCCGACCACCTTGTCCTTCAGGCCGGTCAGATTGCCGTGCGCATCGCCGCCGGTATAGTCGTAATCCCAGCGGCTGGTATGGAAAGTATGGCCCTTGAAATCGTCGATGCCGGGGATACCGGGCAGTTTCGGGCGGTGCAGCGGGCCGTTCGCCATGGCCACGAAATGCGCCTTCATCTGATCACCGCGATTGGTGTGGATGACCCACATGGCGGCGTCCTCATCCCAGCGCAGTTCGGTCACCTCGGTTTGCAGACAGGCATTGTCATACAGGTCGAAATGCCGTGCCAGTTTCCGGCTATGCTCAAGGATTTCGGGCGCATCGGCGAATTTGCGCGCCGGCATATAGTCAAGTTCCTCAAGCAGCGGCAGATAGATATAAGCCTCGATATCGCACGCAGCTCCCGGATAACGGTTCCAGTACCAGGTGCCGCCGACATCGCCGCCCTTCTCGATCAGCCGGATATTGTCGACACCGGCCTTGCGCAGCGCGGCGCCCATCAGCAGCCCGCCAAAGCCGCCGCCGATAATCGCGACATCAACCTCATCGAATAGCGGCTCGCGTTCGATATCCTTTTCGATATAGGGGTCTTCCACGAAATGGGAATATTCGCCCTTTACCTCGACCCATTGGGCGTTGCCGTCGGTGCGCAGGCGCTTGTCCCGCTCAAAGCGGTATTTGTCGCGCAATGCGTCCGGGTCGAACCCTAGCTTGTTGGCTGTCGCTGCGGTGCTCATGGCGTGTCGTCCCTCTCTCCGTGCGATCGCTCGCAGGTTTGCATTTAATTATTTTGTATTGAACGCCATGGTAGTGCAGGCCAAAAACTATCGCAATAGATTCCGGGCAGGGGGGGGTGCGCCGGCGCGATCCGGTATCACGATGGCGGAAAAGAAAATGGCCGGAGCGTTTTGCAACAGCCCGGCCATTTTATATCTGATTTCGGCGGTATGAGATCAGCTGATCTCAAGCCCCTTCATGTCACCTTCCTCGCGCCAGTCTTCAAGGATCTTGAAGAAGCGTTCGGATTTACCGCCATAGCTTGTGTTCTTGGGATTGCGAAGCTCGTTCTGACCTTCGTTGTTATAGTAGCCAGGCGTGCATTCCGCGTAGAAACGCTCGCCCATGCGGGCCAGCTTGCAGATCAGATCGACCCAGGCATCCTCGGCTTCCTGGGTTGCTTCCATGCGGCGGATATTGCCGTCCTGCGCCTTCTTCATCAGATGCGCGATATGGACCGCCTGCTCATTCAGCGCATGCGGGAAGTTCGCGGTAAAGGCGCTTTGCAGGGTGCCCATGAAGAAGCAATTGGGGAAGCCGCGGCTGTGGAAGCCCTGGAAGGTTTCCGCCCCGTCTTTCCATTTGTCGGTCAGGGTAACCCCGTCACGGCCGTAGAGCTCATAGCCCGACCGCCGTACATAGTCGGTGCCGACCTCAAAGCCTGTTGCAAAGACCAGGCAATCGACAGGATATTCCTGCCCGTTGGCAATGACGCTTGTCTCGGTAACCCGCTCGACGCCCTTGCCCTGTGTGTCGACCAGCGTCACATTCGGCCGGTTGAAGGTTTCCAGATAATCGTCATGGAAACAGGGCCGCTTGCAGAACTGCCGGTAATAAGGTTTCAGAGATTCCGCGACATTTGGATCCTTGACGATCGCCTCGGCCCGGGCGCGGACCTGTTCCATCTTCTGGAAGTCGGCAAGCTCGGCCTTGGCCGCAAGCTCTTCTGGCGTCAGGTTTTTGTTTTTCTCGATCCGCATCAGCAGCAGGATATTGCGGACGATTTCGGTCCAGCCGTCATTGACCAGATCCTCTTCCGCAAAGCCGCCGCTGACCAATGTATTGAAATTTTCCATCCGGTGCTTGTGCCAGCCGGGCTGCTGCGACTTATACCATTCAACATCGGTCGGTTGGTCGTTACGCACATCGATCGAGGAGGGCGTGCGCTGGAAGACGTAAAGTTGCTTCGCCGCTTCACCCAGATGCGGCACGCACTGCACCGCGGTTGCGCCGGTGCCGATGACGCCGACAACCTTGTCCTTCAGGCCGGTCAGATTGCCCTTCGAGCTGCCGCCCGTATAGTCGTAATCCCAGCGGCTCGTGTGGAAGGAGTGGCCCTTATAAGTCTCGATCCCCGGAATGCCGGGCAGCTTGGGCCGGTTAAGCGGGCCGTTCGACATGGCGACGAAACGTGCCTTCATCCGGTCACCATGATTTGTGTGGATGATCCACATGCCGCTTGCTTCGTCCCAATGCATCTCGGTGACTTCGGTCTGCAGGCAGGCATTGTCGTAAAGATCGTAGTGCCGGGCGATACGCCGGCAATGTTCGAGGATCTCGGGCCCCTGGGTGAATTTACGCTCGGGCATGAAATCGAGCTCTTCCAGCAGCGGCAGATAGACATAGGATTCAATGTCGCAGGCCGCGCCGGGATAACGGTTCCAGTACCAGGTGCCGCCGAAATCCGCGCCTTTCTCGATCATGCGGATATCCTTGATGCCCGCTTCGCGCAGCCGCGCGCCGGCCAGAAGGCCGCCAAAGCCGCCGCCGATGATCGCGATTTCCACCTCGTCGAACAGCGGTTCGCGGACGATCTCCTCCTCGACATAGGGATCTTCCACATAATGGGCGAATTCGCCCTTTACTTCCTGATACTGTTCATTGCCGTCCTGACGGATGCGCTTGTCGCGCTCCTGCCGGTATTTCTCCCGAAGGGCATCCGGATCAAAGCCCAGATCCAATGCTGCGTCGCTCATGATGATCTATCCATCCAATTCTGCGCGCCCCGGTCGGGCACGGTAAGTTAATGACTTTATGTCAGCAAAATAGAGAAGTGGCTTCGCAACAGCAAGCCTTTAAGCCCGCCTGACACTGTGGCGCATGGCCGCGCGGCTAATCCTTGCCGCGCGTCAGATCAAGCGCCACATCCACGATCATGTCTTCCTGGCCGCCTACCATGCGGCGTTTGCCAAGTTCGACCAGAATATCGCGGGTATCGATGCCATAGGTTTCAGAGGCGGCTTCCGCATGCCGCAGGAAGCTTGAATAAACCCCCGCATAGCCAAGCGTCAGGGTTTCGCGGTCGACCTGTACCGGACGGTCCTGAAGCGGCCGCACAAGCTCTTCCGCCGCATCCATCAGCGCGAACAGATCGCAGCCATGCCGGTAGCCCGCGCGATCCGCTGCGGCAATGAAAACCTCAAGCGGCGCATTGCCCGCGCCCGCGCCCATCCCCGCAAGCGAGGCATCGATCCGCACCGCGCCATGTTCGGCCGCCACAAGGCTGTTGGCGACGCCCACCGACAGATTGTGATGGGCATGCATGCCGAGCTGCGTTTCAGGCTTGAGCGTCTGGCGATAGGCGTCGAACCGCTCTGCCACATCATTCATCAGCATCGCGCCACCCGAATCGACCACATAAACGCAATGCGCCCCGTAATCTTCCATCAGCTTGGCCTGCTGGGCGAGCTTTGCCGGCGGGTTCATATGCGACATCATCAGAAAGCCCGACACATCCATGCCGAGCTTGCGCGCATGTTCGATATGCTGTCTGGAGACATCGGCCTCGGTGCAGTGGGTTGCCACCCGGACCGAGCGGACGCCCCGCGCATAAGCCTCGTCAAGATCGTGGGTCGTGCCGATACCGGGCAGCAGCAGGGTGGTCAGCTTGACATCGCCGATCATCTCGGCCGCTGCCTCGATCCATTCCCAGTCGGTATGCGCGCCGAAACCGTAATTGAAGCTCGATCCCGACAGCCCGTCGCCATGCGCGACCTCGATCGCATCCACCCCCGCATCGGCCAGTGCCTTGGTGATCTTCAGCACATGATCGACCCCGTAACGGTGCCGGATCGCATGCATCCCGTCGCGCAGGGTGACATCCTGGATATAGAGTTTCGGGCCGCTGCCCGCCGTCTCGCCGCTCATGCTGCAACGCCTGCAAATTTATGGGCTGCGATCCGCTCCGCGGTCTTCAGGGCGGCGGCCGTCATGATATCGAGATTGCCGGCATAGGCGGGCAGGTAGTCGGCTGCCCCCTCAACCTCCAGAAAGATTGTTGATTTGATGCCGCTGAACTCGCCATAGCCCGGGATCCGCACCGGATTGTTCGAGCCGAAGCGTTCGAACTGCACCTCCTGCTTCAGCCGGTAACCCGGTACATAATCCTGTACCCGTTCCACCATTTTTTTCACCGAGGCGCTGATCGCCTCGGGCTCCGCATCGGCTGACAGCACGAATACGGTATCGCGCATGATCAGCGGCGGTTCCGCCGGGTTCAGGATGATGACGGCCTTGCCGCGCCCTGCGCCGCCGATCACCTCGATCGCGCGCGAGGTCGTTTCGGTAAACTCGTCGATATTGGCGCGGGTGCCAGGTCCTGCGGATTTGCTCGCGATGGAGGCGACAATTTCGGCGTAATGTACCGGCGCCACCTGCGCCACCGCATGCACCATGGGGATCGTTGCCTGTCCGCCGCAGGTCACCATGTTCACATTCGGGGCATCGAGATGTTCGTCGCTGTTCACGACCGGAATGACATAAGGGCCGATGGCTGCCGGCGTCAGATCCAGCATGATCTTGCCCGCCTTGGTGCAAATCTCGGAATGTTTCGCATGCGCGCCGGCCGACGTCGCATCAAACACCATCTTCACATCCGCGAATTCGGGCATGGCGACAAAACCGTCAATGCCCTGATCCGTGGTGGCGATGCCGCGCTCGCGCGCCATGGCCAGCCCTTCGGATTGCGGGTCGATGCCGACCACCGCCGCAACCTCAAGCGCGTTGGAGCGTTTGCCGATCTTGATCATCAGATCGGTGCCGATATTGCCCGAACCGATGATCGCGCATTTGACCTTTTCCGTCATCGTCTTGCCTCTATTTACTCATCCGGGTGCTGACGGTGCCGAGACCGGAAATATGCGCCTCGAACGCGTCACCAGGTGCCGCATCGACCATCGGGCCAAGCGCGCCGGTCAGGATGATGTCGCCCGCGCGCAGCGGAAACTCGGTGCGGGCCATGGTCTGGGCCAGCCATTTGGCGGCAAAGGCGGGGTGACCTAGGCACGCCGCACCGGTGCCGAGCGAGGCGGTATCGCCATTCTTGGTCAGCGTCATGCCGCAACCAAGCAGGTCCACATCGGTAAGCCTGCACGGTTCGGGGCCCAGTACGAACATGGCCGAGGAGCCATTATCGGCGATGGTGTCGACAATGCCGATCTGCCAGTCGGCAATGCGGCTGTCGACCACCTCAAGGGCTGCAACCGCATAATCGACGGCTGACAGCACATCTGCCAGGGTCAGTTGCGGATCGGTCAGGTCCTTACCCAGAACGAAGGCAACTTCGGCCTCCATCCGGGGCTGGATCAGGCGCGAACTGTCAATCTCACCGCCCGACATGTCGGTGTCGGCGAACAGCATGCCGTAATCGGGCTGATCGACCCCCAATTGTTGCTGCACAACCTTGGAGGTCAGCCCGACCTTGCGGCCGCAAAGCCGCCGGCCCTGATCGACCCAGAAGCGGGTATTCGCTTCCTGGATCGCATAGGCCGTGTCGGTATCGCCTTCGGCAAACCCGTCCCGGATCGGCGGGATGGTGTCGCCGGTGTCATAGCACGCCCGAAGCCGTGCGGCAGTTTCGTCAACAGATGTCATATTACGCGCCTGACCATTCTTGTTGAGGGTGCGGGCCTGTTGGCCCGGCCCGCTGACCCGCTTATTTGTAGCCTTTGATGAAGTTCGTCACGATCGGGTTGAACTCTTCGGACTTTTCCCACTGCGCCCAGTGCCCGCAATTGGGGAACACATGCAGGGCCGCATTCGGGATCGTCTTGAGCAGGAGGTTCGCCATATCGAGCGGAATGACCCGGTCCTCGCGGCCCCAGATCAGCAGCACATTATGGGTCAGCCCGCCGAGATTTTCCTTCCACAGCTCCTCAAGCGGCATGCCCTTGCGGATGCGTAGCGGCGGATTGGCGACGACTTCCGGATCGATCGAGGCCTGATAGCGCTGCTCGTAAAGCTCATCGGTCAGATGCGTCTTGTCCACGACCATGACGTCGATGAAGTTTTTCAGCTTTTGCATGGAGGGGCCGTCCCCTTCATAATAGCTGAACAGATGCTTGATGCCTTCCGACGGCCAGGGGGTGAACATCGGCACCGAGCCGCCCGGACCCATCAGCACCAGATTGCCGGCGCGATCGGGATAATCGAGCGCGAATTTCAGCGTCGTGCCCCCACCCAGCGAATTGCCGATGAAATGCGCCTTGTCGATCTTCAACTCGTCCAGCATGTCGCGGATGGTTTTCGCAAAGAACGCGAACAGGCCGGTATCGGGACGCACCTTGTCGGTTTTGCCATAGCCCGGCAGGTCGATCAGGATGCAGCGGAAATGCTTGGACAGCGCGTCGATGTTGCGCTGATAGTTGCTCCAGCCTGTTGCGCCCGGGCCGCCGCCATGGATCAGGATCAGGGTTTCGCCTTCGCCCGCCTCATTATAGTGGACCTTCACATCGCCTGCCTGGACGAATTTGCTTGTGCCTTCCTCGGTAAACGCCATCTTGTCTCTCCCTGTTTGGTGATTTTGATTTGTTGTGACTTATCCGGCCGGTCGTGTATGGCCCCAGATGCTGCCGCTTGTATGATGCACCACATTCCAGGTGGCGTCATCGATCACGCGTGCCCCCCAGCCATATTCGATCTCAAAGCCCGACGGGCTTTTCATATAGAAGGACACCATGTGATCATTGGTGTGCTTGCCAAGATCCATCCCCATGCCGATGCCCTTTTCGCGTACAATATAAAGGGTCGAGCCGACATCATCGAGATTGTTGAGCTGCACCATGAAATGCAGCAGCCGGTTGGGAATAGGCACCGGCGCGAGCGCCAGCGTGTGGTGCCGTGGATTGCAATGCAGGAAGACCAGATCAAGCCGGAATTCCGGCGCAACTTCCATATTGATGTAGTCGCTGATCAGGAAACCAAGCAGATTTTCATAGAAATTGCGCGCGGCCGCCATATCCGCGGTGCTCAGCACCATATGGCCGAAGCCCTGATCGCCGGTGACGAAACCTGATATCGCGCGGGGCGAATGAAACGGCTTCTCGAATTCGACCTTGGGGCCGTAATAGATTTCGGTGCGCAGCCCGTCAGGGTCCTTGCAGTGGAACAGATCCACGACGCCGCGTGCCTTCTTTTCCTCATCAGTGGCGCGCGTGGTTTCGACGCCGGCTGCATTGAGTTTCGCCTCCAGCGCCTCGAATTCCTCGATCGCAGGAACCTCGAAACCCGAAAAGATGATATCGTCCTCGCCGGTGGGGTGCAGCATGAAGCGGCGGCTATATTCATCCATCCGCAACAGGGTGGCGCCATCGGGGCCTTCGCCCGCTATCTGCAGGCCAAGAACATTTTGTGCAAAATCCTTCCATGCATCGATATCTTTTACACCGATACCAATATAGCCAAGGCTTGCCACCTTGGCATTGTCATGCTGCGTCATCACTTCAATCTCCCTGTGCGGGCCATTGTTTCTTGTTGGCCCGACATTAATTTATTGCTTTGTCGCTAATCCTAACCGTTGCGGCAGATCTTCGCCAGCCGAAGCTGAACCCACCCCGCGCACACCGAACCCGCCATCGCAATTCAGGATCGCACCGGTCGTCATCGGAACATTCTCTTTCGAGGCAAACAGAACATACGCACCGGTATAATCCTGCGCGGTCGGCAGGTCCGATAGGGGCAGCGCGCCTTTCAGCGCCTGGCCGAGCGGGATGTTGGCAATCGACATTTCCGCAAGCCCGAGCGCGGCGGGCCCGCGCAAATCGGTGGAAATCGCACCCGGTGCGACGCCATTTACCCGCACATGCGGCGCGCATTCAAAGGCAAGCTGCTTGATAAGGCCGACCACCGCATGTTTCGATGCTGTGTAGAGCGGGCCGCCGCCATCCACATAAAATCCCGCATTGGATACGGTGAAAATCATGCTGCCCTTGGCTTTGACAAGGGCTTTCTGTGCGGCTTTCGCGCCCAGCAGATAGCCTTTCACATTGATTGCGAAAAGTTCGTCGAAGGCGGCTTCGATATTTTCTTCCGGCAGATCGACAAGCTTGGCGTTGTAATCCCAGATTGCGGCATTACCGATGAAGACATCCAGATGGCCGAACTTGTCGCTGGCGTAGCTGACCGCGTTCTGATTGTCTGCGAGATTGCGGACATCGCCTGCGATGCCGGTAATTGCGCCTTTGCTGCGCTCGGTAATCTCGGCAATCTTTTCCGCGGATTTATCGAGGATCGCAACCTGCGCGCCTTCGGCCACAAAGCGTTCTGCGATGGCGGCGCCAAGTCCCGAACCGCCCCCGGTGATCAGCGCCGTGCGCCCTTCAAGCCATCCACCCATCCGGTTACCCCTAACTTGCGGCCTTGATGATCTGCCGCAGATCGCTGCCTGGATCGGCAAGCGCTGCGGGATCGGGACGCAGATGCCGCATGATCATGCGCCGCCCATGCGCCATGTCTTTTGGCTGATTGACGGTGAGTACCCCTTTCACCGCACCCTGATCGAGATAGAAGACCGAAAAGGCGCGCGATTCAAGTGTACCGCGCAGGATTGTCTGATCCGCATGCAGTGTGTCGCCTGCCGCCTGAACATTCAGATCGAACTGATCGGTCCAGAAATAGGGCAGTTCCTCAAACGGCGCGGTTGACCCCAGAATGGCTTCGGCCGCCGCCGCGCCCTGATTTTGCGCGTTCTGCACATTTTCCAGCCGCACGCGTCCGCCCAGATAGGGATTGGGCTGGTTTGCCACATCGCCGGCCGCGAAAATCTCGGCCACCGATGTGCGGCAATGGGCATCGACGATAATGCCGTTATCGGTGGCGATACCTGCGTCCCGGGCCAGCGCGTCCGCCGGGTCGATCCCGACGCCGAGTACCACCATATCCGCATCGATCCGCGTGCCGTCACCTGTTTCAACGGCCTGAACCGCGCGCGCGCCGAGGATTGCGGCAATCCCCTGTCCAAGCCGGATATCCACCCCTTCGGCGCGATGGCAGTGCAGCAGGAAGTTGCCGATCTCCGGCGTAACCACCCGTGTCATCAGTCCCGGCGCGGCTTCGAGCACAGTCACCTTGCAACCCGCCTTGGCGGCGCTTGCGGCGACCTCCAGCCCAATCACCCCGCCGCCTACGACAACCACTGACTTGCCCGGTGCAAGCCCTGCCGCAATGGCGCGCGAATCGGCCAGGGTGCGCAGGCAATGCACCTGCGGCAGTTCACTGCCGGGAATCGAAAGCCTGCGTGCATCGCCGCCGGTGCACAGGATGATTCGGTCAGCGCTTATTTGCCCGCCATTGGCAAGTTCCACCCGCCTCCCGGGCAGGTCGAGTTTGCTGGCGCGCACCCCGAGCTGCAAGGTGATGCGCTGCTGCGCGTAATAATCCAGATCATGCAGGAACAGGGTTTTTGGCATCGCATCAGGATGCAGCAGCAGATCCTTTGACAGCGGCGGGCGTTCGTAAGGTGGATCGGGTTCTTCCCCGATCAGGAAAATGTCCCCCTCAAACCCTTTTTGGCGCAGGGTATCTGCCGCCCACCCCCCGGCGAGATTGGCGCCGATAATGGCGACCGATTTTGGTGTCGCGCTCACGAATCAACGACCGTCGGGCAGGGTGCCGGCATCGAAATCGACCCAGATATCGTCGCCCTCCACCTTAACGGGATAGGATTTCACAGGCGCGGTCGCGGGCGGCGCGGTAACACGGCCCGTCTTGATGCAGAATTTTGCCATATGCAGGGTGCATTCCACCTCGCAATCCTCCATATAGCCTTCGCTCAGCGACCAGTCCCCGTGGGTGCAGGTATCGCCGATCGCATAAAATTCCCCATCCGCATTGAACAGGGCAACAGGCTCAGCGCCCTGCTCAAGCTTGATCCCCTCGCCTTCGGGCACATCGCCCCTCGCGCAGACTTTCACAAACGCCATAAGTTCACAAACGCCATAAGTGAGTTTCGTTAAACGACTTACCCGGTCTTTCTAGCCGAAAGTCCGGGTGTGTGGAAACTCTTCTCAGAAAAACATGCTGAGATTATTGGCGAGCACCGTCGACTGGTCGAGGATGATATCGCGCCGCTGGATTTGCCAGCCACAGGGCGTATCGGCGCGGCGGATAAGATCGCTGCGCGCGCCGACAAGCTGATCCACCTGGCGTTCGAGACGCGAACGGTAAAGATGAAAATAGGAATGCACGATATAGGCGGCGGGATCATCGGTCGCCTCGATCCGGACATTGGTGATCATATGCCGGGTGCGCGAGGGTGGCTCCTCGGCCCAGGCCATGCCGGTTTCAAGCCGCTTCAGCCGGGTATGGATCGATGCCTTTGTTTCATCGAACAGGCAGGATTCGTCAGGCTGTGAGAATTCGCGGTCCATCTCGCGCGCGGTACGGTTCATGCGCAGCGGCATGCGGTAATGCAGATCATCCGCCAGATGCGCATACCAGTCGCGGTAGCGCCGCTCGTCAAGCATCAGCGCTTCGGCATACAGGAATTGTTCAAGTTCCTGCTGCAATTCCGGGGTGATCGTCTGCGGTGCGGATGTTCTGGTGGCGGCTTGTGACATGTTCCCCTCCTATTCGGCCGCATCGCGCTGATCTGGCATGCCGTACAGGTCCGGCCAATCGTCCCCGGCGGTCAGCATCTTGCCCCAATGGGCATAGAAGCCGCGCGCGGCTTCTTCCCCGTAAACATTGCCGATCACACCGGGCCAGCCATCGCGGTCGCGCGCGACATGCCCTTTGCCCATGCCGGTGTGAAAATGGGTCTGGCGCGATTTGAATCCGCGCAGCCCCTGCTGGATCATGACCCAGTTTTCCCCGTCATCCTGTTCCAGCATGCCGCCGACGCTGAAGGTGCGCATGACGCCGGTGCGGTATTCCTCCTTCACCTCCGGCGGCGCTTCCTTATCGACGACCGTGACGGCCCAGACCTCGATCTCGTTGGGGCCGCGCGGATGCCAGGCGCGCAGGGTCTGCACGCCGGGCAGGAAGGATAGCGAGGGGAAAATGGTCATATGCGCGCCATTCAATTTATCCGCACGCTGATCGCCCAGCCGCTCGCGGGTGCTCTCACGGCTTTCCCTCGCGTAATATCTGCCGGCCTCGGGCCCGATCAGCCCGAGCAGCAGCCGGTCCTCGCGTTCCTCGACCGGGATGAACTTGTCCGGGCCTGTGAAAAAGCCCGTCCCGTGGCCGCCCTTATGGGCACGGAACTGCACCCCCTTGTCGGGCCATTTGGCGAATTCAGGCGGGACGCCATCGGGAAGTGCCGCGATCGTGGGGGAAGCATGGGAGAATGGTGCGTGATACATGTCGCTGCAGAATTGCTCGGCGGCGAATTTCCAGTTGCAGCCAATGACCCATTTGGTGACGCCGCCGATGACCTCGGTCCCGCCGGGCATGCGGTCAAGGAAGGCGTCCATATACCATTTCGCCTCACCCAGATAATCCTCGAGCGCGGGGGCGTTCGCATCCCATGTCGCGAAGACCAGCCCCTTATAGCTGTCGACCTTGGCAACCTGCATCGGTCCCCATTCGCTTTTGTCGATCTCGTTGAAATAAGCATCATCCTCATGCGGAACATTCACCAGATCGCCGCCGATATTATAGGCCCATCCGTGATAGGAGCAGGTGAAGGAGCGCGCATTGCCGCAATCGGCGCGGCAGATTTTCATGCCGCGATGGCGGCACTGGTTGAGGAAGACGCGGATGCTTTTGTCCTTTTGCCGGACGACGAGTACCGGATCCTCGCCAATATAGGTGGCAAAGAAATCACCGGGTTTGGGGATCTGCGCCTCATGCGCGACAAAGATCCAGCAGCGCCCGAAAATCTGCTCAAGCTCCAGCTGGTAGAGGCGTTCGTCTGTATAGATGCGCGGGTCGATCGTGCCGCGGCTCTCGTCGACAAGTGCCATTACTGCATCGCGGGTCCAGCCTGTCGGGCCGTTAAGGGTCGAAACCAATTCGCTGTTGTCGACTGTCATCTGCCTTCCTCCGAGCGCTGCAAGCTGACCGATTTTACTTAGTTGATTGTCGTCGTCGGCGCACATCCACTATAATGACATATAAAGCCGATGTATTACCAAATGGCTGTGGTGACGGCAACATTCGGGCATGCTAGGCTGATAAAGATCCTGTCACCGTGAAGGCGCCGCAAAACAAAAAGCGTCAGGCGGATGGCGGGCGATAAGAGGGGAGGGTTGTGCGCGCCATGAGCCAGACAAGCAACGGCACCGCGGACGGCTATCTGATGATCGATGAGGCGGCGGGACTGTTCCGTGTCAACCGGAAGAGTTTTGTCGATGATGCTGTTCTTGCGGCCGAACAGCGCCGGATCTTTGACCGGTGCTGGCTTTATGTGGGGCATGAAAGCGAGATCGCGAGGAATGGCGATTTCGTTACCCGCAATATTGCCGGGCGTAATCTGATCTTCAACCGTGACCGGGGTGGCAAGGTCAACGTCTTCTACAATACCTGCACCCATCGCGGTGCTTTCGTTTGCCGTGAAGATCAGGGCAACAGCCGCCGCTTCCAGTGTTTTTACCATGGCTGGGTGTTTTCCGATGAGGGGGATCTTGTTGAGGTGCCGGGGCGCGATTCCTATTGCGCGCATTTCAACGAGGATGGCAGCAGTAATCTTGCGCGGGTTGAACGGCTCGACGCCTATCGCGGCCTTTATTTCATCAATTTCGGTGATGAACCGACCAGCCTTGAGGATTATCTTGGCGGTGCGCGCGAATATATCGATCTGGTGCTTGATCAGGCCGAAACCGGGATGGAGATCGTCGGCGGGACCCAGCAATATGGCGTCAATGCCAATTGGAAGCTGATGACCGAAAACAGCATCGATGGCTATCACGCGGCGACGACCCATGCGACCTATATGGATTATCTGGTCAATGCCGGTGCCATCGCGCAAGGCGGGATGGGCGGTGGTGGCGGCCGGCAGCTTGGCAATGGCCATGCGGTAATCGAATATTATTCCCCCTGGGGGCGGCCGGTCGCGCAATGGGTGCCGCCCTGGGGCGAGGAGGCCAAGCGCGATATCGAGGATATCAAGGCGCGGCTGCGTGCCCGGTTCGGCGACGAAAAAGCGGAACGCATGGCGACATTAAGCCGCAATCTGCTGATCTTTCCCAACCTGGTCATCAATGATGTGATGGCGATCACGGTGCGGACTTTTTATCCGGTGAGCCCGGGCAGGATGAATGTGAGTGCCTGGGCGCTGGCGCCAAAGGAAGAGAATGCCGCGTTTCGGGAGCGCCGGCTTGTCAGTTTTCTGGAGTTTCTGGGGCCTGGTGGTCTTGCAACGCCCGATGATGTCGAAGCGTTGGAAATGTGCCAGCGCGGCTACAAGAATATGGAGGCAGTTGCCTGGAACGATATTTCCAAAGGCATGGCGAGCGAGCAGCCGGGCACCAATGATGAAATCCAGATGCGCGCCTTCTGGCGGCAATGGAATGCGTTGATGACCGCCGGCGAGGCAGCAGAGTAGCCGGTGCAAGAATTACCGGTGCAAGAATTAAGAGTAGGGAGGCAGTAACAACATGGCGCAGAATGGTTCGGCCAACGGCCAGTTCATTATCGATGACAAGGATGCCGGCGTGTTCAAGGTGTCACGCCGGGCATTTGTCGACGACGGAATTCTTGCGGCGGAAAAACGCAAGGTCTTTGACCGGTGCTGGCTTTATGTGGGGCATGAAAGCGAGATCGCGAAGAATGGCGATTTCGTTACCCGCAATATTGCTGAACGCAATCTGATCTTCAATCGCGACCGCAGCGGGCAGGTGAATGTATTTTACAATACCTGCACCCATCGCGGCGCGTTCGTTTGCCGGGAAAAGGAAGGCAATAGCCGCCGCTTCCAATGTTTCTATCATGGCTGGGTGTTTTCCGACGCGGGTGATCTGATCGAGGTGCCCGGTCGCGATTCCTATTGCGATCATTTCAATTCCGATGGCAGCGCCAATCTCGCGCGGGTCGAGCGGATGGAATCCTATCGCGGGCTGTATTTTGTCAATTTCGACAAGAATGCCGGGTCGCTTTACGATTATCTTGGCGGTGTCCGGGAATATATCGATCTTGTGGTGGATCAGGGCGAAGCCGGGATGGAGATCGTTGGTGGCACCCAGCAATATGCGGTGGATGCCAACTGGAAGCTGATGACCGAGAACAGCATCGATGGCTATCACGCGGCGACGACCCATGCGACCTATATGGATTACCTTGCCAATACCGCCGGCAGTCTTGCCGCGGTTGGCATGGGCGGCGGTGGCCGGCAATTGGGCAACGGCCATGCGGTGATCGAATATTCCGCGCCCTGGGGGCGGCCGGTCGCGCAATGGGTGCCCGCCTGGGGTGAGGACGGCAAGAAGGATATTGAGGGCATCAAGGCGGTTCTGACCGAAAAATACGGCAAGGAACGGGCAGAGCGGATCGCCAATATGAACCGCAACATTCTGGTTTTCCCGAACCTTGTGATCAACGACATCATGGCGATCACTTTCCGCACGTTTTTCCCGCAGGCGCCGGGCAAGATGCATGTCAATGCCTGGGCGCTTGCGCCGATCGGCGAAAGCGAGGCGTTCCGTGAACGCCGGTTGTTCAACTTCCTTGAATTTCTGGGGCCGGGCGGGTTTGCCACACCCGACGATGTGGAGGCGCTCGAAATGTGCCAGCGTGGCTACAAGAATATGGAAGCCGTCGGCTGGAACGATATCTCCAAAGGGATACAGCGCGACCAGCCGGCGACCAATGACGAACTGCAAATGCGCGCCTTCTGGCGGCAATGGAATGCGCTGATGACGGTACAGGAGGCCGCGGAATGAGCCAGACAGCAAAGATCGTGAATGCGCGGGAACTCACCCGCTATGACTTTGAAGACTTCCTCTATGAGGAAGCGGCGATGTTGGATGAGTGGCGGCTGAATGACTGGCTTGCCCTGTTCACAGATGATGCGCATTACATGGTCCCCTCGACCAATTGCACGGAAGATGCCACACCGGCCAATGCGCTGTTCTATATCGCTGATGACCGCTTTCGCTTGGGCGAGCGGGTTGTGCGGCTGAGCAAGAAGACGGCGCATGCGGAATGGCCGCGCTCGAAAACCCGGCATATGATACATAATGTCCGTATCCGGAGCGCGGAGGGGGACGAATATGCGGTGACCTGCAATTTCGTAACCTACCGTACAAAGAACGATCAGACCGAAACCTATCTCGGCCATCACGAATACAAGCTTGTGAACGGCCCCGACGGGCTCAGGATCCGGGAAAAGAAATCGGTGCTCGATCTTGATACGATCCGGCAGCAGGGCAAGATCAGCATCATTATCTGAGCGGTTCAAAAACCTGACTGGCGCAAGGAAACGCCAACGGAAAGAAAGTGGAACGGGGAAGGATCAATGGCAGCGGAATTCAGATACAAGAAGCTCGGCTATGTGGCGCTGAATGCGACCGATATCGAAAAGTCGGCCGCATTTTACGAGAATATGGTGGGGCTCGACCCTGTCGGGGTGGGCGCGCAAGGCGAACATTTCTTCCGTTGCAGCAACGATCACCACAATATCGTCGTTTATCCATCTGATACGGGCGGGCTCAAACGTATTGGCTGGCAGATGGAGGATGATGCCAATCTCGATTTTGCATTCGAGCATTTCACCGAGATCGGGCTCAACCCGCAATGGATCGACAAGGCAGAGTCCGATGCCCTTCAGCAGGGGCGTACATTCCGGCTTGTCGAGCCCAATAGCGGCGCGACATTCGAATATTACGCCGCCATCATGCAGTTCATCCCGAATTTCTCGCAAAAGGTGACGAAGATCGCCCGGCTTGGCCATGTGGTGCTGACGCTGAAGAATTTCGAGAAGGCAAAGCCCTTTTTCATCGAGCAGATGAATTTCCGCGTCTCGGATTATATCGAGGGGTCTATTGCATTCATGCGCTGCTTCCCCAACCCCTACCATCACAGCTTTGCGATCGGGGGCGGCGATGAAAACCGGCTCAATCATGTGAATTTCATGGTCACCGATATCGATGATATCGGCAAAGGCAATGTCCGGGCCAAGCACAGTCAGGTGCCCATTGTCTATGGCCCCGGGCGTCATCCGCCATCGGACAGTATTTTCCTCTATTTCCTCGATCCTGACGAAGTGACAGTGGAGTTCAGCTTCGGGATGGAGGAATTCCCCGAGGAAAACCCGCGCCTGCCGCGGATGCTGGAGCCAAGCCTCGATACCATTGACTATTGGGGCGGGTTCCCCGATCCGCGCTTTGCCGCGAAAGGCCCGATCGAAAAGGCCGGATAATAATCAGTAAAGGCCGTGAGGGCCGGGGAGAATGGGAATGACAGGAAAGCTTTCGGGGCAGGTTGCGATTGTCACCGGCGCAGCGCAGGGTATCGGCCGCGCCATCTGTGAGCGGCTGGCCGCGGACGGGGCCAGCCTGATGATGGCGGATGTGGATGCGGACGGGCTGAAAGAAGCGGTCGCTGTCGTTTCGCAGGCAGGGCAGGTCGAGATTGCCACCCATATCGGCGATCTGAGTGAGGAGGCGGTGGCGAATGAGCTCATCAAGGCAACCGTTGAACGCTGGGGCCGTATCGATATTCTGGTGAATAATGCGGGCGGCGGGGTGATCAAGCCGTTCCTTGAGCAGACGCCGGAAACCCTGCGTATTACGCTTGACCGCAATCTCTGGACAACGCTGTGGTGCACCCGTGCCGCGATCCCGGAAATGCAGAAGCGCAAATATGGCCGGGTCGTCAATATCGGGGCGGATTCGGTCCGCAACGGGTTGTGGCAGCATGCCGCCTATAATGCCGCGAAAGGTGGTGTGCACGGGTTGACCACAGGGCTCGCGCGCGAGTTTGCGGAAGACGGTATCACCTTCAACACGGTTGCGCCCTGCGCGGTTGCGACGCCGCAGTTACAGGCGTTGATCGGTAAAGGCATTCCGCTTGTGGACGATTTCATCAGCGTCATCCCGATGGGGCGTGCGGGCGAAATGCGCGAGGTTGCCTCGGCTGTCAGCTATCTGGCGTCGGAGGAAGCGTCCTTCATCACCGGACAGACGATCAGCGTGAATGGTGGCAGCACGATGTTGTAACGGGCTGTCGCCCGTGACGGCAGGCCATTTCCCGAAAGCAAGGAACAGCTGACTTATGAAAGTCGTCGATATTCACGCCCATATGGTGCCAAAGGATTTTCCCGCCGATCCGTCGGGGGGCAAGAACCCGCGCTGGCCCTGCATGCAATGCAATGCGCAGGATGCAAGCAAGGCAACGGTGATGATTGCCGACAAGCCGTTCCGCGCGATCGACGATCGCTGCTGGGATGTGGATCGGCGGCTTGAGGATATGCGCGCCGAAGGGGTGGATGCACAGGCCTTGTCGCCGATGCCCGAGCTCCTGTCCTACTGGTTCGATGCGGATGACACGATCGTCATGGGCCGCCATATCGCCGAGGCGATCGGCGGCATGATCCAGAAGGCGCCGGAACATTTTTACGGACTTGGCATGGTGCCGTTGCAGGACCCGGTTCGGGCTGCGGAGGAGCTTGCCGTGCTCAAGCGCGATTTCGGCCTGCACGGGGTGCAGATTGCGACCAATATCATGGGCAAGGATCTTGGCGATCCGCATTTTGCGCCGTTTTTCGCCGCGGCGGAAGAACTCGACATGCCGGTTTTCGTGCACGGGCTGCAACCGGTCGGGCAGGAGCGTTGGGGCGCTAACCCGATGATGGGCGCGCTTGCGGGTTATCCGCTGGACAGCGCGCTTGCGGTCGCCTCGCTGATCAATGCGCAGATCCTGAACAAGTTTCCCAAATTGCGGCTCAGCTTCAGCCATGGGGGCGGTGCGGCGGCGACCGTGCTCAACCGTATGACGCAGGCCTGGCGCAGTGCACCGGCGATGCAAAAGGCGATGCCGCAATCGCCGTTGGAAATGGCGCGCGGCTTTTACTATGACACGCTTGTCTATGAGCCCGCATTGTTGCGCTTCCTGGTCGAGCTTTTCGGCGCGGACCGGATTTTCATCGGTACCGATTATCCGTTCCCGATCCGGCAGGTCGATCCGGCTGCTTTCCTGCGCGATTGCGGTCTGGCCGAGGGGGCGATGGATGCGATGATGGGCGGGAATGCCTTGCGGTTCCTGGGCGTGAACGCGTAAAACACCCCGATGTCAGATGATTCCCAACTTATCCGCCTGTGTGCGACGGATGCGGTGCCTGACGGCCATCCGCTCAAGGTCGAGTTGCCGGACCGGCCACCGCTCGCCGTCTATCATATTGAAGGCAATTTCTACGTTACTGACGATACCTGCACCCATGGTGAGGCGTCCTTGACCGATGACGGGGAACTTGATGGCTTCAACATCGAGTGCACCTTCCATTTCGGTATTTTCGATGTCCGCACGGGTGAGGTCGTGGCGCGGCCCTGCACGATCCCGCTCAAGACCTATGCAGTTACCCTGCGCGATGATGCGGTCTGGATCAGCCTTGAGGGTAGTTAAGCGGAGATATCAGGAGTTGAAAAACTGAGCCAATTTGCGGTTCAGGGCTTTTTATGAAGCACTTTTTGCGCGTAAAGGGCGTCGATTTCCGTATCGGTGAGCTTTAGCATATCACGCAATATTTCTTCATTATGCTGACCGATTTCGGCGATTTCGGGCCGCAGGCGACTTTCTGAATTGGTCGTGCGCATCGGTGTGTTGGGCACCTTGAAAGGGCCGACATCGTCGCGCATTTCAACCTGTGCGCCGCGATAGGCGACTTGCGGCTGGTTCATCGATTCTTCCATGGTCAGGAAGCGGGTCACCGGGCAGCCGCCGGCGCTGATGATTGCTTCCGCCTCGATAGCTGTGTAATCGGCGGCCCATTCCTCGAGCCCGGCCATCAGCCCTTCCCATGCCTTGAAATGGCCCTGAGTGTTGAGCGGATATTTTTCCTTCCATTCCGGATGCCCGATTGCAGCCAGCAGATCGTCATAATTCTTCAACGACAAGGGCACGACCAGGATGAAACCATCCTTCGTCGCCACGGGGATGAAACTTGGCCGGCCGCGTTTGGGCGGAAACTGCGCTTCCTGATATTCAAACGCCAGTACCGAATGCATGACATCCATCATCGCGATGTCCAGCCGCTCGCCTTCACCGGTTCGTTCGCGGCGGAACAGCGCCGCGCAGATCGCCCCCATGGCATGGGTCGCGCCCATGAAGTCGGCGGTGGCGTCATTGTTGCGCATCGGCTTTTCAAGTGCGGGTTCGTAGGATTTTTTCGACAGCTCCCAGCCACTTGCCGCATGAATGATCGGTGCGTAGGCGGATAAGCCTGATGCGGGGCCTTCCTGCCCGTAACCGGACACGGAACAATAGATGATGTCAGGTTTGCGGTTGCGCAGGGTGGCATAATCAAGGCCATAGCGCTGCATGACGCCGGGGCGGTAATTCTCGATCACCACGTCAGAGATATCGAGCAGGCGGAAAAACAGATCGATCCCCTCGGGCTTGGTCAAATCGATGGCAACGCTTTTCTTGCCCGCATTCACCTGTGCGAAATAGGTGCCCTTGCCGCCGCGCCGGGGCACGCCCGAGCGCATATAATCGCCGCTTGGCGGTTCGACTTTGATAATCTCAGCCCCCATATCGGCCATCAGCCGGGTGGCATAAGGGCCCGCCACATAGGCTGTGAGGTCGAGCACCCGCACACCGTCGAGCGCACCTGGCGAAACCGCTGTCTGATTACGCATAGTTACATACCACCCGTCACATAAAACGCTTCAATTCCGATCACGCCGCGCAGAATAGCACGCCTTGTTCCGCCAACCGGTCGATATCTGATTGATCCATGCCGAGCCAGCTTTGCAATATCTCCGCATTATTGCCACCAAGCTCGGGGACAAAGGGTTTTGGCCGCGCCTCGCTTTGCATCAGGCGCAGCGGTGTCGTCGGGATGAGATAGGAGCCGGCGCCATCGTTGATCTCGACCACCCCTTCGCGCGCGTCAACCTGCGGGTCATGCATCGAGTCCCAGACATCGCGATAGCGCGAGCAGGGGCAACCGCCCTCGCGAATGATTTCCTCGCATTCCTCCGCCGTGCGCTCGCGCGTCCATTTCTCAAGTTCCGCCATCAATAACGACCAGTTCTTGAGCCGGTCCTTGGTGTTGAGCGGGAACTGTTCGAGCCATTCAGGGTGCCCCACAGCGTTTGCCAGATCGCTGAAATTCTTGGGCGATATCGGATTGACGATGATAAAGCCGTCTTTCGTCCGTACAGGGCCATAATTGGGGCGTTGCCGTTCCGCCTTGAATTGCAGTTCGTGGATTTCATAAGCGAGGATATTCTGCATCACCTCCGTCATGGCGATGTCGATCTCATCGCCCTTGCCGGTGCGTTCACGCTTGAGAAGTGCCGCGCTGATCGCCCCCATGGCAAGCGAGGCTGCCAGATAATCGGCGGTCGCATTGGCGCCGTTGAGCGGCCGGTCCAGATGATCCTGATAGGACATCACGGCAAGGTCATAGCCACTGGCCGCATGGATGATCGGCGCATAGGCGGCGCGGCCCGATGCGGGGCCGTGCTGACCATAGCCAGAGATGCTGCAATAGATCAGATCGGGTTTGCGTTGTTTGAGATCATCATAGCCCAGCCCGAAATTGCGCATGACGCCGGGGCGGAAATTCTGGATCACCACATCGGTCTTATCGACAAGCTGCAACACAAGATCGCGCGCACGCGGGTCTTTCAGATCGACCGAGATACTTTTCTTGCCGCAATTGATCTGCCCGAAATAGGGGCTTTTGCCGTCACGCCGCGGCGGCGCACCGCGCAGCAGATCGCCACTTGGCGGCTCTACTTTGACGACTTCCGCGCCAAGATCGGCCATCAGCCGGGTACCAAAAGGCCCCGCCACCACGCCTGTGAAGTCGAGCACCCGCACACCGTCGAGCGCGCCTGCTGCTTTCTGCATTTCCGTTTCTCCCCAGTTCCTGGTAGCTGTGCCGACTGTTATTGGTGCGGTTCGGGTTTGCAGAGAACGCCTTCGGCTTCGAGTTCACTGATCCGCCCGTCGGAAAGCTCAAGCCAGCTGGTGAGCAATGCGTGATTGTCAGCACCAAGCGCAGGCACTGTTGATTTGATCCGGGCTTCCGATTCATTCATCCGCAACGGCGTATTGGGGACCAGGAACGGACCCGCCCCGTCATCGATTTCAACGCCGCTTTTGCGATATTGCGACTGCTCGCTTTGCAGGGCTTCAAGCACGGTATTGAACTTCGCCACCGGGCAGCCGCCTTCGCGGATAATCTGCTCGCATTCTGTGGCCGTGCGACTGCTTGCCCATTCCTCGAGCGCGTTCATCAGCTTGCCCCAGTTTTCCACCCGCTCAGGCGTATTCAGCGGATATTTTTCCAGCCATTCGGGATGGCCGACCGCATTGACAAGATCGAGGAAGTTCTTGGGCGATAGCGGGTTGACGACAAAGAAGCCTTCTTTCGCACGCAGGGCACGGTATTTTTGCCTTGGCACCGGCTTGTCATGCTGCGATTCCTGCAGCTCATAGGCCTGGATATTGAAGATCACATCGGCCATGGCGATGTCGATTTCCTCGCCCCGCCCGGTGCGTTCGCGGCGGAACAGGGCGGCAAGGATCGCCGTTGTTCCATGCACCCCGGTCATGTAATCGGCAAACGGCACCGAACCGTTGAGTGGCAGCTCCATCCCGTCCTGATGCGAAATCATGGTGAGGTCGAGCCCGGCTGATGCGTGGATAATCGGCGCATAGGCGGAATAGCCCGCCGCCGGTCCGTCCTGGCCATAACCCGACATATTACAATAGACGATCTTGGGATTGCGCGCTTTCATCGCGTCAAAGCCAAGGCCAAACCCGCGCAACACACCGGGGCGGAAATTCTGCACCGCGACATCTGCCTTCTCGACAAGTTGCAGCACAAGTTCCACACCCTCGGGCTTTTTCAGATCGACGCAAATGCTTTGCTTGCCGGCATTGAGCTGACCGAAATAGGGGGTCTTGCCCTGACGCCGGGGCGATGCGCCGCGCAGCAGATCGCCGACCGGCGGTTCGATCTTGATCACTTCGGCGCCCAGATCGGCCATCAGCCGGGTGCAATAGGGGCCTGCGATGACGCCGGTAAAATCAAGGACCCGCACCCCGTCGAGCGCGCCGGGCGTCAGATGCGCGTGAATGGACATGAATTTCTCCCCTGCAGAGTTTGTTGTTCTTATGCGTGCAGCATCGTGGCGGCCCGTCATTTCTTGCGCCAATGATGCGGTGATGCGCGCCGGAGGTAAATAGGGGAAAGTGGAATTTATTAATTCAAATAACTGTTAGATTTTATGCGCTTAAGCGCAATCAGGCATTGCCGAAGTTCAGTCAATGATTTCCAGCAGCGTCTCATCCCGTTGCTGCGCCGCGATCAACAAGGCAGCCGAGGCGCGGAATCCTTGCCGGGCGCGCATGAGCCCGACAATTTCGCTGGCAAGATCGTTTTGGGGGGACAAGGCACCGGTTTTCGGTGTCACGTCTGCAGCAGGCTGCAAATTTGCCGGGGTGGCGGCTGTTATGGTCGTAATATTGCGCGCATGCAGCGCCACTGCGCGCTGGGCCGCGAAAAGCGGTGCCGTCGGCAAATGTCCGATATTGCTCATGGGCAGATGATAGGCCGACCCGCAGCTTATGCAAAGCAGCGGGCATCACTGTGGGTGCAATCGCTGCTATCGGTTGAAGACAGGTGCGGCTTTTGCCCGGCGATAGACCGAGATCAGGTAAACACTCAGGAACAGGGCGAGGTAAAGCTCCTGCACCTCGCTGGAGCGGACATCGAAGGGAAACAGCACCACCCGGTCAAATGCATAGGCAATTTCTTCAGGCAGACGTACGAGCATGACGATAATGGCGGCAGGCATACAGGCGGCAGGCGGAATAATCCAGTAGCGCCAATCGTCGCGCCCGCCGATAGCGAGATAGTTCAGCCGATGCAAAAGCGGCAGGATCAATCCGCCGATCACCGCCCAGAACACCAGCAGCAGGCGCGGCTTCTGATCAAGCCAGCTACTCATATTATGCAGATTGGTTTCCCCCTGATCATTGAGCGCGTCGACAGCCTCGGGTGTGGCCCAGCCAAAGAAATGTTGCCCCCAGCTAATCTCCTCTCCTGCAAAATAGAGTGCGCCAAGCCCGTGCAGCAGGAACCAGATCGCGATATATGGTCTGGGAAATTTGTCGCGGTGGGTAAGCAGCAGGATGCCCAGCAGGATTGTGGGCAGCAGGAACAAAGCGGTCAGATTTTCAATCGCGCCATGTTCGCCTTCCACCCATTCAAGATAGAAGGGCAGATAGAAATAGCGCGACAGGTAAATCGTCGCCAGCATGACCAGCGGAAAGGCCAGCCAGACGAGCGCGTGCAGGTGATTGCGTGAAGATAGCTGAAATTCGGGCATGATCTGGCAAAGTTCCCGTGGCTGTTGCTTGTGTCTGACCGCAAGGGGCCGTCAGGCATCCGGCGCGCATCTTAGGGGGCGGCATTTGTCACTGCAATATGGGCTGCGCGATCGCGCGGGAGGAGCGGCATGACGGTCAGGAGCGCCGATAAAAATCGCCTGGATCGCTAGGCTATCGGATGACACTCTAGTAGTGTGGCGGTCAGCTTGCGGCAAGGGAGAATCGGATGAGCGAACAGGATCAGTCGGCGTCGCCATTGCCGCGACGCAATGTGATAGCCGCCGCGGTGGCCACTGTGGTTGCAGTCATTGTTGGTGTGATAGGTGTCGTTTTCTGGCAGTCGGAGCAGTCCGACGGGCCGCAGGGGCAAGAGCCGCCGGCTGCCGCCGCGCCGGGCGAGCCTGTGGTGCAGCGGTTAGCGGACATGCCTGCGGGCACTGCAGATGCGCATCGCTCGGGGGCGGAAAATGCGGCTTCAGATCAGATACCGGAAGCTGCAACAGCAGATTCGTCCGCAATGTCTGCAGATCCCGCGGCCCCCGGGGCAGAATTGCTGCCCCCAAGCTTTGATATTGTGCGTGTGTCGCCCGATGGTCGCGCGGTAATTGCAGGCAAGGCCGCGCCAGGCGCGCAGGTAACGGTATCGGCAGGGGAAAAACGGATCGGCACCGTAACGGCCGATGACAGGGGTGATTGGGTATTGGTGCCCGATGCCCCGATACCGCCAGGCGATCAGATTTTGTCCCTGCAGGCAAAATCGGGCAGCACCGGTGCCATAAGCTCCAGTCAGTCAGCAATCATCTCAATTCCCGAGCGCCCGGACGAGGAGGTGCTGGTCGCGATTACCGAACCGAATGCGCCGACCCGTCAGCTCGTGCAGGGGGCAGCAGGCGAGTTGGCGCATCTGCCCGCAGACAAGCCATTTATTTCGGTCGCCGCGATCGATCTGCTGTTGGCTGGCGATAAGGCTGAAGGCAGTGACAAGGGCGAAGCTGATGGTGCAGCAGACGCCGGCACAGCCATTTTCTCAGGCCGGGCGCGTGCAGGCAGCCGCGTCAATCTGTACCTCGATGATCAGTTCATCGGGACGACAACTGCGAATAAATCCGGGGTCTGGTTATTGCGCAGCGGCGTGGCGGTAGCAGCCGGGACACATCGCCTGCGCGTTGATCAGATCGGTGCGGCCGGCGAGGTGTTACTGCGTGCCGAGGTGCAGTTCATGCGCCAGGCCGCTGGCAGCCTGTCCATTTCGGGGCAGCAGGTTCATATCTTGCGCGGCAATTATCTGTGGCAGATTGCGCGCAACCTGTTCGGGGCGGGGCATGCCTATAGCTATATCTATAACGAAAACCGGGATCAGATCCGCGATCCGGACCTGATCTATCCCGGGCAGATATTTGCTATTCCGGTTTCTGAACCAGCAGACAGGACCCCCTAGCGTGAGAGCGTTCGCGGCAGGGGCGGAAGACCCCGACTGGCCGGAAAACCACTGGAAAACCCTGCGCACGATGTTGCCTTATCTGTGGCCGCAAGGGTTGCCCGGATTGCGGCTGCGTGTCGTTCTGGCCATGATTTTGCTGCTGATATCCAAGCTGATCATCGTTTATGTGCCGTTTCTTTATAAGGCGGCCGTCGACAGCTTGAGCGGCGGGGTCGCGGGTGAGGGAGCGGATATCGCAACACGGGTTGCGCGTCACATCGATCTGCTGGCGGTGCCGCTTGCCCTGATTGTTGCCTATGGCGTGGCGCGTGCGCTGCACCAGATTTTTGCCCAGGGGCGCGATGCCATCTTTGCCGATGTCGGCCAGCATGCGATGCGTCAGGTCGCACTCAAGACTTTTCAGCATGTGCATGGCTTGTCGCTGCGTTTTCATCTGGAACGGCGTACGGGCGGGTTGAGCCGGACTATTGATCGCGGCATCAAGGGGATTGATTTCCTGCTCCGCTTTACCCTGTTCAACATTGCGCCCACCTTGATCGAAATCCTCCTGGTCGCGGGGGTGATGCTGTATGTTTTCGATATCTGGTTCATGCTGGCGACGCTTGCGATTGTCGCATTCTATGTCTGGTTCACCTTCAAGGTAACAGAATGGCGCACACGCCACCGCCGGATCATGAACGATCGCGATACCGAAGCGAATACCAAGGCGATCGACAGTCTGCTGAATTTCGAAACGGTCAAATATTTCAACAATGAGGCGCATGAAAGCGCGCGCTATGATCAGGCGCTTGCGGGCTATCAGAAGGCTGCGGTGACAACCCAGAAGAGCCTTGCCTTCCTGAATGGCGGGCAGGGCATCATCATTGCCATCGGTTTGGCACTTGTCATGCTGATGGCGGCGAATGGTGTGATTGCAGGGCGGTTGACGCTGGGTGATTTCGTGCTCGTCAATGCGATGCTGATCCAGCTTTTCGTGCCGCTTAACCTGCTTGGCTCGGTCTATCGGGAAATCAAGCAGTCGCTGATCGATATGGAGACGATGTTCAACCTGCTCGACGAACCCGCGGAAATCAAGGATGTCCCTGGTGCGGCCGCGCTTGTCGTGGGGGCTGGGGAAATCCGCTTCGACCATGTCTGCTTTTCCTATGAGCGGGAGCGCCCGATCCTGAAGGATGTGTCCTTTACCGTGCCGCCTGGCCGCAAGCTTGCCATCGTCGGGCCAAGCGGTGCGGGCAAATCCACCATCTCACGGTTGTTATTCCGCTTTTACGATCTCGATGCGGGGTCGATCACAATCGACGGCCAGGATATCGCGAAGGTCACGCAGCGATCGCTGCGCGCGGCCATCGGCATGGTGCCGCAGGATACGGTGCTGTTTAACGATACGATCCGCTACAATATCCGTTACGGGCGGCCTGATGCCTCGGATGCGGAAGTGGCGGAAGCCGCGCGGCACGCCCATATCGCGGAATTCATCGACAGTCTGCCGAAAGGTTATGACGCGCGGGTCGGGGAGCGGGGGCTCAAGCTGTCGGGCGGCGAAAAGCAACGGGTGGCGATTGCGCGGACATTGTTGAAATCACCGCGGATTCTTGTGCTTGATGAAGCGACTTCAGCTCTCGACACGCATACCGAGCGTGAGATACAGGCATCACTGTCGGAGATTGCGGAAGGCCGCACGACGCTTGTGATCGCGCATCGCTTGTCGACGATTGTCGATGCGGATGAAATATTGGTACTTGCGGCGGGCAGGATTGCCGAACGTGGTACCCATGCGTCACTTTTGGCCCGCAACGGGGCTTATGCCGATTTGTGGCGGCGTCAACTGGACGAAAGCGTTGCCGCGGAGGAAGCGCTGACAGATCGGCCGCCGGGTGAGGGTAGTGCTGTTTTAGCGGGCGAGATATGAGCTTGTGGCGTTGGGGCCCGGTCCGGTTTTGTTAACCCCCTGGAATTGTTATTCTTCGATACCGCGCCAGAGATTACGCTGTGACTAAGGGATTACGCTGTGAATAAAGGGAAGAATTGTGGTTGATTCAATAACGTCGGTATTGGTGCCAATCCATCGTGAGGGATATAAGTTTCTTGCGATATTTGCCGCTGTTACCTTTATTCTTTTCTTTGTGGCTGTGCCTCTGGGCTGGATCGGTGTCGTCCTCACGCTGTGGTGCGCCTATTTCTTCCGCGATCCTGAACGGGTGACCCCGGAAGGCGACGGGCTTGTAATCAGCCCGGCGGATGGTGTGATCTCGGCGATCGAGCAGGTGCCGCCGCCGCCCGAGCTTGAGATGGGTGAAAGCCCGATGACGCGGGTCAGTGTTTTCATGAATGTATTCAACTGCCATGTGAACCGGATGCCGATCAGCGGGGAGATAACGGCGATTGCCTATACGCCGGGCAAGTTTCTCAACGCCTCGCTTGATAAGGCCAGCGAGGATAATGAGCGCAACGCGTTGCGTATCCAGGGGCTTGCGGGGCAGGAGATCGCGGTCGTGCAGATCGCAGGGCTTGTGGCGCGCCGGATTGTCTGCTGGAGCAAGCAGGGGCAGTCGCTGCGCGTGGGCGGCCGTTTTGGTATGATACGCTTTGGCAGCCGGGTCGATGTCTATTTGCCCGACGGCACCGCGCCGCTTGCCGCGCTTGGGCAGACGATGATTGCCGGTGAAACGGTGATCGCGGAAATCGGCAGGTCCGAGGCACGGTCAGGGTTGCGGCAATAGGCGGCGAGGCCGTGTGCGCTGCGCCACGATAAGGGATGCTGAATTATGGCCTTGGGTGATCGAAAGCTGAGACAGTTACCGGTACGCAGCCTTGCCCCCAATATTCTCACCGTATTGGGATTATGCGCCGGCCTGACCGCATTGCGGTTCGCGCTACAGGGCCAGTTTGAGAAAGCAATTATCGCGGTGATTGTAGCCGCGGTTATTGATGCGCTGGACGGCCGCGTTGCCCGGTTCTTGAAAGGGGCGACCAAATTCGGGGCGGAACTCGACTCGCTTGTCGATTTCGTCAATTTCGGCGTTGTGCCCGTGATGGTCCTTTATCTTTGGAATTTGCGGGATCTGGGCGGGCTTGGCTGGATTGCCGTGCTTGGTTTTGCGGTTTGCTGTGCGTTGCGACTGGCGCGTTTCAATACCGCGCTTGAAGCGCCTGACAAACCGGTCTGGAGCAGCAAGTTTTTTGTCGGGGTTCCAGCGCCTTCAGGGGCGGGGCTTGCCATTCTGCCGGTTGTATTGGCATTTCTGGGCTGGGACTGGATTGCCGATTCACCGTTTTTTGTTGCCCTTTATACCGGGGCAATTGCAGCCTTGATGATCAGTCGTATTCCCACTTTCTCCTTCAAGGGCATGAGTGTCCGGCGTGATATGGTGATGCCGATCCTGCTGATCGTGGGGCTCGGTGCGGCGGTCCTGCTAAGCTATCCTTGGGGGTTCCTGACCGCGCTGGGGTTTGGTTATCTAGCGCTTATCCCGTTCAGCATTCTGCGCTATCGCCGCTATGCATCGGGGAGTGAAATGCTGGCCGCCCAGGCCGATCAGGATGATGCGCCGGTTCCCTGAGGCACATTTGTATTCAATCCTGTGCCGCCTGTTCCGCCTGAAAGGCACTGTCGAGTGCCTGGGCCAGTGTTTCGGGTTCCTGCGCGCCTACCAGCAAGTACTTATTGGCGATGACATAGGCCGGCACGCCCTGAATACCGATTTTTCGCGCCGTGGCGTCCTCGCTTCGGATCAGTGCCTCATCCGCATCGGTGGCGAGTAGTTTCATCACGATATCGGTATCCATCCCCACTTCCCCTGCGATGTCGAGCAGCACGGCATGATCGCCGATATCCTGACCTTCCGTGAAATAGCGGCGGAACAGTGCCTCCACCACCACTGGCTGCCGATCCGTGCTATGGGCCCAGCGGATCAGCCGATGCGCATCCAGCGTATTGGGAGAACGGGCGATTTTGTCGAAGTTGAATGTGATCCCGAGGGCGGCGCCCGCCTCAAGCAGTGCGTCCATCACCTTGCCCTTGCCCTTTGACTCGCCGAATTTACGGCGCAAATGCTCCTTACGGTCCATGCCGCCGCGCGGCATATCCGGATCAAGCTGGAACACCCGATAAGCAAGATCAATCGGCAAGTCAGGCCGGCTGGCCAGTGCCAGTTCCATGCGCTTTTTTCCGATATAGCACCAGGGGCATACCGGATCAGAGATGATATCGAGTTGCATAAGCCATAGCCTACCCCATTTACGCGCCGCTGTTAACCGTCAAGCGGCAATGGGTGTGCAGGGATATCCGGCTCAGGCGCTGTTTGCTATGGCTTCGGCGATCAGCGTTTCTGCGTCCCAGCCATATTCCAGATTGGCGATCCCCGTGGCGACATGCGGGCGGATCGGCTCGCCTGTCACCTGTCCGCTCGCATGCGATGACAGCTCGGTATAATTAATGACGCTGCTGATCCGATGTGCCACCGCCGTTCCTGCTTCCGGGGGTGTTTCAGGCATCAGTAACGCGAAACGGCTGCCGCTCAACCGGGCAGACAGATCCTCGCCCCGAACCAGCGTATTGATCAGTATGCCGATCTGCTGCAGTACCTTGTCGCCCATGGCGTAACCGTGCAGCTTGTTGATCTCGTGCAGGTTTTCAACACTGAACAGCGCCAGGGTAAGGTTCTTGTGGCGCGTATGGGCATCTGCCACAAGCTGGCTCAGATGCTCCATCAGGAAGCCACGGTGATAAAGCCCGGTCAAGGCGTCGCTTGTGGCGACATCATGTGGCCTGCCATAAAGTGTCAGCAGCGCCACCCGGTAATATTGCTGTTTGATCAGAATGCCCAGCCGCCCCTTCAATTCATTGGGGTCTGTTGGCCGGTACAGGACATCGGATGCCCCGGCGAGATATGGCGCGCCGGGATCATCAAAACAATCGGCTTCAGCGAAACAGACAAGCGGCGTGTTGAATAATTTCGAATCCCGGCGGACATGCCGGCAAAATTGCAGATAGTTTTCTTCATCACCCGCTGCGACATTGATGAGAATGGCGTCATAGCGTCGCTTTTCGAGATAGGCATACGCATTGCCCGTCGTATGCGCCCGCGCGATCGTGCCATATTCTGCAAGCGTTTCCTCCAGCATCGCTTCATCATCGGCGGTTGGGCCGACCAGCAGGAACTGTGCATCGTCGATTTTTTCGGGTAATTGCAATGCACTGATTTCGTGCGAGCCATATTTTGCGCAAGTTTGCGCCCGGTGGCGCAATTCGGCCTGCATGGTGTTGATGCGCGCCAGCGAATCGAGCCGGTTGAAAAGCTGCAGGTCGTGATAGCCATGTGGCAAACAAGCGTCGGCACCGGCTTTCAGGCCGTCGCTATGAGCCGAGCCATGATTTTCGTTGGCGATCAAGATAAGCGGAACCTGCGCGGTTTCGCTGCGGTTTTTCAGGGCGCGGGTGAGATTCAGGCTGGAATTGCCCTGACTGCCTTCGCCCAGAATGATCACATCAGGGCGTGCGGTGACCACAAGATCAAGCGCATCCTCGCCACGTTTGCAGGCAATGCTTTCATAACCGCGTTGCAGCAATTTTGTTGCCAGCATATCTGCTTCGGAGGGTGTATCGTTATAGACAAGTACCCGCGCGCCGTTGGTCATGCCGCTGATCCTTTGCTTGCAATTTTGCGAATGCTAGGCGATGGGGAGTTAAGGTTCCGTTTAGAAAGCCGTGCTGCTCAGATTGAGGGCCGGAGTGACGATCGCTGGTCTCAAACGGCGGATCGCAATCAAAAAAGGAGTTGGAAAATGTCGCAGGGGATCGGGGATGTCACGGGCAAGAATATTCTGATAACCGGCGCAACAAGCGGGCTTGGCTGGCATTTCGCGCATCTGTTGAGCGGCGCGGGTGCCCGGGTCGTGATTACCGGCCGGCGTATCGAACGGCTTGAAACCCTGTGTTCGGAAATTGAAAAGGCAGGCGGCCGCGCTTTGCCCATCGCGCTTGATGTCTGCAGTCTGGACAGTATCGCACGCACCGTCGAGGAGGCGGAGACCGAGCTCGGGCCGCTCGACGCGCTGATCAATAATGCGGGGATCAGCATGGAAGGCCGCGCCCTGGAGGTGAATGGCGAAAATTACGATGCCATCATGGATACCAACCTGAAAGGCCCGTTCTTCATGGCAACCGAGGTGGCGCGCCGGATGATCGCGCGCCGCAAGGAAGGCTCCGACACGGTCGGTAAAATCGTCAATATCGCGTCTGTTGGCGCGCATACCCTGCTGCCGGGGCTGTCGCTCTATAACATGGCGAAGGCCGGGCTGATCATGATGACCCGCGCCCTGGCGCGCGAATGGGCGCGCCAGGGGGTCAATGTGAACGCAATCTGCCCGGGCTATATCGAAACCGAACTCAACAGCACATGGTTCAATTCCGAGCCCGGCAAGAAACAGATTGCGACTTTTACCCGCCGCCGTTTGCATCATGCGGAAGATCTGGACGGGGTACTGCTGCTGCTGTGTTCGGACCGTTCGGATGCGATGACCGGGTCGGTGATTGATGTCGATGACGGGCAGTCACTGGTCGGTATCGGATAAGCCACCGGGCCTGGCCGGAGCATGCGTGTGACGGTTTACGGCTCCCCGCGCACGCGGTAAAACCAATCAGATAAGAAATTCACCAATCGAGGGAGGGCGCCACCATGCCGGGACCATTATCAGGGGTAAAGATTATCGAGATGGCGGGGATCGGCCCGGGGCCGTTCTGCTCCATGCTGCTGTCGGATATGGGTGCTGATATCATCCGGATCGACAGGAAAAGCGCCAAGGGCGGCGCGAAGTTCAAGGAAGGCGCGAAGTTCGAGATTGGCGCGCGTGGTCGCCGCTCGGTCGCGCTTGACCTCAAAAAGCCCGAATCGGTTGAGGCTGTGCTCAAGCTTGTGGAAAAGGCTGATGCGCTGACCGAAGGGTTCCGCCCCGGTGTGATGGAACGGCTTGGGCTTGGTCCCGATGTCTGTCTGAAGCGCAACCCCAGGCTTGTGTTCGGGCGGATGACCGGCTGGGGCCAGGATGGTCCGCTGGCGCAGGCGGCCGGCCATGATATCAACTATATCGCGCTGACCGGCGCATTGCGCTCAATCGGCCGCAAGGGCGAAAAGCCGATGCATCCGCTCAATCTCGTCGGGGATTTCGGGGGCGGTGCGCTTTATCTCGCCATGGGCGTGTGTGCGGCGCTCTATGAGGCGAAAGTGTCCGGCAAGGGGCAGGTGATCGACGTTGCGATGACCGAGGGCGCAGCCTCGCTGATGTCGATGTTCTATGGCATGCGTGCGGCAGGTATCTGGAATGATGAGGTCGGCACCAATCTGCTCGACAGCGGTTCGCATTTTTATGACAGCTATGAATGCGCTGATGGCGAATATATCTGCCTGGGGTCGATCGAGCCGCAATTCTATGCCGAACTGCTTGAGAAAACCGGGCTGACCGACGATCCCGATTTCCAGCAGCAGCATAATCGCGAGAAATGGCCCGGCCTGAAAGAGCGGTTGATCGCGCTGTTCAAGACCAAGACGCGCGATGAATGGAATGCGATCATGGAGGGAACCGACATCTGCTATGCGCCGGTCCTGTCGCTCGTCGAGGCACCGAAGCATCCTCACAATGTACATCGCAAGGCATTCGTCGAGCTTGATGGCGTTGTGCAGCCCGCACCCGCGCCGCGTTTCAGCCGGACGCAGTCGGAAATTCAGGGGCCGCCACCCTTCATCGGGCAGCATTCCGAAGATGCGCTTGCCGATTGGGGAATTTCAGCGGACGAGATTGCCGCATTGAAGAAATCCGAGGCAATCTGATACCTGTCAGCAGGGGGAGCGGGAGTTGTGAGTGCATTACCCGGCACGACGGGCCGGCGGCGCATCTATCTGATGCGCCATGGCCATGTCGATTATTTTTCGCCCGAAGTTATTGCGTCGGGGGATTATAACGGCGTCCCGCTAACCCCGCTTGGTCGTGAACAGGCGCTTGCGGCGGGCGATGCATTGGCTGACATTCCCTTTGACCGGGCGGTTTGTTCGGGCTATCGCCGGACGGAGGAAACAGCAAGGCTCGTGCTGTCGCGGCATGCCGAATGTGCCGATTTGCCGCTTGAAACCGAGCCCGATCTTGTGGAATTGCATGGCAGTACTGACGCTCCGCCCATGTCGCGGGAAAAATTTGCTGCCGCCATGGCGTTTCAGTTCGATAATGCGGCGGAGCCCGGCGCGCGCATGGGGCTTGGTACCGATGGGGAGCTGTTTTCGGCTGCGGCCGCACGGGGTGAGCGTGCATTCCTCCGCCTGCTGAGCGAGCCTGACTGGGCGACCATGCTGGTTGTCGCGCATGAGGGGATCAACCGGCTTCTGCTTGGCTGGGCAACAGGCGCCGGCCTCAAGGGCGTTCAGGCATTCGAGCAGGATACCGCCTGTATCAATATCCTTGATTTCGATCTGGTGCCTGTCGAAACGGGGGAAGGCAACGAGATCAGCCGCGCCATGATCAAGGCGCTGAACCTTACCCCTTACAACCACACGAAGTTCGGCATGAACATGACAAGCCTGGAACGGATCATGAGCCCGGCCGAGGAACATCACTAAGGCCTGCCTGGTTCAAAAATTATCACGCGGATATTCGGTATCCCCGCGATACCAGTCTTCAATAATTTTCCAGGCGGTTTCCGCATCCTCCACATAGCGGAAAATATCGAGATCCGCTTTTGCGATCATGCCTTCTTCCGCCATGGTTTCGAAATTCACGATGCGGCGCCAGTAGCTCTCGCCAAACAGCAGCACGGGTATGGGGTCGATCTTCTGTGTCTGGATCAGCGTCAATGTCTCAAACAGTTCATCAAGCGTGCCAAATCCGCCGGGAAAGATCACCAGCGCACAGGCACGCATCAGAAAATGCATTTTCCGCAAGGCGAAATAGTGGAACTGAAAGCACAGATCCGGCGTGATATAGGGGTTTGGCAACTGTTCCATCGGCAAGACGATATTGAGGCCGACACTCATTGCCCCGGCATCATCGGCCCCACGGTTAGCGGCTTCCATAATTCCCGGACCGCCGCCTGTCACAATGACGAACTTGCGTTCGCCATCGGTTTGGCCAATTTCGGAGACAAGCCTGCCGAAACGACGCGCCTGTGTATAATATTCCGAATTTGCAACCATCCGCCGGGCGGCGGCCTGTTCACGTTCGGCGGCCGCTCTTTCTTCCGAATTACGCGCCGATGCCAGCGCCTTTTCGGCCGCTGCGAGTGTTTGTTGCGCCAGATCGGGTGGTGGCAACCGCGCGCTGCCGAACACCACGATTGTCGATTCGATATTCTGTTCCTGCAGTACAAGTTCAGGCTTCAGCAGTTCAAGCTGTAGCCTGACCGGCCGCAGATCCTCGCGCATCAAGAATTCTGTATCGGTATAAGCAAGCCGGTAGCTAGGCGCCCGGGTTTGCGGCGTCTGCCTGTGTTCGGCGGAACGCTGCGCGTCTTGCCGGGCGGTCGGAAACTTGTCATGTGTGTCCGATTGGTGCTTCGTCATCGCGTTTCCTCTTCCGGCCCGCTATGGGCGCTCGGAACATCATCTTCCATGTCATGCTGCCGCATATGCGATGGCGCGCTTTCTTCGCCATGCGCGCTATGTTCGCTTTCAGACAAGGGATCGATCGGGGCAACAGTCTGGGCGACGCGCAAGGCATCGGCAAAGGCGATATGTTCGGCCACCGGGGCGGGCGTGCGTTGGCGCATCCGGTAGCCGGCAAATGCAACAAGCCCGATATGAATCAGTGCTGTATAGGCAAACAGGCTGCCAATCCCGAATATATCGGTCGCCAGCGATGCCAACAGCGGCCCGGCCACAGCGCCCGCTGCATAAACAAGCAGCAAGCCGCTCGCCGTTTCCACATAGTTTTCCGGCTGCACAAAGTCGTTCATATGCGCGATGCTCAGCGCATAAAGCGGAAAAGCGAAAAACCCGAACAGGAAGACCGAGTAGGTGAGTAGCACGCTGTCCGAATGCGCAAGCCAGGTCATGATAATTGCGGCCAATGCCGAACCGGCACTGGCCAGGACAATGACTTTGCGGCGGTCGATCCTGTCCGACCAGCGTCCAAGCGGCCATTGCCCCACGGCACCTGCAATTACCGCGATACTCATGAACAATGCGACATTCGTCGTGTCACCTGTGTCGCGCTGGGCAAAGATCGGCCCCAGCGCCCAGAATGCACCATTGGCCAGTCCAACCGTCGCGCAACCCATCACGCCGACCGGTGATTGGTGGTAGAGTGTGCGGATACGGATTTTCACTTGATCGATGGGTGCGGGCGCTTGCGCGCGCGTTAATGCGACGGGCACGGCTGCCAGCGAAACCAGGATCGATGCCAGCCCGAACAGCACGAAATCGGCCGGATCCGCCAGTATCAGCATCATCTGCCCGACCGTGATAACGGTGAGGTTGATGATCGTGTAGATGGAGAAAATCAGCCCGCGATTTTCATTGGTGGCGCGTTCGTTAAGCCAGCTCTCGATCACCATGTAAAGCACGGCGAAACAGAAGCCCGACCCCGCGCGCAATCCCCACCAAACAGCCGCATTTGTTATCAGCGCATGGGCAAGCACAATGCTTGATGCGATAGCGACGATTGCCGCAAAGGTGCGGATATGTCCCGCGCGGCGCACCAGCCAGGGCCCGCCCAAACATCCCAGTGCAAATCCGAAAAAGTAGCTCGATCCCAGAATGCCGATATCAATTGTCGAAAACGCTTCCAGATCGGCGCGGATCGGCAGCAACGTGCCTTGAAGCCCGTTCCCCATGAGAAGTAGCGCGACGCCGATCAACAGGGCGGTGATCGGTGCAACCACGGCGGTCATAATTACTCCATACTTTTATCTGTCAACGGATCAATTTTTGGGCTCCTGCCACCAGCTATTCATATCATAGCCGTAAACAGGCGTCTTTTCAGGCCGTTCCAGTTCACTGGAAACACCGACCCAATCCACAGGCAGATAATTGAGCGGTATGACATAGTGTCCGGCACTCAATGCGCGTTCAAGCGCTTGCGCGGCCGCCGCGAAGTTATCGCGGTCGCGCGCATCGAGCAGGTGCCCGATCATGGCGTCAACGGCAGCACTCTTGATCCCTGGATAATTGCGTGTGCCGGGTTGGTCGGCTGCTGCTGATCCCCAATAGTAAAGCTGTTCGTTCCCCGGCGACAGCGATATTATTGGTCCGGCCCG
>OBJS01000078.1_pt1 | contig 47920 bp, 44 predicted proteins | sample 1519851 | NCBI WGS metagenome assembly OBJS01 (sample SAMN03019806, study PRJEB22545) | beach sand metagenome | biome: beach; feature: sea beach; material: beach sand | place: USA: Municipal Pensacola Beach, FL | collected 2010-10-20 | depth 25-47 cm m
TCCATCTCCGTTGGCAACGACAGTGGAGATAAGTTCGTATACCGCTATACGGCTTGGGGACGGAATTGATCATCCTCTGGTGAGTGATCCGGTGCAGGGAAAGGTTCGCCGGTCTACGTATCGCCTGTTGGCGATCGGAGACACTTTGACGCGGTAGCCCCTGCTGGATGATAAAGGGGCGCCGCGGTCGATTCCGGCGGCGCCCTTGAAAATTCTGTTCCTTGAACTCCGGAGTGAATTGACATGAAAATGAAACTGGCTTCCCTAGGCCTCCTGGCCCTGGCCCCGCTGGCTGCTCAGGCCGAGATGACGGAAATGCAGGATGCCGAGATGGCCGCAGTCAGCGGTCAGGCATTTTCGTGGTCGGGCAACGTTGATTTTAGCGCCACCTGGTCCGGTATCGTCGCCGGCTACGCTATCCAGAAGGAAGTGTATGCGGGCGGCACTTCCGGCACCGATTGGGAAGTTGGTGGCAGCAAGGACGTGACGAGCCTCTACTCGGGTCGCTGGTACAGCAAGTCGGTCGTCGTCGGCAACGATGCCGGCACCAAGTATATCGCCCCACGTTTCTCCTGGGGACGCTCCTACAGCGACTGAGCTGCTTGAGATCGATGTGCTGTGCGTATCGATCCTGTTCGGTCTCAAATGCGCGGGGGCGGGTCATCGCCCCCGTTGCACGAGCGCCATCTGAAAACACATCCTGCGTCGGAATTCCTCCCGCCTCGCCAACGCCATCGGCGTGCTTCTTCCCTCCGTAAAGACGTTTTCGCTTCACAATTGTCCGATTGATTTTCGATGTGGGTGCCGCCTCACCGTCGACCTCGTGCGCTGTCGCCAGAATCTGTGGCGTCGCTTTGACCCGACACCTGAGGCCAACTATACATAAGTGTGCTGCGATGCTTCATCCAGCATGGATGCACGACGTTTTTCCCATATCGGAGTCTGTACCTATGAAGCTGAAACTTGGTTACTTGGGCCTCTTGGCGCTCGCCCCCATGGCCGTTCAGGCCGAACTGGTCGAGATGCAGGACACAGAACTGGCCGACGTCAATGGTCAGGCGGTCACCATTCCCGGTATTGTGTTCAGCCGCACATTTGACGTGGGGGTGACAACCGTTTTTACGCCGCCGACTTATGATGCAACCTATACGGACGTGGCTGGAGGTGTCGAACGCACGTCCAGTTTCGATACGAACTATACGGTTACCCCTTATTTTAAATACCAATCCACAGGCAACTTCACGACTAATTCCTATCGCACTGTCGACAGTGATGTCGATATCGACCTGTGGGATGTCGGCTACACCCGCACCCGTACCTTCCTGTGGTTCAATCCTGAGCGCTGATTCTGGATTCACAACCCGGATAGCGCCATTGTGATGATCTCAAAGCCAGGGACGTTCCCGCGTCCTTGGCTTTCTGTCGCGTTATTTCATCCACAATCAGCACGGCATCTCCTGCGAGTTGGATGATACCCGCATGGGCAGGCCGTCTCGGCCTGGGATCATGAAAAGCGGCTCGAATGTATGACCAGACTCCACACGCCGCAGCGCAGTCATCCATCGGCCAGCATGATCGGTCCGCCGGGCTATATGTGGCCGACAATTGCCGGCCTGGTGGTCTACGAGAATCGCGAAGGCTGCAAGCAAGCCGATCTGCCGGGAGTGGGACCGGTCGCTGTAATCCGCGAACTGGAGCTTGCCCGGCGCCGGGGTCACTGCAACAGTGATGTTGGAAGCAAGCATGGCGATAAATCGGTGAGCTGCGATTTGATCCGGTGAACTCCTGGGTGGCACTTGCATGGCACAGCACCGGCGGACGGGGTCAATAAAACGACGCTGATGATCGGCTGGTTCAATGGGCTTGTCGTGTAAGAAAAGTTACATGAACGATCGATTTCAAAATAAAAAACAACTTGCTAGGAGAAAAATTTCAGGTTGCTTTACTTAAGATTGTTTTGACACCTGGGTGGGCAAGGATGTATACATACAGGTGCTGGGTATCGATGCTTGGCATATTAAGACTCACGATCCAAGAACTTTCTAAATACTGTCGGAGTTATTTAAGGATGAAGCTGAAACTTGCCTCTGTAGGACTTTTTGCCTTGGCCCCTCTGGCTGCGCAGGCCGAGCTGGTCGAAATGAACAACGTCGAACTGGCCACCGTTCAAGGTCAGGCTTTCACGATTCCCGGTGTTCTCGTCAGCCGTACAGTCGGCGTCGGGGTCAACACCCAGTTCACGTCTCCGACGTATGATGCTACTTATACCGACGTCCCGGGCGGTGTGGAGCGAGAGTCGAATTTCGTGACCAAATATACGGTATCCCCGTTTTTCACCTACACCTCGACGGGTAACTACACGGGCAATGCCTATCGCACTGTCGAAAGCGGCGCCGATATCGACGTGGTGGATGTGAATTATTCCCGCACCCGCACCTTCCTGTGGTTCAACCCGCAGCGGTAAGCGACGCCATGTACGGACCGATGGTGCATCGGTCCTTCGGTATCGCAAGGCCAGGGGCGTTCGCGTCCTTGGCCTTCTTTGCGTTGGGCGGGCATTGATAAAATGATTGCCGTCTGGTTATCCTTCGCGGAATCACGCATAATACGTGGCCTTTTTTCGGTCCCCAGAGGACCCTTATGCCCGGCACCTATACCCTCACTGTCCTGACCGAATTTTCCGCCTCTCATATCCTGCGCGGGCATCCCGGGCCGTGTTCCCGGCTGCACGGCCACAACTGGAAGGTGGAGGCAGAGGTCGTTGCCAACACCCTGAATGACATCGATCTGGCGATCGACTTTCAGGACATCAAGGCCGCACTGCGGGCCATCACCGAGCAACTGGATCACCGTCATCTGAACGATCTGCCCCCCTTTGATCGCCTCAATCCCACGGCTGAGCAGATCGCGCGCCATATCCACCAACGCCTGGCGACAGCGCTTGGTGGCGCTGGGGTGTGCGTCTCGGCGATCACGATCTGGGAAACCGACCGCGCCAAGGTGCGCTACAGTGAGACCTGACGCGGCGTGACCGCATGCGCCCAAGCGCCAATGACGCCCTTCCCCTTTGCGCCTCGAGGCTATACGATCGAAAGGTCACGGTCTTCACTGGCGCACCGTTCGGGAAGGGCATGTTGTGCCGGCATCGAGACCAGGGTTTTTCGAGGATAACGCCATCATGAAAGTTCCGGGCCAGGTGGCCTCTATCATCACCGATATTGCCGACGTTCAGGGCAGCGCCGATCATCGCCGCATTGCCATCGATCGTGTGGGTATTCGCAGCATCCGCCATCCGCTGCGCGTGGCCGATCGTTCCGGCGGGGTGCAACACACCGTCGCACGGCTCAACATGTACGTCAGTCTGCCGCACCACCAGAAGGGCACCCACATGTCGCGTTTCGTCGCGATCCTGGGGGAGCACGACGACGTTCTGACCGTGCACAGCCTGAACATGCTCATGCAGCGCATGACCAGCCGGCTCGAAGCGGACAGTGGTCACCTGGAAATCGCCTTTCCCTACTTTGTCGACAAGTCCGCCCCGGTTTCCGGTGTGCGCAGTCTGATGGACTACGAAGTCACGCTGACCGGTGTTTCCACCCCCGCCGGCGGTGCACAGACCCTGGTCCGCGTGGTGGTGCCCGTCACCAGTCTGTGTCCTTGCTCCAAGGAAATCTCGGACTACGGGGCGCACAATCAGCGCTCGCACGTCACGGTCGAGGTTCGCTGCCAGGGGGACGTCTGGATCGAAGATCTGGTCGACTTGGTCGAAACCGAGGCCTCGGCGCAGCTCTATGGGCTGCTCAAGCGCCCGGATGAGAAGTTCGTCACCGAACGCGCCTATGACAATCCCAAGTTCGTCGAGGACATGGTGCGCGATGTCGCCGTGCGACTGGACGCCGACGAGCGGGTGCTGGCCTATACCGTGGAATCGGAGAATTTCGAATCCATCCACAACCACTCAGCCTATGCAGTGGTGGAGCGGGTCAAGGACATCCAAGATCCGGCGTGAATCGCCAGGTTCGCCTTAGAACAGCATCAACATGATGAGCGCAGCATAAGCGCCGGCAAGCACGTCGTCGGTCATGGTGCCGAGCCCGCCAGGCAGGCGTTTGTCGGCGACATTGGCCGGCCATGGTTTGGCGATATCGAATATCCGGAACAGCACGAACCCAGCGAGCGCCGGTTTCCAGCCCGATGCTCCTTGCGCCACGGCTGGAAGCAGAGCCAGCCAGTAGCCCACCCATTCATCGACCACCAGCATGCCCGGGTCATGGAGTGCGGTCAGCCGCTCGGCTCGCTCGCAGAACCACGCACCGGCCCAGAAGGCAGCCGCCACGAAGGCCGCGTAAGGTCCTACCGGCAGCATCTGGAGTCCTGCCAGATAAATCCCCAGGGCAACGAGTGTCCCGCAGGTCCCCGGCGCCCATGGACTGAGGCCGCTGCCGAAACCGGTGGCGATGAGCAGGTCGGGATGGCGCCATAAGGACGGGAGTTTCGGGGGGCGATGGGATTTGGCGCTGCGTGTCATGGCGCTGCAGGGTTGAAATGATCGAAACCGGAGCGCGTTACGGCCATCGGTTCGCCCGCTGCGTCGTGACAACGGACACCGGGTTCGGTCGTGATGCAGCCAATTCGGGTGATCGGGCAGCCAGTTGCGTGGGTCAACGCTTCCACGCGAGCAGCATGGTGCTCGGGCATCGTGAAACACAGCTCGTAATCGTCCCCGCCGTTCAGCGGCAAGTCGGCATCGAGCGCGCCCCGCGCGGCGGATCGGAATGCGGTGGAGCGGGGGACATCGGCTTGCAGGATCGTGGCGCCGACGCCACTGGAGGCGCACAGATGCCCGAGATCGGCCAGCAAGCCGTCGGAGAGGTCGATCGCTGCGCTGGCCCATTCACGCAGGGCGCGACCGAGCGCAATGCGCGGAGTCGGACGGTCGAGGCGTTCGGCCAGGGCTGCCGGCACGCCCGATCCTTCGAGCCGCAGGGCCAGCGCCAGTGCCGCATCGCCAAGCGTTCCGGAAACATAGATGCCATCACCCGGCTTGGCGCCGGCACGGCGCAGCGCCCGATCTGCAGGGACCGTTCCCAGCGCTTGCAGGGTGCATGCCAGCGGTCCCCGGGTGATGTCGCCGCCGATCAATTCGGCATCGACGGTTTCGGCCAGCGTGAACAGGCCCGCAGAAAAGGCGGTGAGCCATTCGTGATCGATATGGGGCAAGGTGAGCGCCAAGGTCAACCAGGCCGGATCGGCGCCCATCGCCGCCAGATCGCTCAAATTGACGGCCAGGAGCTTGTGACCGAGGTCGCGGGGATCCGCATCCGGCAGGAAGTGGGTGCCGCAGACCATGGTGTCGGTAGTGGCCACCAGCCAGCTGCCTTGAGGTGGCTGAATCAACGCGGCATCGTCGCCAATCCCCAGTACCGTATCGGCGCGCCGCGAACGCCGGGTAAAGTATCGGCCAATGAGATCGAATTCCGGCGTGGCTCCATTCATCCGTGCCTGCCTCGCGCCGACCCGCTCGTGGCTTCCAGTGGACGCAGGACCCGTGCGGCTTTGTCCAACACGCTGTTGACGAAGGCGTGGCTTTGCTTGGACCCGAACAACTTGGCCAGCTCGACCACTTCGTTGAGCACGACCCGGTAGGGAATTTCCGGGAACTCGGCGAGTTCCACCAGGCCGATTATCAACAGCGCCTTTTCGACGGGGTCCAGCTGGCCGGTTGAGCGCGTGACCCACCGCTCCATCAACGATTCCCAATGCGCGGGATCGGCGATGGCTTTGGCAACGAGGGCCGAGAAATGGGCCTGATCGAAGGCCGGTCCGTCCGGATCGGCCAGGAAATCACTCATCACCTCGTGCGTCGTCCCACCGGCGAGCTGCCACTGGTAAAGCGCCTGAAAGGCCCGGCGCCGGGCGACGCTGCGGGGTTTGTTGGCTTTACCCACGTTCAAGTCCCAAGTGCGCGCAGCAGGTTGACCATTTCCAACGCCGAGAGTGCGGCTTCGGCGCCTTTGTTCCCGGCTTTCGTCCCGGCACGCTCGATCGCCTGCTCCAGGTTGTCCACCGTGAGCACACCGAAGGCGACGGGCAGGGCCGACTCGAGCGAGACCTGCGCCAAGCCTTTGGCACACAGGCCCGCGACGTGATCGAAATGCGGGGTCGATCCGCGGATCACGGCGCCGAGGGCCACCACCGCATCGAAGCGGCCGCTGCGGGCGGCTTGCTGGACGACCAGCGGCAGTTCAAACGCGCCGGGTGCGCGAATCAGCGTCAGTTGGTCGGTGCGGGCACCGTGGCGCAGCAGGGTGTCTTCGGCGCCCCGCACCAGCGCGTCGACGATGAAGTCGTTGAAGCGCGCGGCCACCAGCGCGAAACGGGTATCGGTGGCGACCAGATTGCCTTCGAGCAGGGTTGTTGCGGGCATGGCTTGATTCCGTATTCAGGAGCGGGTTGAAAAAGGAGAGAGTCGGGTCAATCGGGTGCGACGACTTCGACCACTTCGAGACCGAAGCCCGAGATGGCCTGAAAGCGGCGCGTGGAGCTCAAGACACGCATCCGATGCACGCCCAGGTCCTTGAGAATCTGGGCGCCGATTCCATGAGTGCGCAGCACGCCGCTGATGCCCGGACGATGGGCGGGTGGACGGCCCGGGATACCGAGTTCGCGGACCCGCTGCAGCAAGGTGAACGGCGGCTCGGGTTTGCGCAGCACGACCAGCACGCCCTGCTCCTGCCGACCCATGTAGGCGAGCGCCGCGTCCAGCGGCCAGCCGGCTTCGGAATCGTCCAGGCTGAGCAGATCGGTCAGCGTGTTCTCGACATGTACGCGAACCAAGGCCGGGGTTTCGGGGTCCAGATGGCCGCGCACCAGGGCGAAGTGCACCGTGCGATCCAGAGCATCCTCGTAGGCCACCAGGCGGAAATCGCCGTACCGGGTGGTGAGGCGCGATTCGGCGCAGCGGGTCACGGTTTTCTCGGTTTCGAGGCGATAGCGGATCAGATCCGCAACGGTGCCGATTTTGAGGTCGTGTTCGGCTGCGAAACGCTCCAGTTCCGGCCGCCGCGCCATGGTCCCGTCTTCGCTCAGGATCTCGACGATCACCGCGGCCGGTTCCAGCCCGGCGAGACGGGCCAGATCACAGCCGGCCTCCGTATGGCCCGCGCGGGTCAGGACGCCGCCCTTCTGGGCCATCAACGGGAAGATGTGACCCGGGGTGACCAGATCGGTCGGGGCGGCGTCCGCACGGACGGCGGCCTGGATCGTGCGGGCTCGGTCGGCTGCGGAGATGCCAGTCGTGACCCCCTCGGCGGCTTCGATCGAGACCGTGAAATTGGTGGCATGCTTCTCGTCGGTGGCGCTGACCATGAGTGGGAGACGCAGTTGCTGGCAGCGCTCTGCGGTGAGCGTCAGGCAGATCAGGCCACGGCCATAGCGGGCCATGAAGTTGATGTCATCGGCGCGGCAGTGAGCGGCTGCCATCAACAGATCGCCTTCGTTTTCCCGATCCTCGTCATCCATCAGGACGACCATGCGGCCGCGGCGGATGTCTTCGATGATCTCCTCGGTGCTGTTCAGCGCCATGGGTTTATCCCTCTCCTGCAGGGGATGCGAATCCCTGCTGTGCCAGCCATGATTCGGTGATCCGACTTTCGCCGCTCGGATTCTGCATCAGCCGTTCCAGATAACGCGCCAGAAGGTCGACTTCGAGGTTTACCCGTTGGCCCGGCTGATACTGGCCCAGGGTCGTTCGTTCGCGGGTATGGGGAATGATGTTCGTCTCGAAGTGTTGTCCGGCCACGGTGTTGACGGTCAGGCTGATGCCATCGATGCAGATCGATCCCTTGGCGGCGATGTAGCGCGCGAGCTCAGCCGGCGCCTCGAAGCGCAGACGCCAGGATCGCCCGTCGGGGTGCTGATCGACGAGCCAGCCGATGCCATCGACGTGCCCGCTGACCAGATGCCCGCCCAATGGGTCGATGGGCCGTAGCGCCGGTTCCAGGTTGACCGGATCGCCGGGCTTGAGATCGCCCAGCGTCGTGCAGTCCAGTGTCTCGCGCGATACATCGGCCCAGAAACCGTCTGCAGTGTAAGAGGTGGCGGTCAGGCAGGCGCCGTTCACGGCGATGCTGGCGCCGGGCACCAGGCCGGCGATGATGTCGGGCGCATGGCCGATACGCAGCCGGACGTCGCCGCCGCGCGCTTCGCATTCCGCCAGCGTTCCGACGGCCCGAATCAAACCCGTGAACATCTCAATGCGTCTCCTTCTCCTGCTGTTCGGGCGTCGCCCGGATCCGCCAATCCGCGCCCACTGCGCGCACATCTCGGATGCGCAGGGGAATGCGGGCATCCAGTCCCACGAGGTCCGGCAGATCGAACATGCCGCGTCCGTGGCTGCCCAGCAGCGACGGCGCCAGATAGATGATCAGCTCATCGACCCGATGAGCTGCGATGAGCCCGCCCGCCAGAGTGGGCCCGGCCTCGATCAGCACATCGTTCACCCCAAGGCTCGCCAGATGTGTGAATACGGCGGCCGGATCAGTCGGCTCGGGCAGGCCGATCACTTCGGCGCCGGCGTCCTGCAGCGCCTCGGCGCGGCTTTCTGGTACCGGCGCTGCGGTATAGACGACCAGACGGCCACCCGGGCCGAACAGCCGACCGCCGGGCATCAGCCTCAGACGCCGGTCCAACACCGCCCGCAGCGGCTGATGCCAAGGGACGACCCGGCCATCCGGGGCGACGCCATGCCCGGGCAGCCGCACGGTCAGCGCCGGATCGTCGGCCAGCGCCGTACCGCTGCCCGTCAGTACGGCGCCGCTTCTGGCGCGCAGGTGCTGGACATCCAGCCGCGCCGCCGGACCGGTAATCCATTGGCTTTTCCCGTTCGCGGCGGCAGTGCGTCCGTCCAGGGTTGCACCGAGTTTCAGCGTGACCCTTGGCCGCCCCTGTGTCATGCGCTGAATATAGCCGGGGTTCAGTTGCCGCGCGGCCGGATTGCCGACCTGCTCGGTGACCGCGATGCCCGCTGCGCGCAGCTGGGCATGACCTTCTCCTCGCACCAGCGGATTGGGATCTTCCATGGCCGTGACGACCCGCGTCACCCCGGCGGCAATCAGGGCCGCGCTGCAGGGTGCCGTGCGGCCGTGATGGCTGCAGGGTTCGAGCGTCACATAGGCCGTTGCGCCGCGCGCCCGCGCGCCCGCCTGCTGCAGGGCATAGATTTCGGCATGAGGTGCACCGGCCTGCATATGCCAGCCTTCCCCGACGATCTGTCCATCGGACACCAGCACACAGCCGACGCGCGGGTTGGGTTGGGTGGTGGCCATGCCGCGCTCGGCGAGGCGAATGGCGCGGGCCATGTAGCGGGCATCATCGGCCTGCTGCATCAGGAGGCTTCCTCGTCGGCCGTTCCCCCGGGCAGCAGCGACAATTGCCGCCGCGTTCCGGCCGGGGTGGGCGCCGCCGCTTCCTGCAGCCGCTCCACTTCCTCCCGAAACGCGTTCACGTCCTGGAAACTGCGGTAGACCGAGGCGAACCGCACATAGGCGACCTGATCCAGTTCCCGCAGCTCGTCCATCACCCATTCACCGATGCGACCGGTGGCGACCTCGCGGTCTCCGGTGGCGCGGATACGACGCAGGATCCGGCTCACAGCGGCTTCGACCGCTTCGGCTCCGACCGGGCGCTTTTCGAGCGCCCGTAACAGACCGCTGCGCAACTTGTCTTCATTGAACGGCTCACGTGTCCCATCCCGCTTGACCACGCGCGGCAGCACCAGCTCGGCGCGCTCGAACGTGGTGAAGCGTTCCCCGCAGGTTGGACATTCGCGTCGGCGTCGGACCTGGGTACCGTCTTCGGCCAGCCGGGAATCCACGACGCGGGTATCGGCCGCCCCGCAAAACGGGCAATGCATCGCTGCGCCGGTCCCAGGTCAATCCGCGCCGTAGACGGGGAAGCGCCGGCAGATGGCAAGAACCTCGCCCTTGATCCGGTTCAGCACGGCGTCATCGTTCGGGTGGTCCAGCACTTCGGCGATCCAGCGACCGAGGGTTCGGGTCTCCTCGACGCCAAAGCCGCGTGTGGTGATGGCCGGGGTGCCCAGGCGGATGCCGCTGGTGACGAAGGGCGAGCGCGGATCGCCCGGTACCGCATTCTTGTTGATGGTGATATTCGCTGCGCCCAAGGCGGCTTCCGCATCCTTGCCGGTCAGCTCGCGGCCGATTAGATCCACCAACATCAGGTGGTTGTCGGTTCCTCCGGAAACGATCTTGTATCCACACTCGACCAGGGTCGCCGCCAGCACGCGTGCATTGTCGACGACCTGTTGCTGATAGGTCGCGAATTCCGGCTGGAGCGCTTCCTTGAATGCCACGGCCTTGGCGGCAATGACGTGCATCAGGGGACCGCCCTGGATGCCCGGGAACACGATGCTGTTCAGCTTCTTTTCGATTTCCGGGTTGGGGCGCGCCAGAATGAGGCCGCCGCGCGGGCCGCGCAGGGTCTTGTGCGTGGTGGTCGTGGTCACGTCCGCCAGTGGGACGGGGCTGGGGTAGACGCCCGCGGCGACCAGGCCGGCCACATGCGCCATATCGACCAGCAGATAGGCACCCACCTCGTCGGCGATGGTCCGGAAGCGAGCCCAGTCCACGACGCGCGAATAGGCGGAGAAGCCGGCCACGATCAGGCGGGGACGATGTTCGCGTGCGAGCGTTTCCACCTGGACGTAATCGATGAGCCCTTCGCTGTCCACGCCGTATTGGACGGCGTTGTAGATCTTGCCGGAGAAATTCACCGAGGCGCCATGGGTCAGGTGGCCGCCATGGGCCAGCGACATGCCAAGCACGGTGTCGCCGGGCTGCAGCAGCGCCATGTAGACGGCCTGGTTGGCTTGGGAACCCGAATGCGGCTGGACATTGGCGTAGCTGGCGCCAAACAGTTCGCAGGCCCGCTTGATGGCCAGATCTTCGGCCACATCGACATATTCACAGCCGCCGTAATAGCGCTTGCCGGGATAGCCTTCGGCGTACTTGTTGGTCAGCACCGACCCTTGCGCTTCCAGAACACGCGGGCTGGCATAATTTTCCGAGGCGATGAGTTCGAGATGTTCCTCCTGACGCTGGGCTTCGGCGGTCAGGGCGGCCTGCAGTTCATCATCGAACCCGGCGATCCGCATGCTGGGGCTGAACATGGCGGGGCGACTCCTTGGCAAGATGGGCGAGAGCGACGAAACGGCGTATTGTACCCGATCCTCGCGGTACACTGGCCCTCCATCGCCATGCGCGATGCACCGGCAATCCTTCAGGAATCCGATCATGTCCCAATACATCTACACCATGCACCGTGTCAGCAAGGTCGTCCCGCCCAAGCGGGAAATCCTGCGTGACATCTCGCTGTCTTTCTTTCCCGGCGCCAAGATCGGCGTGCTGGGCCTCAATGGTTCGGGAAAATCCACCTTGCTGCGCATCATGGCGGGCGTCGATCGGGAATTCGAGGGGGAGGCCCGTCCGCAGGCGGGGATCAAGATCGGCTATCTGGCCCAGGAGCCCGAGCTCGATGAGAGCAAGGATGTGCGAGGCAACGTCGAGGATGGGATCCGGGAGCTCAAAAATCTGCTGGACCGCTTCAACGCCATCAGCAACGCCTTCGCGGAGCCGGATGCCGACTTTGATACCTTGCTTGCTGAGCAGGCCGAGCTGCAGGACAAGATCGATGCTGCCGGCGCCTGGGAACTGGATCGCACCCTGGAAATCGCGGCGGACGCCCTGCGCCTGCCGCCGTGGGATGCCGATGTGAAGACCTTGTCCGGGGGCGAAAAACGGCGCGTCGCGCTGTGTCGCCTGTTGCTTTCCAAGCCCGACATGCTGCTGCTCGATGAGCCCACCAACCACCTGGACGCCGAATCGGTTGCCTGGCTCGAACGCTTTCTGCACGACTACAAGGGCACGGTGATCGCGGTGACCCACGATCGCTACTTCCTCGACAACGTTGCGGGCTGGATTCTCGAGCTCGACCGCGGACACGGTATCCCTTGGGAAGGCAACTATTCCAGCTGGCTGCTGCAGAAGGAAAAGCGTCTCGCCCAAGAGGAGAAGGCCGAATCGGCGCATCGCAAGGCCATGCAGGCTGAGCTCGAATGGGTCCGCAGCAATCCCAAGGGCCGCACGGCCAAGAGCAAGGCGCGTCTGGCGCGCTTCGATGAACTGGCTTCGCAAGAGTTCCAGAAGCGCAACGAGACCCAGGAACTCTACATTCCGCCGGGGCCGCGTCTGGGCAATCTGGTGATCGAGGCCGAGGGCCTGCGCAAGTCGTTTGGTGAGCGGCTACTGTTCGAGAACCTCGGATTCCGCCTGCCGCCCGGCGGTATCGTCGGGATCATCGGTCCCAACGGGGCAGGCAAGACCACGCTGTTCCGGATCCTCGCCGGCAAGGAACAGCCTGATGCCGGAGAATTGCGCCAGGGTCCGACCGTCGAGCTGGCCTATGTCGACCAGAGTCGGCAGAGCCTGGATGACGACAAGACCGTGTGGGAAGAAATTTCCGATGGCCAGGACATTCTGCGCGTCGGGACCTACGAGACGGTCTCTCGCGCCTATGTCGGCCGCTTCAATTTCAAGGGCACCGACCAGCAAAAACGGATCGGCGAGCTCTCGGGTGGGGAGCGCAACCGGGTTCATCTGGCCAAGGTGCTGCGCTCGGGCGGCAACGTCCTGCTGCTCGACGAGCCGACCAACGACCTGGATGTGGAAACCCTGCGTGCACTGGAAGAAGCGCTGCTCACCTTCCCCGGTTGCGCGGTGGTGATTTCGCATGATCGCTGGTTTCTGGACCGGGTGGCCACGCACATCCTCGCCTTCGAGGGGGACAGTCAGGTGGTGTGGTTCGAAGGTAACTACGCCGACTACGAGGTGGATCGCAAGCGCCGCCTCGGCGTTGCCGCCGATACGCCCCATCGCATCAAGTATCGGCCGCTCAAGGCCTGAGTCGGCCGAGTTTGCCGGATGTCAGGTGACCGGCGGATGGAAGATCGCCAGCCATAGGGTCGGTTCGTCGGGGTCGGTGGCGTCGACCCGATGCCGGCAGTGCGCCGGTAAGTGCAGCCAGTCGCCCGGGGCGAGGTGCATGGTTTGCGTTTCGTCTCCCGGGCCGAGCAGCGTCAGCGTGGCTGACCCGCTCACCAGGAGCACGAACTCATCCTCGTCCTGGTCGTACCAGAAATCCGGTGGACTGGCGTGCGCCCGACTTACGATGCGCTCGATGCGTGCGCCCGGCCGGCTGGCCAGGATCCGGATCTCCTCCGCGCTGCCCGGCGCCGGCAGGTCGCGCCAGAGATTGCCTCGAGCCGGCGGTGCGCCGGGCTCGGGAGACGGGTGTGAAGGGTCGTCCGCCCGGGCGATCATGCGACGTTCAGACGTTCGTTGAAAAAATGCAGCACGCGATCCAGCGCCGCGCGGGTCGGGTGTCCCTCCCGGTCCACCAGGTCATTGGTCAGCACCGAGTGGGCATAGCGCGGGATGCGGTGCGGATTGCCGGGGCCCGAATCGATCTCGATGGCCTCGAAGCCCTCGCCCAGTTCCCGACGCAGATGATCGAAGCGCGCTCGGGGACAGGCCATATCGTGCGTGAAGCGCAGCCCCAGCACACGTGCGCCGTCGGCCACCCGTCCTTTCACGCATCGCAGATCCTCGGGACTGATGTGCAGGGCGGCGCGGTGCGAGGCGGTGATGCCGAACGGCAGTGACGGCTGACTCAGAACGGGTGCGGCGACGACCGGATCGACCATCATGGCCAGGGCGAAGTTGCCGGTCAGGCACATCCCCAACACGCCCACGCCCGGCCCGCCGAGTTCGGCGTGCAGCGCGCGGCAGAGTGCTTTCAGCGGCTCGACGATTGGGCTCGTGCCGTGGCGGGCCAGGACATGGAACTCGCGCCGCACGCATGCCCGCATCATCGACGCTGCGAGATAGCTTCCCGAGAGTGGGCGCCCGGCGGTGCCGAAGAGTTCGGGCAGCGCCACACTGAAGCCGGCCTCGGTGACACGGCGCGCGAAACGCTCGACCTGCGGGGTGATACCGGGGATCTCGTGGATGACGACCACCCCGGGACCTGTCCCGGCGCGGTAGACCGGAAAGGTGGTCGCACCATCCGTGAACTGAGTCTGCTCGAAGCCGGACAAGGCCATCGCAACACTCCTGTGCGGGATTACTGCGCCAAGCATAGACCGGATGCCATCCCCGGCGTCGAGTCCCCGGGCCTCGGCTTCACCTGCAGCGATGCCTTGCGCTAAGCTTTGGCCTTTCCCGCTCCCGTTTTCGGTGTTTCATGTCGGTTTTCACCAAGGTCGAACGCAACGAGCTGATCGCGTTTCTGGACGCCTATACCGTCGGTGATCTGCAGCATTTTCAAGGCATTCGGGCTGGCATCGAGAACACCAACTATTTCGTCAATACCAGCGGCGGGCGTTGGGTGTTGACCTTGTTCGAAACCCTGCCGGTCAGCGAACTGCCGTTTTGCCTGTACCTGATGGATCATCTCGATGCGCACGGCATTCCGAGCCCCGCGCCGGTTGCCGATCGTAACGAACACATTCTTTCCGTGCTCAAAGGCAAGCCGGCGGCGTTGGTGCAGCGGTTGCCGGGGCGCAGCGCGCTGACACCCACTATCCCGCAGTGTGCGGCCATGGGGGAAATGCTTGCCCGGCTACATCTGGTCGGCCAGAGCTACGGCCGGCAACGGCCGAACAGCCGCGGCCCGCAGTGGTGGCAGCGCATGGCCGAGGTGCTGCTGCCGTATCTGGATGCTGCCGGGCAGCGTTTGCTGACCAACGAGCTCGATCACCAGATGCGCTTGCGCGATGCCGTGCTTCCGCGCGGCATCATCCACGGCGATCTGTTCCGGGACAATGTGCTGTTCCATGGCGATCGCATATCGGGTGTCATCGACTTCTACTACGCTTGCAACGATGTGCTTCTGTTCGACCTGGCCATTGCGGTCAATGACTGGTGTGCCACCGAGGACGGTAGCTTGGACGAGGAGCGGACCGCGGCGGCGGTCCAGTCCTATGCCCGCGAGCGTGCATTCGTGCCTGCCGAAGCGGAAGCCTGGTCGTCGCTGCTGCGCGCCGCCGCGCTTCGGTTCTGGCTCTCGCGCCTGCACGACCTGCATTTTCCACGTCCGGGCGAACTCACCCACATCAAGGATCCGGATGTGTTTCGGCGTATCCTCGAGCATCAGATCGAGACGCCGGCCCGTCTGCCGCCGGTGGGTTGGTGACGCCAGCCCCGTAACGCGACAACGGGGCTCATGGACGTGAACGCAGATGCTGCGTACCGGTCTATGACATCGCCAGCGGGTGCCGCTCCTCGGCAGGGCCGGCACCGGCATGGAACGCCCAGCTTCTACGAGGTGCCTTATGAATCGATGGATCAAGATCAGCGGAATCGCGCTCGCCGTCCTCATCGTGTTGGCTCTGGTGCTGACGCTTGCGCTGCCTCGGCTGCTTGATCCGAACGCCTATCGCGATGATCTGACCCGCCTCGTTTCCGAACAGACCGGGCGGACGCTCACCCTGGAGGGGGATCTGGGTGTCAGCGTCTTTCCGTGGCTGGGTCTTGAAGTCAACGGCGCCTCGCTGGCCAATGCACCGGGATTCGGTGAGGAGCCCATGCTCGCGGTGCGCCATGCCGCGGCGCGCATCCGGCTGTTGCCTTTGTTGGCCGGGCGGCTCGAATTCGGCACCATCGCCCTCGATGGTCTGCAGCTGAGTCTGGCGCGAGCGGCCGATGGCCGCAGCAACTGGCAGGACATCCAGGAACGGCTGGCCCGTTCGGAGGAAACCTCCGAAACCACGCCCGAAGCCGAATCGCCATCGCAAACCGATGGTCGGTTTTCGCTGAGCGAGTTCAACATCACGGGTGTGCGGGTGCAGGAAGGACGTCTGCTGTGGGATGACCGTCAGAACGGCACACGCTATGCGCTGACCGACTGGGACCTGAAGACGGGGCAGGTGCGCTTCGGCGGCAAGGTTCCGGTGACCTCGAGCTTCAATCTGTCGGTGGGTGCGCCGGATCTCGATGCGGAGGTCGATTTCGAGGCCGGCGTGCAGGTCGCGCCGGAGGCGGGCCGCTATGTGGTCGAGGATTTGATGCTCGAGACCCGCCTGCGCAGTCCGGAGCTGTTCGGCGAGGCGGTCCTGCCGGTGGCGCTCTCCGGCGCCGGGGTCTGGCAGCAGGATGCGCCGGGAACGCTGGGTCCCATCAGGCTCGAAGTCGGTCCCTACAAGACAGCTGGCCAGCAGATCGACAAGCTGGTTCTGACGGTGGACGAGGGTGTCGTCGATGTCGCCCGGTCCATTGCCCGATTGGCCCAGGTAAAGCTGTCGGGCGAGAACATCCGGTGGGCGGGCAGCGCCTTGGACAGCTTGGATCTGCAAACCGGCGGCGAGGTGAACTGGGGCAGCGGGCGGGTCGAGTTGGCCAGCGTCCGGTTGCAAGCCAAGGCGCTGCGTCCGACGGCAGACATGGCCCCCGTCGCGCTGGACGCGAGGACGCCGGTCTCGGTCGACTGGAAACGCCAACGACTGGAAGCACCGGATCTGGGCGTCACGCTGGATGGAAAGCTGGCAGTTGCCGGCGGGCAGGGGCTGCTCGATCCGTCGCTGAGCGGGAAGCTCGATTACGACTGGGGTGCCGGCCGGGCGCGCCTGAACGATATGCGTCTGTTGGCCGAGTCCCTCGATCTGGGCGATGGTCGGGTCCTGGCCAGGCCTGAAATCACCACCGATGTCGCCGGTGCACTGTCCGATCAGCGCTGGTCGCTGAAGCCGTTGAACCTGCGTGTGGGCGATCTGTTCAGGGCCCAGGGCAATATCGACATCACCGCGGCGCGAGGCTTCGGGTATCAGGGTCGCATCGACGCGCCGCCCTTCGCACCCCGGCCGCTGTTCACGGCGCTGAAGATCGAGTTGCCACCGACCACTGCGTCCGATACCTTGCGCACCCTGGCGGTAAACACCGCCTTCAAAGGAACGGCCGAACGGGTCGCGCTGGATGACTTGCGCGTCGATCTGGATGGCGGCCGCATGCAGGGCAGTGCGGCGATCGCCTGGGACGAGCGCATGCAGGTGAAGACCGATCTGACGGTGGATCGGTTGAATGTGGACCGCTACCTGCCGCCCACTTCCGGCAGCGCACCCGAGCCCAAGCCCGCGACAGGAACCGCCCCGGCCGGTGATCCGGGGCCCCAGCCCATTCCGGTGGCCCTGTTGCGACAGTTCGATCTCGACACCCGGCTGCGAGTCGGGGCGCTGACCCTGAGCCGGATCGCCATGCAGAACGCCGAGATCCGGGCCGTGCTCAAGGATGGCCGGCTGGTCGTGGACCCCTTGCAGGCGGGGTTGTTCGGCGGCCAGATGACCACGACGATGCAGATCGACGCCGCCCCCGAGGTGCCGACGGTGACGATCAAGCCGGTATTCAAGGGCATTCAACTGGCGCCCCTGATGCAGCGTTTCGCCGGCGAAGCTTATCTCACCGGAACCGGGACACTGGATCTCAACGCCGCCACACGCGGCGCGGATACCGGGCAATGGCTGCGCAATCTCGACGGACTGCTTTCGGTGGATCTGCGCGATGGCCGCATCGAGCGGATCGATATCCTCAATCAGCTGCGGCGCGGTTATGCCCAGGTGCGGTCGCTGGATCCGGGGCCCGCACCCGAAGGTGGCACCGAATTCACAGAGCTCAAGGGGAAGGTGTCGATGAAAGGGCCGATCTGGCGCAACGAGGCTCTGTCGCTGACCTCACCGCTCCTGCGCATGGATGGCAAGGGGCAGATTGATGTTGATCGTCAGCAGCTCGACTTCGACGTATTGGCTACCTTGCTGGGCACCGGAATGATTCGCGGTGACCGCTGGCTCGAGGATCTGATCGACAAGCCCATACCCATCGCCATCAAAGGTCCGTGGGCTCGGCCGAGTGTGCGTCCAGACGTCAAGGCGCTGGCCGAGGCCAAGGCGCGCGAGCGGCTGGAACAGGAAAAACAGAAGATCCAGGAGAAGCTCAAGGACCGGGAAGACGAACTGCGCGAGAAAGCGGCCGAGAAGATTCAGGAGGGGCTGGGGAAATTCCTGCGGTGACTTGGGCCGCGCTTCCCTTGCCACCGGCGGCTTTCGCCGAGCGGGTGCTGGCCTGGTTCGATGTCCATGGGCGCCACGGTTTGCCGTGGCAGGCGGATCGGGATCCCTACCGGATCTGGGTTTCCGAGATCATGCTGCAGCAGACTCAGGTGGCCACGGTCATCCCTTATTACCAGCGATTCATGACCCGCTTTCCGGACGTGGCGAGTCTGGCCGCAGCCGATCTCGACACGGTGCTGGGGTTCTGGACCGGGCTGGGTTACTACGCGCGTGGCCGGAACCTCCATCGTGCCGCGCAGTGGGTCTTGGCGCACCACAAAGGCTGCTTTCCCACCGACCCGGAATCCCTGCGGGAGCTGCCTGGCATCGGACGTTCCACGGCGGCGGCCATCGCAGCGCTGTCCACGGGCGCGCGCGAACCGATCCTGGACGGGAACGTGAAGCGGGTACTGTGTCGTTTTCTGGCGCTCGACCTGCCTCCGGGAACGGCGCGCGATCGGCGGCTGTGGGCGGCGGCCGAGGCGCTGACCCCCACCAGCCGGGTCGACGCCTATACCCAGGCGATGATGGATCTCGGTGCCACCTGTTGCACGCCGCGGCGACCCCAGTGCGCGCGCTGCCCACTCCGGCCGGATTGCCGCGCGGTCGCGCTGAACCAGGTCGAGTCGTTTCCCCGCCGGGCGGTTCGCCGCGCGGCCCCGGAAGTGGCAGTCACCTTGTTGGCGATCGGCGATCCGGACGGGCGGATCTGGCTGGAGCGACGACCGCCGCGCGGCATCTGGGGTGGCATGTGGTGTCTGCCCGAGTGCCCACCTGAGACTGTGCCGGCGGACTGGTGCGCTCGGTGGTTCGGAGAGGTGCCCGCTTCGTGTGCGGCGCTGCCCGAGATCCGTCATGTCCTGACCCATCGCCGGTTGCGCGTGCAGCCTTGGCAGCTTCAGCTGTCTTCGGGTTGGGCCGATCCGGGCCTGCGCGAAGGCGTGTGGTACCAGTCTGGTACGATGCCGCCCGGCGGCATGGTCAAGCCGGTACTGGATCTTCTGGCAGGGCCGATCGGGGGCGTCCAGGGGTGATGGCCTTTCAACATTGTGAGGTGAAACGTGCAGAATCGGGCGGTGCGTTGATGTCATCCATCATTTCTGTTCGGGCATTGGACAAGCGGTATCCATCGGGATTTCAGGCCCTGCATGACATTCATCTCGAGATCCGGCGCGGGGAAATCTTTGCCCTGCTCGGCCCGAACGGCGCGGGCAAGACCACGCTGATCAGCATCATCTGCGGCATCGCCATGCCCAGCGCCGGCACCGTGACGATCGCCGGCTACGACAGTCGCGCCCAGTATCGGGCTGCACGTTCACGGGTCGGTCTGGTGCCCCAGGAGCTCTTTACCGATGCCTTCGAGACGGTTTGGGCGACGGTCGCCTTCAGCCGCGGCCTGTTCGGCAAGCCGCCCGATCCGGTCTATCTGGAGCGGGTGCTGCGCGACCTGTCGCTCTGGGACAAGCGCAACGATCGCATCATGACGCTGTCCGGCGGCATGAAACGGCGCGTGATGATCGCCAAGGCGCTGTCCCACGAACCCGAAATCCTGTTCCTCGATGAGCCCACCGCCGGGGTCGACGTCGAGCTGCGACGCGACATGTGGCAGTTGGTGCGCACGCTGCGTGCTCAGGGCGTCACCATCATCCTGACCACCCATTACATCGAGGAAGCCGAGGAGATGGCTGATCGCATCGGCGTGATCCGGGGTGGCCGGCTGATCCTGGTCGAAGAGAAGCAGGTCTTGATGCACCGGATGGGCGAACGCCAGCTGCGCCTGCAGTTGCAGCAGCCGTTGTCCGTGCTGCCGGCGGGTCTGAGCAGCTATCCCCTGGCATTGTCTACCGATGGCAGCGAGCTGATCTATACCTATGACGCTGCCGGGGATCAGGCCGGGATTGCCCATATGCTGCGGGATCTTTCGGCGCATGGCATCGATTTCAAGGGGCTGCAGTCGCGTGAGAGTTCGTTGGAGGACATCTTCGTCAATCTGCTGAAGGCGCATTCATGAATCTCTATGCCATCCGCGCGATCTACCATTTCGAAATGGCCCGTTGGTTCCGCACGCTGCTGCAGAGCGTCGCGTCGCCGATCCTGTCGACTTCGCTGTATTTCGTGGTGTTCGGCGCGGCGATCGGCACGCGCATGGGGGACATCAACGGTGTGTCCTATGGCGCCTTCATCATCCCGGGCCTGCTGATGCTGTCCCTGTTGTCCGAAAGCATTTCCAATGCCTCATTCGGGATCTACATGCCGAAATGGTCCGGGACGATTTACGAGGTGCTGTCTGCCCCGGTTTCGGCAATCGAAGTGCTGGCCGGCTATGTCGGCGCGGCAGTGACCAAGTCCGTGTTGCTTGGCTTGCTGATTCTGGCAACGGCCCGTCTGTTCGTTCCCTACAGCATCGATCACCCGCTGTGGATGGTGCTGTTCTTGTTGCTCACGGCGATCAGCTTCAGTCTGTTCGGCTTCATCCTCGGCGTTTGGGCCGACAACTGGGAAAAGCTGCAGATCATCCCGCTCATGATCGTCACGCCGCTCGCGTTTCTGGGGGGTAGCTTCTATTCCATCGACATGCTGCCGCCCCTGTGGCAGAAGATCGCGCTGATCAATCCGGTGGTCTATCTCATCAGTGGATTCCGCTGGAGTTTCTACGGGGTCGCCGAAGTGCACATCGGCATCAGCCTGACCATGATCGCCCTGTTTCTGGGATCGTGTCTCCTGGTCATCACCTGGATTTTTCGGACCGGCTACAAGCTCAAGCAATGAAGGATGCCAGTGCAATTTCCGTTCGCCGGACCTTTTCTGCCGAGGGGTGGGCTTTGGTATAGAATCGGAACCTCAATAAAGAAAGAAACAGGCGAGCGTCGGGTACCGGCCCCGAACGCATGAGCCAGACGGGTCAGCGCAGGGGAGAATACCAGCCACGATTGGGATTTCGCAGTGGAGGAATGAGGATATGACGCGGATGGTGCAGTGCATCAAGCTTGGCCAGCAAGCGGAAGGGTTGGATTTTCCACCCTACCCGGGCGATCTCGGCAAGCGCATTTATGAATCGGTTTCCAAACCGGCCTGGCAGGAATGGCTGCGCCACCAGACCATGTTGATTAACGAATATCGCCTCACGCCCATCGATCCCAAGGCGCGCAAGTTCCTGGAACAGGAAATGGAAAAATTCTTTTTCGGTGGAGACAGCGCCGCGCCGCCCGAATTCGTTCCGCCGGCGCCGGCGGGCTGAGCGCGCCGGCGGCTTGACGCGCGGACGGGCAGGCGGTACATTTCGCGCCTCTTTCTTGCATCGGGATGCGGCTGATTCGCTGCACCCGTCTCGATCGGGCCAGGTAGCTCAGTCGGTAGAGCAGGGGACTGAAAATCCCCGTGTCGGCGGTTCGATTCCGTCCCTGGCCACCATCTTCTCCCTTAATCATTCGTCGGTGCCGTGCATCGGTCGTGTTGCTGTTGGCGCAATATCGCGCAAAGTATCTCCCGGCATTTGTGCCGGGCCTGCTTGACGGCGGTGCGCGCGTGGGCCCCAATGATCGATGTGGCAGGCTCGTTCGGGGAGCAGGGCGATGGGCGGTGACAGCTGCGCCAATGGCGCATGTTCAGCAGCAGCGGTGGTCCGTCCCGGCTACCGGCGGGCGCTATGGGCCGCACTCATCGTCAACGCCCTCATGTTCGGTGTCGAGCTCGCCGGCGCGCAGGTTGCCGGTTCGGTTTCCTTGCTCGCCGATGCCGCGGATTTTCTAGGCGATGCCGCCAATTACGCGCTTTCGCTTGCCGTGTTGTCGATGGGCCTGATCTGGCGCGCGCGGGCGGCCTTCCTCAAGGGACTGACCATGGCTGCCTTCGGTGCGTTCGTGCTGGGCAAGGCGGCATTCAGCGTGGCCGGTGGCGCACCGCCGGAGCCGCTGACCATGGGTTTTATCGCCGTGCTCGCGCTGGCCGCCAACGTCGGCGTGGCGCTGATGTTGTATGCCTTCCGTAGCGGCGATGCCAATATGCGGTCGGTCTGGCTGTGCAGTCGTAACGATGCCATCGGCAACATCGCCGTCATGCTGGCGGCGCTGGGTGTATTCGGCACCGGCCGCGCATGGCCCGACCTGATCGTCGCGGCGATCATGGGCACCCTTGGAATCACGGCGGCATGGGCCGTTCTGCGCCATGCGCGCACCGAGATGGCCAGCATCCGGACGCCGGCCGTGCGGCCCGCCCGGTCGTCGGGTGATTGACACGGCACCGTAGGGCTCATTATGGTGCGGCGTTATGCGCCGTCTGGTTCTCATCCTGCTGATCTGCCTGTTTCCGCTCCAAAGTTCCTGGGCCGCGGTGGCGCACTACTGGGAGCACGGCAGTCTCTATCAAGTGATGGGTAAAGCGGCGCATGCGGCCGAGGCTGGCGAGCGTGCTGCGGCAAAAGACACCCATGGGCATCAGCGCACGTTTCCGACACACGATCACTGCCATCTCGCCGGGTTCGTGGCCGTTCCGAGTGGCTTCACGCCTATCGCCGTCGTCTCTTCGCGGATGAGTCCACCTGAGACGGACAGCCGCTACCGCTCGCAAACCGTTCGTCCACCCGAACGTCCCCAATGGGTCGTGTCCGCCTGATACGGCGGGACGACGGCCAGTTCGCGATCAAGCACGTTTCCTCATTCGCTCTTGCCGCGTTACCGCGAATTCGTTCTATGCGTGGAGCGTTCGATGCGAAGACTGCTTTGGCCGTTGGGGTTGGCGGCGCTGATCTGCAACCCATCCTTTGCCGGGTCGCCTGCGGCCGATTGTGGCCCGATCCGGATCGCGAGTGACGCCGGGCGAGCAACTGAAACCCGGCCCGAAGGTCCCCTGACCCTGCCTGGCGCGCTCGCCATCACTGGCCGCGTCAATCCCGACCTTGCGGCGGCGCGGCGGGAAGTTCAGGTCTTCGAGGCCGCCATCAGGCAGGCCCGGAGCAGGCCCAATCCTGAACTGTCGGCCGAACTCGAAGACACCCGCCCCGAAACCCGCACCACACGGCTGGCGTTGAGCCAGCCCATCGAACTGGGCGGCAAGCGCGCCGCGCGGATCGACGCAGCCGACTACGGGCGGGCGGCAGCCGAAGCCAAGCTCATCGCCAGCCAGATGCGGATCTGTGCGGCGGTACGCGTCGCCTTCTTCGATGCCCTGATTGCCCAGGAAACCCTCGAACTGGCCCAGGCCAGTGCCGAGTTGGCGCAGCGGGCGACGCAGGTGGCCGAGCGCCGGGTGCTTGCGGGCAAAGTCTCTCCGATCGAGCAAACGCGGGCACAGGTGAATGAGGCTGCGGTGCGCGTGGCGCTGCACGCTGCGGAAAAAGCGCTCACGACCGCACGCAGCCAGCTGGCTGGCGCCGTTGGCGACGAAACCCTGCCGGTCGACCGGCTCCAGGGCGATGTCGCCAGCCTGCCGGAGTGGTTGACGCGCGCCGAGCTGGCACAGCACATCGATGCCGCACCCGCAGTCCGGCAGGCCCGGATCGCGCTGGAGCATAGCCGGGCCCGGATCCAGGTCGAGCGCAGTCGGCGTATTCCGGACCTCTCTGTGAGCGTGGGCGCGCAACACGACAGCGAACGCGACCTCGATCAGGCCATTATCGGCGTTTCGGTCCCGATTCCGCTGTTCGATCGCAATCAGGGGAATCTGGAGGCAGCGCTGCGCCAGAGCGATCAGGCGCGGGATGAACTGATGGCAACGAAGCTTCGGATCGCGACTCGGCTCGATCAGGCCCTTGGCCGTTTCGCCACGGCCCGCAGCGAGCTGACTTTCCTCGAACGCGACATTCTGCCCGGCGCGCAAGGTGCCTATGACGCCGTGCTCAAGGGTTTCGAGCTCGGCAAATTCAGTTTCCTGGACGTGCTGGACGCGCAGCGCACCCTGTTCTCGGCCAGGTCTCAGCAGCTCGATGCGCTGCGTGAGGCGCATCACGCCGCCGCGGCCCTCGGCGCGCTGCTCGGGGACGGCGCCGATGACGCGTCCCTGTCGTCTGTTGCAGATCTACGGTAGGAACGGACCAATGAAACGCAGATCGAACCCCAAACAGGCGATGGCAGTCGCCGCAATCCTGGTGATCGGCGCGGTGCTGGCCGCGTTGATCCTGAGCCGCGACCTGCCGTCTCCAACCCATGAAGGTGAAGGACGCGGCACAGCGGCGCATGCCCACGAGCGCGATCCCACAGCGGCTTCCGGCAGCGATGAGGGGCCCCACGGAGGGCGGCTGTTCAAGCAGGATTCCTACGCGCTCGAGCTGACCATTTTCGAGCGCGGCGTTCCCCCTCAGTTCCGCATCTATGCCTACCGTGATGACCGCTTGCTTGATCCCCGGACCAGCGATGTCAGTTTGACGCTCGAACGCCTGGGGCGTCCGCCGCAGGTGTTCAGCTTCACACCCCAGGGTGAATACCTCGTGGGCGATGCCGTGGTGGAAGAACCGCACTCGTTCAAGGCCACGCTTACGGCACAACACGAGGCGCAGACCTACCGTTTTGGCTTCGAACAGGTCGAGGCACGGGTGACGATACCCGATGCGCAGCTCGAAGCCAGCGGGGTCACCCTGCGCCGTGCCGAACCGGGGCGGATCCGCAGCCTCGTGCCGCTCATCGGTGAGATCCGCCTCAATGAAGATCGCACCGTGCATGTGGTCCCGGTGCTGGGCGGCATCGTCCAGTCGGTCAGGGTCAATGCCGGCGACCGTGTGCAGGCGGGTCAGGTTCTGGCGGTGATTGCCAGCCGGGATCTGGCCGAGCAGCGCGCCGAGCTGCTCGCCGTCCAGAAACGCCTGGCGCTGGCGCGCACTGTTTATGCACGGGAACGCGCGCTGTGGGAAGCACGCATCGCTGCCGAGCAGGACTACCTGGCGGCCCGCGCTGCGCTGCAGGAAGCCGAGGTCGTCGAGCAAAGCGCGCGACAGAAGCTCGCTGCGCTTGGCAGCCTGCCGACCGGGGGTGATCTGGCGCGCTATGAGCTGCGGGCCCCGATCGACGGGGTCATCGTGCGCAAGCACATCGCACGGGGCGAAGCGGTCGGGCATGATGCGACTGTCTTCGTGCTGGCCGATCTGTCCACGGTCTGGGCCGAGATGACGGTCTATGCCAAGGATCTGGCGGTCGTGCAGGCCGGTCTGGCCGCGACAGTGCGTGCCGAAGGGTTCACGGCGCAAAGCCAGGGTCGCGTTGCGTATGTCAGCGAACTGGTCGGGGCGCAGACGCGCACCGCCACGGCGCGGATCGTGTTGCCCAATCCCGAGGGAATCTGGCGGCCGGGGCTGCCGGTCACGGGCGAGCTGGTGGCGGACGAGGTAGCGGTTCAGGTCGCCGTATCCACCGAGGCGATCCAGACTCTGGGCGATTCAACCGTGGTTTTCGGCCGCTATGGTGATCTGTTCGAGGCGCGTCCGGTGGTGTTGGGGCGCAGCGATGGCCGGCTGGTCGAGGTCGTCGCCGGCTTGAACCGCGGCGAGCGCTACGCCGCGGAAAACAGTTATCTGATCAAGGCCGAGCTGGGCAAGGCCGGCGCCAGCCACGATCACTGAGAGGCGCGCCATGTTCGAGAGAATCCTGCGTTTCGCGGTCGAGCAGCGCGCCCTGGTCCTGATCATGGTCCTGGGCATGGCCGCGGTCGGCATGTACAGCTATCGGCAGCTGCCGATCGACGCCGTGCCCGATATCACCAATGTCCAGGTGCAGATCAATACTGCAGCGCCCGGCTATTCGCCACTCGAGGCGGAGCAGCGTGTCACCTTTCCCATCGAGACCGTCATGGCCGGGCTGCCGGCCCTCAAGGAGACCCGGTCGCTGTCGCGCTATGGCCTGTCGCAGGTGACGGTGATCTTCGAGGACGGCACCGACATCTACTTCGCGCGCCAGCTCGTTAACGAGCGCATCCAGCAGGTCCGGGAGAGCCTCCCACCGGGTGTGACGCCGGCCATGGGGCCGATCGCGACCGGACTGGGCGAGATCTACATGTGGACGCTGGAAGTCGAGGAAGGCGCGGTCAAGCCCGACGGCACGCCCTACACCTCCATGGATCTGCGCGAAATCCAGGACTGGATCATCAAGCCACAGCTGCGCAACGTGCCGGGGGTCACCGAAATCAACACCATCGGCGGCCATGCCAAGGCGTACCAGGTCGCCCCCTGGCCGGATCGCCTCGTCGCCCATGGCCTCGCGCTGTCCGATCTGGTCGCGGCGCTAGCGCGCAACAACGCTAACGTTGGCGCCGGCTACATCGAACGGCGCGGGGAGCAGGTGCTGATCCGCGCGCCGGGTCAGGTTGCCGGTCTTGCGGACATCGGCGACATCGTCATTGCCGCGCCCGCAGGCGTACCGATCCGGATTCGCGATGTGGCCGAGGTCAGCCTGGGCCATGAACTGCGCACCGGCGCCGCCACCGAAAACGGCCGCGAAGTCGTGCTCGGGACGGTGTTCATGCTCATGGGCGAAAATAGCCGCGCCGTCTCCCAGGCCGTCGCCGCGAAGATGCAGGACATCCACCGTACCCTGCCGCCGGGCGTGGTGGCCCGGACGGTCTACGACCGCACCGAGCTGGTGGACAAGGCAATCGCGACGGTCCGGAAAAACCTGGTCGAGGGCGCGGCGCTGGTGATCGCGATCCTGTTCCTGTTCCTCGGCAACCTCCGCGCTGCGCTCATCACCGCGCTGGTGATTCCACTGTCCATGCTGTTCACCTTCAGCGGCATGGTGAGTAATCGAGTCAGCGCCAACCTGATGAGCCTGGGGGCGCTGGACTTCGGCATCATCATCGACGGCGCCGTGGTGATCGTGGAGAACTGCGTGCGGTGGCTGGCGCGGGCTCAAGTCGCCGCCGGCCGACCGCTGACCCGCCGCGAACGACTGGACGCGGTGTTCGCGGCCGCTCGCGAGGCGCGTCGGCCGCTCCTCTACGGCCAACTCATCATCATGGTGGTGTACCTGCCGATCTTTGCCCTCACCGGTGTTGAGGGCAAGATGTTCCATCCCATGGCCTTCACGGTGGTGGTGGCGCTGATCGGCGCCATGATCCTCTCGATCACCTTCATCCCGGCCGCGGTGGCACTGCTCATCGGCGACAAGGTGGCGGAGCGGGAAAACCGCCCGATGATCTGGGCCAAGAGGATCTATGGCCCCTTGTTCGACCGCGTGATGGCCCACCCGCCCGTCGTCCTGAGCATCGCCGCCGTGGCGGTGGCGCTGTCGCTGCTGCTCGCCACGCGCATGGGCGCCGAGTTCGTGCCCAGCCTCGATGAAGGCGACATCGCGCTGCATGCGCTGCGCATTCCCGGCACCAGTCTGAGCCAGGCGGTGCGCATGCAGGCGGAACTCGAGCGCACGCTCAAGCAGTTCCCGGAGGTCGACAAGGTGTTTGCCAAGATCGGTACGGCCGAGATCGCCACCGATCCCATGCCGCCCAACGTCGCCGACAATTTCGTGATGCTCAAGCCGCGCGCCGAGTGGCCCGATCCGAAGCGCTCCAAGGCCGATCTGGTCGCGGCCATGCAGGCGGCGGCAGCCCAGGTGCCCGGCAACAACTACGAGTTCACCCAGCCGATCCAGATGCGGTTCAACGAGTTGCTCTCGGGGGTCCGCAGCGATGTGGCGGTGAAGGTCTTTGGCGACGACATGGCGGTGATGGAACATGCGGCGCACCAGATTGCCGACGTGCTCGCGCAGGTGCCGGGCGCGGCGGATGTCCAGGTGGAACAGACCACCGGGTTGCCGATGCTGACGCTGGAGATCGACCGGGGGCGGATTGCCCGCCATGGCCTCAACGTCAGCGATGTCCAGGACGCCCTGGCAATCGCCGTTGGCGGGCGCGAGGCCGGTCAGCTGTTCGAGGGTGATCGGCGCTTTGATATTCTCGTTCGGCTTCCCGAAGCGTTGCGGACCGATCTTCAGGCAATCCGCCAGATTCCGATCCGCCTGCCCGGGTCATCAGCGAACCCGGGCGCTGCCTTTGTGCGGCTGGACGATGTGGCCAGCCTGTCGATCGCGCCGGGTCCCAACCAGATCAGCCGCGAAAACGGCAAGCGGCGGGTGGTGGTGACTGCCAATGTGCGCGGGCGCGACATCGGCTCCTTCGTGCGCGAGGCCCGTTCCGTCATGGACAAGCGTGTCGTAATTCCTCCCGGCTACTGGGTCGAGTGGGGAGGGACCTTCGAGCAGCTTGCCTCGGCGACCCAACGGCTCCTGATCGTGGTGCCGGTCGCGCTGCTGTTGATCTTCATGCTGTTGTTCGCCATGTTCGGCAATGTGAAAGATGGCGTGCTGGTGTTCACCGGCGTGCCCTTCGCGCTGACGGGGGGCATCCTGGCACTGTGGCTGCGGGGCATTCCACTGTCGATCTCGGCGGGGGGGGGTTTCATCGCGCTCTCGGGCGTGGCTGTGCTGAACGGCCTGGTGATGATCGCCTTCATCCGCGCCCTGCGCGAGGGCGGCAGGCCAATCGATGCGGCCATCCGCGAGGGTGCGCTGACCCGACTGCGTCCGGTGTTGATGACCGCGCTGGTGGCCTCGCTCGGCTTCATTCCGATGGCCATTGCGACCGGTACCGGAGCCGAGGTGCAACGCCCGCTGGCGACGGTGGTGATCGGCGGGATCCTGTCGTCGACGGTCCTCACTCTGCTGGTGCTGCCTGTACTGTATCGTTTGGCCCATGGTCGTGAGGGTGGGTCGCGTGCGGGTTCAGACCCGGTGACCGCGCCGGTATGATCGGCGCTCCCTCGCCACGCAGCGGCGTGTCCCAGGCCTTGCTTGCCGCCGTTCTGTTCGGGATGAGCACGCCGCTGGCCAAGGCCCTCACGGGGGTGGCCTCGCCACTCATACTCGCCGGCCTGCTCTACTTCGGCAGCGGGTTGGGACTGTTCGCCTGGCGGGCGGCGCGGCACGGCAGCGCCGCTGCGCCGGTGACCCGCACCGATTGGCCGTGGCTCGCTGGTGCGGTGATCGCGGGCGGCGTGATCGGCCCGGCGCTCCTGCTGTGGGGCCTCGCCAGCGTGTCCGGTGCGAGCGCCGCGCTGCTGCTCAATTTCGAGGGTGTGTTCACGGCGCTGATCGCCTGGTTCGTGTTCCGCGAGAACGTCGATGCACGCATCGCGCTCGGCATGGGACTCATCATCACAGCGGGTGTACTGCTGTCCTGGCAGGCGGGCGCCGGCCATGCCTTGCCGTGGGGCGCGCTTGCGGTCATCGGGGCCTGCCTGTTCTGGGCGATCGACAACAATCTCACGCGCCGGATAGCCGGTGCCGATGCGCTGACCATCGCCGCGCTCAAGGGACTGGTGGCGGGTGCGACCAATCTGATCCTGGGGGTATCGTTCGCCGGCACCTGGCCACCAGCGCTCCAGATCGGTGGCGCGCTGGTGCTGGGTCTGGTCGGCTACGGCGTCAGTCTGGTGCTCTTCGTCCGCGCGCTCGCCCAACTGGGGGCGGCGCGAACCAGTGCGTACTTCTCGGTAGCGCCATTCGCCGGTGTACTGGTTGCCCTGCTTCTGTTCGGCGAGCGGCCGGGGCCGGCATTCTGGATCGCCGCCGTGCTGATGGGAGCGGGCCTGTGGTTGCACCTCACCGAACGGCACAGCCATCTGCATACCCACGAGGCGTTGCGCCACACCCATCGCCACGTCCACGACGCTCATCATCGGCACGCACATGATTTTCCCTGGGATGGCCGCGAGCCGCATACCCACGAACATTTGCACGGGCTGATCACCCATCGCCACCCGCATTACCCCGACTTGCATCACCGCCATGGCCATTGAGGCGCTGAGCGGCGCCCCGGCATGCGGCGCGGCCAGGCGCTGGTGACCGGCACGCGCGCCGGTCGGAATCCGGGCCGGACTGATCGACGTACGCGTTGCGGCCCCCCTGCCGGTCGGGTTCAAATGGGTCACCGGTCACCGGCATGCGTGCGCTTCAGCAACCGCCATCGATCGGGTTGAGCGGCGCGGCCGCAATGGCGAGTCGCTTGCTGGCCTGGTGGTTCCTGACGTACGCGACGAATGGGTGGGCATGGACAGGAAGTGGCAAGTTTCGGGTCTCGTTCTGGCGGCGCTCCTCGTTCTTCCGGTGGCCTCGTTCGGCGGCGGATGGCTGCGCGCGCCGCTCTCGGAGACGGCGGCGAGCAGCGCGGCCGTCCGCCAGACACTTGCCTATGGCAGCCTTCCCACGCAGCAATTGGACATCTGGACGGTTCCGGCGGGCGACCGTCCCGCGCCGTTGGTGATGTTTGTCCATGGCGGTGCGTGGATGTACGGCAACCGGACTGCAGCAGCGAGCCGGTGGTTGCCGGCGCATTTGACGCGACAGGGCTATGCCTACGCCTCGATCGACTATCGGCTGGTGCCCGACGTCACGGTCGAGGCGCAGGTCGAGGATGTCGTTCAGGCGCTCGAGGCGCTGCTCGATCGCGCGACGGAACTTGGAATCGATCGTGGTCGGGTCGTCCTGATGGGGCATAGTGCCGGCGCACACCTGGCCGCGCTGGTCGGGACGGATGAGCGCTATTTGAAGGCGGCCGGGTTGAGTTTCGCTGACCTCAGTGGTGTGATCGCCAACGACGGCGCGGCTTACGATGTGCCGGCGCAAATGCGGGAGCATGGGCGGATAATGCAGCGAACCTATGCAACCGTGTTCGGCAACGATCCCGCGCGCCAGCGGGCGCTTTCGCCGACTTACAACGCTGCTGCGCCCAATGCACGCGCTTTCCTGCTGCTGCATGTCGAGCGGCCGGATGGTGTACGGCAAGCCGACGCGCTGGGTCGTGCCCTTGCCGCGGCGGGCACTGCCGTCGAGTACGGCCGCTTCTCCGGCAAGGGACTGCTTGGCCACATCGAGATCAACCGCAAGCTCGGCGACCCGGACCATGCCGCGACGGCAGTAATGGATGCCTGGTTGCGCAAGATCTTCGCCAAGTAGCCGGTGTCACGCGCTGCTGGGCGGGCCGACCGGTTAAACCCGGCGCAGCGAAGCGGTCAGCCGGTAATGCCCAGCAGTCCGCCGCCCAAGCCGCAGCCCAGGACCACCAGCCACGGCGGCAATCGCCAGAACATCAGCGCGACGAAGGCGATCAGTCCGAAGGCGAAATCGAGTGGTGTACCGATGGCACTGGTCCAAACCGGATCGTAGAGGGCGGCGAGCAGGACACCGACCACTGCGGCGTTGATGCCGGCCAGCGAGGCGCGCATGCGCCGGTTGCTGCGCAGGTGCGCCCAGAACGGCAGTGCGCCGGCAACCAGCAGAAACGACGGGGCGAAGATCGCCAGCAGACAGACCGCGCCACCCACCCAGCCCGAGGGACCGGCCTGCAGGGAAGCGCCCAGAAAGGCGGCGAAGGTGAACAGGGGACCCGGTACCGCCTGCGCGGCGCCGTAGCCTGCCAGAAACGTCTGCCCGTCGACCCAGCCTGTGGGAACCACGGCGGCCTGCAAGAGCGGCAGGACCACATGGCCACCACCGAAAACCAGTGCGCCGGCACGATAGAACGCATCGGTCACCGCGATGATCGGTGCGGGAAAGAGCCCAGCGAGAACCGGCAGGCCGAGCAGCAGCGCCAGGAACAATCCCAACCAGATGCTGCCGATGCGCCGACGGACGCGGATGGGTAGTGGGTGCTGATCCGCCGCCTGCTCGGGCCGGAACAGTGCCAGCCCGATCAGCCCGGCGGCGGCGATGACGCCCACCTGGGTGGAGGCGCCGGGCAGTGCCAGCGCAACACAGGTTGCCGCGGTCATCAGCGTCACGCGGGTTGCATCGGTGCACAGCGACCGCGCCATCCCCCATACCGCCTGGGCGACGACGGCGACCGCGACGATCTTCAAGCCATGCACGACACCCGCTGGCAGCAGTTCCGTGCTGTGCGAAAGGCCGAGTGCGAACAGGATCATCAGCAGCGCCGACGGCAGCGTGAATCCGGCCCATGCCGCCAGTACACCGGCGTAGCCCCGTCGCATCAGTCCGAGCCCCATGCCCACCTGGCTGCTGGCCGGCCCCGGCAGGAACTGGCACAAAGCCACCAGATCCGCATAATCGCGCTCGCTGAGCCAGCGTCGGCGCACGACGAATTCGTCGCGGAAATAGCCCAGATGGGCGATCGGGCCGCCGAAGGAGGTCAGTCCCAGCCGCAGAAAGATCAGGAATACATCCCGGATCCGCTCGCGTTCGGCGGCGGATGCGTGGAGAGACGGGGACTGCTTCGAACCGGTGATCATCAGCGGGTCCGCCGCTCAATCGTGCGGACGTGTCGGTGGGCCGCGCTCCTGGAGGTGGGCTGGATGATCGCCACGGCGTGGATTCCTCATGTACCCGACGGAGCTCCGATCATAGCGAAGTTCGCCAGCGCCATCCGATTCTGACAGCGACTCATTTCGATTTGGGGCGGCCTTTGCTCACGCGGGGCTTGGCTGACCGCTTGGGCTTGCCATCCTTGGGCAGTGTGATGCGGGCAGGCTTGCCGGGGCGCTTGGGCGCCGCCGCTGTTTCGTTGAAGCGCGAGATGGCCAGGGGCCGCCCGGCCACCCAGGCCTTTTTCAGCGTGGCGACCACGGCGGGCGGCAGATTGCCCGGCAGGTCTACGGTGCTGTAGGTATCGTGGATCTTGATGCGGCCGATGGAGCGGCTGTCGATCCCGCCTTCGTTGGCGATGGCGCCAACCAGGTTGGCGGGCTGGACACCGTGCGCGCGTCCCACGTCCACCCGGAAGGTTTCCAGCTCCGCTGACGGATGACGCGCGCTGGGGCGCCCCTTGGACGGTCCCTCGCCCCGTGCGCCAGGCGGGATGTCGCCGCGTTCGCGCTTTGGATTGGGCGCGCGGCTGCGCGTGGGGAGTGGTTCCTTCGCGGGGTCGAGCAGCAACGGCGTTCCGCCATTCAGCAGAGCCGCCAGGGCGGCCGCGGCGTCGAGGGGATCCAGGCCATCTTCGGCACAGAATTCGCCGAGCAATTGCCGGTAAAATTGCTGCTGGCTGTGGGTAAGTGCCTGATTGATGGCGGCCTTGAAGCGTGTGACCCGCCGTTCGTTGATGCGCGCGACGCCGGGCAGCTCCATGGACTCGATGCGCTGGCCGGTGGCACGCTCGATGGCCTGAAGCATGCGCGTTTCGCGCGGCGCGACGAACAGAATGGCCTCGCCGCTGCGGCCAGCGCGGCCGGTGCGGCCGATGCGGTGCACGTAGGCTTCGGTGTCATACGGGATGTCGTAGTTGACGACGTGGCTGATGCGTTCCACATCAAGGCCACGGGCGGCGACATCGGTGGCGACCAGGATGTCGATTCGGCCGGTCTTGAGTTTGGCCACGGTCTGTTCGCGCAGGTTCTGGGGGATGTCGCCATTGAGCGCGGCGGCGGCATAACCTCGCGCGGCGAGAGCATCGGCAAGCTGTTCGGTTTCGACCTTGGTGCGCACGAAGATGATGATGCCGTCGCTGTCCTCCGTTTCCAGGATGCGGGTCAGCGCCTCCAGCTTGGGGAGACCGCCGACGCGCCAGTAGCGCTGTCGGATGGTGGGCGCAGTGGTGGTGCGTACCGCGATGGAAACCTCGGCGGCGTTTTTGAGATGCCGCTGGGCGATGCGCTTGACGGCGGTCGGCATGGTGGCGGAGAACAGCGCGATCTGGCGGCTCTCGGGGGTCTGCTCCAGGATCCACTCCACATCGTCGATGAAACCCATGCGCAGCATTTCATCGGCCTCGTCCAGCACCAGACAGCGCAGGTTCGCAAGGTCGAGACTGCCACGGCGCATGTGGTCCATGATGCGGCCGGGGGTGCCGACCACCACCTGGGCGCCTTGGCGCAGACCGCGCAGCTGCTCGCCATAGCCTTGTCCGCCGTACACGGCCAGTGCCCGGAAACCTTGCACATGCGCGGCGTAGCGCTGGAAGGCGGCGGCGACTTGCAAGGCCAGCTCGCGGGTCGGCGTCAGCACCAGGGTCTGGACGCCGGATGCCTCCGGCGCCAGTTGCGACAACAGCGGCAGCGCGAAGGCCGCAGTCTTGCCGGTGCCGGTCTGTGCCTGGCCCAGGACGTCCTGACCAGCGAGCACGTGCGGGATGATGCGGGCCTGGATGGGCGAGGGGGTTTCGTAGCCCAGCTCGCTAACGGCCCGCAGCACGGGTTCGGCGAGGCCGAGATCGCTGAAGAGCACTGGGGTTTCGGAGTCGCTGCTTGTCATTGGAAAATCCACCGGCAAAGGAGAAGGCGCGTGTACGCGGGAAAACCGACCGCGCGAATCCATGCGGTGAGAGGTCGGGCTGGGCCCGAAATGCCCGGCCGCGCCGCAGGAACGACCGCGGCGCAGGCAAGATGGTTTCGGGAAAGCTTGGATTCGGGCTCAGGAAACGCGCGAATCGGTGCGCGCGTAGAGCAGGTCGACCAACTGGCGGCCATTGTCGGCGGTCAGCGTGGTCAGTCGGCTCAAGGCGCGAACCGTCACATTGTAACCGATCAGTGCCGGAATAGCGGCAAACAGGCCCACGGCGGTGGCGATCAGTGCTTCGCCGACCGGGCCGGCGACGGCGTCCAGCGTGAGCGCCTTGCCGGTGAGCGTCTGCAGCGCGTGCATGATACCCCAGACCGTACCGAGCAGGCCCACGAACGGCGCGGTACTACCCACCGTCGCCAGGACGATGAGATGGCGCTCCTGATCGCTTCGGATGGGCATCTGCGCGTCGGCCAAACGGGCTTCCAGCTCCGGCGCGGCCACATCCCGTCGTGCCAGCAACTGTGCGGCCGCCTGGCGAAGTCGGGCCGTCGGGCAATCGGCCGGGAGCTGTTCCAGGGCGCGAAGGTCGCCTTGTTCGATGAGGTCGGTGGCTCGGCGTTCCAGACGGTGCCAGCGGCGTAGTTGCCAGAGTTTCTCGAGAATGACCGTCCAGCTCAGGATCGACATCACCACCAACGTGATAAAGACGCTCTGGATCACCGGATCGGCGTGTTCCCACCAGCCCAGCCACAAGGCGGAAGATGGTTCCATGAAAATATGCTCCTCAGTTGTTGGCGTGGATGGTTCGTCGTGCGTGCGTTCCGACCAGCGCGGCACTCAGCGGCTGATCCGGAAGACAATCGGGACCTCGACCGTGGCCGGAACCGGTCTTCCCGCGCGCGTGGCCGGCCGGAAGCGCCAGCGCCGCACGGCGTCCAGCGCGGCGTCGTCCAGGATCGCATGGCCGGAACTGTCGGCCAGTGCAACACGGATCGGGTGCCCTTCGGGGTCGAGTTCAACGCGCAGCCGCGTGGTGCCTTCCCAACGCCGCCGCAGGGCGAGCGGTGGATAGTTCGGTGCCGGATTGAGCCGATAGGCGGCGTTCAGATCGATGGCGATCGGTGCCTGTTCCATGGCACTGGGTGCTTGCGGCGCAGCAGGCCGGGCGATCGCCGGCTCGCTAGGCGCTGCCGGGGTGGGCGCGACGGGCGCGGATTCAACCGCCGGTGCCATGGTTGACGGTGGGGCCCGCCTGGGGCTCGGTTTCGGGGGTGCGGTCGGCTTGGGCACAGGCTTGGGCGGCGGTGCGGCCGCCGGTTTGGGTGGCGCGGGTGTCGGCTCGGGCGGTGATGGCGCCGGCTCAGGTTGTGGGGCCGGGGCGGCCGGTACCGGCGGCGCGGCAAGCGTGACCAGCGTGACGGGCTCGGGACGTGCAGGCGTTTCGGCCGCCGGCGTGGGCCACAGCCCGGCGCCGGTCAGCAGCAGGCCATGCAGGCCCAGCGAGAGCAGTGCAAGTTTCGTAAATGCGTGGGGAACACGGTCGCCGGGAGGGAGAACGCGCAGCGCCGCCCCGAGCTTCGCCGGCGCTGGCATGCGAGGCTCTGATGGGGCGATTGGCCCAAGCTGACGCAGCGATCCGGCGCTCATGCGCGGCTTTGCCTCCATCGGCTCACATGGCGTGCCAAGCCCAGTCCGACGGTGAGGGCCAGCGCCAGGGCGGCAAGTGATTGCAGGAGCTCGCGGCCCGGCTTGCCAATTCCGGCATCGAGAAAGCTCCATTTGTGGATCGCCCCGAACACCCAGCCTTCGATCCGGTTGAGGGGGGTTAGATGGGCCGCCAGGGCACCGGTTCGAGTCTCCACATACCAGGTCTCGCCGGGGCGTTCCGGCAACGTCACGGCCATGACCGGCAGGCGCTTGAACACGAACCCATAGCCGTCCCCGAAGCGGTGCACGGGCTTTACATCGGTTGCCGTGCCGATCGGCAAGCCGGCGTGTTGATAGGCCAGCGCGGTGGCATGTCGTTGGTTGCCGTCCGGGATGACGGCGCCGGTGGCGGCGTTCACATAACGATCGGCGGGGGGCGGCGCATCGTGGCGATCGCCGTGTCGATGTCCCGGTGCTGCAACGGGTGAGGCAGGCATCGCGATCCAGGCCGGCTCGCCGTCGAGGCGAGTCAGGTCCAGCGCAAGAATCGACGCGCCCCCGACAAAGCCGGCGACCAGTGCCGCGAAGGGCGCCTGCAATTCGGTCGTGGAGAAGGATCGAGGGGCCGCCGGGGCGGTGGGATCTCCTTGCCAGGCTTTGACACCCAGATGCAGTGCGCCCGAAAGTGCGAGCATCAGCGCGATCGGGGCGACCGGCACGGCGAGGCGCTGGTGGATGCGGACCGTCGCGGGCCGCGCCAGACGCAGCGCGCCCCGGCGCCAGAGCCGGACATAGATCGCGAGCCCGGCTGCCGACACCATGGCGGTGACGAGCAGCAGAGTCAGCATGATCCCCTGAGTCCATCGCGAGGACTGAATGGGGCTCCAGGAGTGCATCCAGCGAAACAACTTTCCGGTCCAGTCCTTACGGGTATCGGTGAGGGTGGCGAGTCGTCCCGACGCCGGGTCGACGTAGGCGCGCAGACCGTCCGGGCGATTCAGCGCGACTTCCCAGACCGGCAGCAGCCGGTCGATGTAATGATAATCATTATTGAATGAATCGAGAAGTGTGAGCCGTGTGACCGCGCTGGTCTGATCGCCCGTGTAGTGGCGTGCCAGGCGCTCCGCCCAGCGCCTTTCGGCATCGGGTTGCACCGCGCCACTGCGCGCGTCGATCCAGTAGATCCGCCCTTCGGATTGCACCCGATAGGCGGGGGTGGCTCCCGCCGGCTGCCACAGGCGCAGCGCCTCGAAACGGGTCAGGCCGGCCGCTTGCAGAACCTGTTGCGGCGATTGCAGATTCGACCCATCCACGGCACTGAGCGGCGGGGCGAACGTCGCCGGCTTGGGATTGAGGCGTGAAAGAATGGGGTGGCCCAAGCCGCTCAGCGCCCATAGGATCACTGCCAGGCCGATCCACAAACCGGCGCGCATGTGCCATCGGTGGAGGCGGCCGATGTCGATCCGGCTCAGTCGGGTGGGGCGATTGACCGCTGGGATCTTGCCCGGTTCAATGAGGGCCATGTTGGGTGTGCCTTTGGAATGGATTCGGGGCGTGTGCAAACGGGTGATGGTAATCAATGGGCTGGGCGACCCGAATGCGGCAAATTGTCGCAGGCGGGTGCGTTTGGCCTTGTTCTGGCTGGGACTGAGCCTGATCGCGTCGCCGGCCTGGGGCTGGGGCGGCACGGGCCACCGGATGATCTGCGAGATCGCCTGGCAGCATCTGACCCCCGCTGCGCGCCGGGAAGTTCAGGGCTTGCTGCGCGTGGAACGGGGATCATCGCGCTTCAATGAAAGCTGTACGTGGGCGGATCGCATCCGCGGGGATTCTCGCTACGACTTTCTCGCCCCCTGGCACTACCTGAATTTGCCCCCGGGGACGACGCGGTATCGTGATCGCCATTGTCCGCGTCAGGGCTGCGTGGTGCGGGCGATCGAAGAGACACGGGCCATTCTGGCCGATTCGCGCCACTCGCGCCGCGAGCGGCTCGACGCGCTCAGACTGTTGGGGCACTTCGTCGGGGATGTCCACCAACCGCTCCATGTGAGCCATGCCCGCGATCGCGGCGGGACGTTGCGGACGGTGCGTTACGGTGACGATCCGGCACCGATCAGTCTGCACAAGGTCTGGGATGATCGGCTGCTCGATCACTGGGACGCCGACTGGCGGCCCGTCAGTCTCCGGATGGCGCGTGCACTGGCGATGGATGAGCGCCGGCTGTGGTCGAAAGGCGATGCGGCGGATTGGGCGATGGAGAGTTTCCGGCTGACCGAGGATCAGGTGTATCCCCAAGCGCTCGATGACGTCATCGATGCCTCGGAGATTGCGGCCGCCCAGCGGCTTGTCGAGACCCGGTTGCGCCAGGCCGGCTGGCGTCTGGCAGGGTTGCTCAACAGCGCTTTGGATCCTTGAGCGCCCGGTCCAGCGCGGCGAGTCGTTCGGGTGTTCCCACATCGACCCAGGCCCCGGTGTGGCGGGTGCCACTGACGTGCCCCGCTGCCATCGCCGGCCGCAGCAGACTCGCCAGTGCAAAGGCCCCGCTGGGCGCGCCCTCGAACAGATCGGGATGGTAGATCCCGATTCCCGCGAAGGTGAGCCGGTCGGCGCCTTCGTTCTGCACACGGCCCGACGCGTCGAGCTGAAAATCCCCTTCCGGGTGGTGCGCCGGATTATCGACCAGGACAAGGTGTGCCAGATCGCCATCGGGCAGCCGGTCTTGCCCGAGCGGATAGTCGGTCCAGACATCGCCGTTGATCACCGTGAAAGGACCAGGGCCCAGCAAGGGCAGCGCCCGGGCAATGCCGCCACCGGTTTCCAGCGCGTGGAGACCTTCGTCGGAATAGCGCACTTCAAGGCCGAATGCCCTGCCATCGCCGACGGCGGCGCGGATCGCCTCGCCACGATAGGCCAGATTGATCACCACCTCGCTCAGCCCTGCCTGCGCCGCGCGCTCCAGATGGTGGAACAAGAGCGGCTTGCCTCCCACCGGCAGCATGGGCTTGGGCAGCTGATCGGTTAGGTGACGCATGCGCGTGCCGCGGCCGGCCGCCAGGATCATGAGTTTCACGCCGGGCCACCGTCCATGTGCAGTTCGGTCAGCAGTTCACCCAGGGGCGACAGCGCGGGCTGGCGGGCGACGGCGGCATCGAGGTAGGCCAGAAAACGCGGCGCTTCGGCCAGATAGCGCGGCTTGCCGTCGCGATGGCAAAGGCGCGCGAAGATGCCCAGCACCTTCAAATGACGCTGCGTGCCCATCCAGTCCAAATCGCGCAGAAATTCGGCAGGGTCGGCGGGGACCGGGACGCCAGCCTTCCGGGCCTGCGCCCAGTACGACAGCGCCCATTCCTGCGTTTGCGATTCCGGCCAACTGGCGAAGGCATCACGCAGCAACGACGCCACATCGTAGGTCACCGGACCTTCCACGGCATCCTGAAAATCGATTACGCCCGGCCCGGGTCTGGTGACCAAAAGATTGCGGACCATGAAGTCCCGATGAACGAATACCCGGGGCTGTGCCAGTGCGGCCTCGACCAGCATGCAGGCCAAGTCGTCCCACTGCTTTTGTTGCCCGGGGGTCAGCGTCCGGCCGAGATGGTGCGTCACATACCAGTCCGGAAACAGCGCCAGTTCAGCGGTCAGCCGGGCGCGGTCATATGTCGGCAGCACGCCGGGACGGCTATCCGCCTGCCAGCGGATCAGGGTATCCAGAGCAGCGCGGATCAGCGGATCGGCCGATTCGGTGCGCAGCGCATCGAGATAGGACTGTTCACCCAGATCCTCGAGCAGCATCCAGCCGCGTGCGGATTCCCAGGCCAGCACCGCCGGTACTCGGACACCTGATGCGCGCAGCAAGGCGGCGACATGCGCGAAAGGCGCACAACTCCCCGGTTCGGCGCGCGCGTCCATCAGCACGCGGGTCTGGGTATCGAAGTGCAGTCGATGATAGCGGCGCATGCCGGCATCGCCGGGAACGGTCTGCCAGCGCGTCGGCTCTGCGCCCGCGTGGTGGCAAGCCCATTGGTACAGCTCAACATCGTGCGCGCCAGAGGGGGCGGGCATCGTCGGTTCTCCGTGAAAGCCGAGAATTGATATGCTGGGCGCCGTTCGACGGGCGCCCTTCCCAGGGAAGGCCCTTGGGGCTCTTAAATTGCGGATCCGACGATGGTAGCGAAAAAAAACAGGGCTCGTCAGTGGCGGGCGGCTGGATCATTGACAGCGCTGCTCGGCGTGGCCGCGCAACCGGCGTTCGGCGAGGCTGCCGACGTCCAGACCGCCTGCGGTCCGGTCAATCCCCTGGAGTCGTTGCGTCAGCAGTATCCTGGCGGGAATCCCAGGGATTCGCGCGTCTTCATCGACGCGGACCGGGCCTCGGTGGCTGAGGAAGGGCTGAGTATGATGCGGGGCAGCGTGGTGGTGCGGCGCGGGAGCACGACGCTGCTGGCGCCGGAACTGCGCTACGACGGATCGCGATCGGTTCTGGCGGGTGAGTCCGGGCTGACCGTGCTGAGTGATGCTCTGGATCTGCAGGCGCAGGTGGGTCGAGTGGCCGCCGAACGGGGCGAAGGCCGTTTCGAAGACGCGCGGTTCTATCTGCGCAAGCGCGTCGGCCGAGGTACCGCCAGCACCGTCCAGACGGCCGAGGATGGACCGTCGCGGCTGCGCGAGGTCCGCTTCACCACCTGTCCGGCCGATCAGGGCGATGGCGACTGGTACCTGCGAGCCCAGGATGTCCAGCTGGATTTCGATTCCGGTCAGGGCACTGCCCGCAATGCTCAGGTGGTGTTCAAGGGCATACCGCTGATCTACACGCCATGGCTCGCCTTTCCGATCACGGATGAGCGTATGAGTGGTTTTCTGGCGCCCCGGATGGGGAGTTCCAACGACCGCGGTCTGGATTTGTCGGTGCCGTATTACTGGAATATCGCGCCGGAACGCGATGCCACCTTCACGCCGCGGCTCATGAGCAAGCGCGGCTTGCAGCTGCAAAGCGAGTATCGCTATCTCGGTGCGCTGGGTCAGGGCGTGCTCTACAACGAATATCTTCCCAATGATCAGATTCTGGGCGAGGACCGGACGCTATGGTCCTATCGGCACCAGGCCAAGCCAGCGCCGGACTGGCAGGCAAAGATTGACTACAGCTCGGTCAGCGACATCGATTACTTCGAAGATCTCAGCACCACCCTGAACCGTTCCAGCTCGCGCTATTTGCAGCGGCAGGCGGCCCTGGGCTATGGCGGGCCGCAGTGGGATCTGTTTTTCCGCGCCCAGGATTTTCAGCTGGTCGATCCGCGTCGCCGCGGCGAACCCGAACCCTACCAGCGCTTGCCGCAGGTCATGGCCCGGACCCGGAATCCGCAGGCCCTGGCCGGACCGCTGGTCTACGACCTGCGCGCCGAAGCGGTGCGATTCGGCCGCGATGGCAATCGCCAGGGTGAGCGTCTGGATGCCGAGCTCGGCGTGGGCGCCGCTTGGGATCGGGGTGGATATTTTGCCAGGCCGCGCCTCGCTTACCGCCAGACCCAGTACAGCCTGATCGACCCGGTGGCCATCGATGGCGAGCAGAACCCCTCACGCGGCCAGCCGATCGTGTCGCTCGACACCGGTCTTCGCTTCGAACGGGACGTGGATTGGGCGACTCGGCCGTTCCTGCAGACGCTGGAGCCGCGGCTGTTCTATCTCTATGTGCCCGAACGGGATCAGAGCGAGCTCCCGGTGTTCGATACGCGCCTGCCGGAATTCGACTTCCTGCGCCTGTTCGACACCAATCGCTATGTCGGCGCCGATCGTCAGGGGAGCGCCAACCAGGTGACAACGGCCGTCAGTTCCGCCTTGCGGGATGGCGAGACCGGCGCTCCGGTCGTCGAGGCCACGCTCGGGCGCATCAACCGCTTCACCCCTTCGGACCCGCTCCTGCCCGACGAGGAGGGCGCAGAAATCGGCGATTCCACCAATCTGGCCGAGGCCGCGGCCTATTTGGGCGCCGACACCCGCGCCCGCTTTCAGATAGAATGGGACGACGATGAACAGACGGCGATTCAGCAAGTTGCCGAAGTGCGTTACCAGCCGGAACCCCGCAAACTGATTGGCGTGGCCTATCGGTTGCGCCGTGATCTGGGGGAGCCACTCGAACAAGTCGATCTGATGGGCAGCTGGCCGGTGACGCCCGAGCTGGCTGCCGTCGGACGTTGGAATTATTCCCTGCGCGACGATCAGGATCTGGAATCGCTGCTGGGAATCGAATATCGCAGCTGTTGCTGGGCGGTGCAGGTCGCTGGTCGGCGGTATGTGCGCAATCTCGACGAAGTTGACCAGGGGATCTATTTGCAGCTGGAGCTGACCGGATTGGGGCGGCTCGGTGATGGGATCCAAAGTTTTTTGAACCGAGCGATGGTGGGTGATGAAACAATGCCATGACAGGACCCGGAACCAAGGGTCGGCGATCTGGATATTCGGCATGCTGCTGCTGGCGTGGTCCCTGCCGCTGATGGCGGCTGAGTTGGACCGTGTGGTGGCTGTGGTCAACGACGGTGTGGTTCTGCGCAGCGAACTCGACAATCAGATTCGCGAAATCCGCGCCCGTGCCGCTGGCCAGGCCAACGGCCGACTGCCGCCCGACGATGTACTCGAGCGCCAGGTTCTGGAGCAGATGATCCAGAAGGAAATCCAGATCCAACTGGCCACCCGCACCGGCATCAAGGTCTCGGATGATGCGGTCAATCAGGCGATCGCCGGCATCGCGCGGCGCAACAACATGCGGCTGGAAGATTTCATCGCGGCCGTCGAAGCCCAGGGGCTGAGCTATCAGGCGCTGCGCGAAGACATTCGGGACGACATCAGCATCGATCAGCTACGCCAACGCGAGATCGCGCGCAAGATCGTGGTGACCGACCGTGAAATCGCCAACCAACTCGAAACGCTCGAGGGTCTTGATGACACCGAGAATGGCGCCGAGGACAAAAAGATGATGGTGAGCGAGACCCGTGCGCGCCACATCCTGATGCGACCCAGTGTGGTGATGGACGAAGCCAAGATCCGAACCACGCTTGCGGACGTGCGGAGCCAGCTGGTTGCCGGGGCTGATTTCGCCGAACTCGCCAAGCAGTATTCCGAAGATCCGACCGCCGATCAGGGCGGCGAGCTGGGGTGGTTGCCACGTGGCGCGACGGTACCGGAGTTCCAGCAGGTGATGGATGCATTGGAGCCGGGCCAGGTCAGCGAACCGTTCCGTTCGCGATTCGGCTGGCATCTGGTGCAGGTCCTGGAACGACGCCAGCGCGACGCCACCGACGAGGCGCTGCGTGAGCAGGCGCGGCAGCTGGTCTTCCAGCGCAAGCTGGAGGAAGCGACTGCCGCCTGGGTGCGCCGGCTGCGCGAAGAAGCCTATGTGGAGATTCGCCTCGATCCCGCGAGCTGACCGGTCATGTCCGTGCCCCGTCTGGCCCTGACGCCCGGTGAACCGGCCGGCATCGGCCCGGATCTCGTGGTGCAGCTGGTTCAGGAGCCGTTTCCGGCCGAGCTCGTGGTGGTGAGCGATCCCGATCTGCTCGAGGCGCGTGCGCGCCGGCTCGGCCTGCCCGTGGCGGTGCGCCGGTTCGATGCCGACGCGCCGCCCGCCCCTCAGGTGGCGGGATGGGTCACGGTCGATGCGGTGCCCCTCAGCGCCCCAGTCCGCTGTGGCCAGGGCGACCCGGCTCAGGCGCACCACGTGCTCACGACCTTGGAACGCGCCACCGATGGCGCTCTGGCGGGCCGTTTCCAGGCCTTGGTCACCGGTCCGGTTCACAAGGGATTGATCAACGAAGCCGGCATCGCCTTCAGCGGCCACACCGAGTGGCTTTCCGAACGCACCGGCGGCGCCTTGCCGGTGATGATGCTGGTGGCGCCCGGGCTGCGCGTCGCGTTGGCAACCACCCATCTGCCGTTGCGGGCCGTTCCCGATGCGCTGAACGCCGAGCACCTGCGCCGTGTGATGACCGTGCTGGATCGGGATTTGCGCCGCCGCTACGGCCTGTCCACGCCGCGCATTCTGGTGTGCGGACTCAATCCCCATGCCGGCGAAGGCGGGCATCTGGGGGACGAGGAACAGCGCATCATCGAGCCGGTGGTGGCATCCCTGCACGCCGAGGGGCTCTGTGTGATCGGTCCGCTGCCGGCCGATACGGCCTTCACACCGGAGCGACTGGCGCAGGCCGACGTGGTGCTGGCGATGTATCACGATCAAGGCCTGCCGGTGCTCAAGGCGCAAGGCTTCGGACAAGCCGTGAACGTCACCCTGGGCCTGCCCATCGTGCGTACTTCGGTGGATCATGGGACGGCCTTCGATCTGGCCGGTCGCGGCGGCGCCGATGTCGGCAGCTTTCGCGCCGCAGTGCATGAAGCGCTGCGCCTGGTGGCCGCCTCGTGATCGTCGCCCGCAAGCGCTTCGGCCAGAATTTCCTGCACGATCAGGGCATCATCCGCCGCATCGTCCAGACCGTTGCGCCGCGGCCGGGCGAGGCGGTGGTGGAAATCGGCCCGGGCCGCGCTGCGATCACCCGACCCCTGCTGGCGGCGTGCGGCCAACTCGATGCGGTCGAGATCGATCGCGATCTCATTGCGCTGCTGCGCGATCCGGACACCGGTCTGGACGGACTCACTGTGCACGAAGCCGACGTGCTGCGCTTCGATTTTCGCCCGCTGGCGCGCGAACGGAAGCAATCCCTGCGGGTGGTCGGCAATCTGCCCTACAACATTTCGACGCCCTTGATCTTCCATCTGCTGGACCAGATCGAGGTCATCCAGGACATGCATTTCATGCTGCAGCGCGAGGTGGTCGAGCGCATGGCGGCGGCGCCCGGCGGCGGCGATTACGGCCGTCTGACGGTGATGCTGGCGGCGCAGGTCGAGGTGTTCCCGCTGTTTCACATCGCGCCGGGCTGCTTCACGCCGGCGCCCCAGGTGGAATCGGCCTTCGTGCGTCTGGTGCCGCATGCGCGGCCGCCGTTTCCGCTGCCGGACAAGGCGCTTTACGCCCGGCTCGTGAGCGCCGCCTTCGGTCAGCGGCGCAAGACGCTGCGCAACGCACTCAAGGGTTTGGCCGGCGAAGCAGACATCCGCGCGGTCGGGCTCGATCCAACGGCTCGGGCGGAACAGATCGCGCCGCCTCAATACGCCGCGCTCGCCAGTCATCTGTTGTCGCTTGGGGCAGTGATACCATGATGCCGATGCGGCGCCCCGCTGCGCGGACACCGGCCGGATTGAAATCCAATCGTCTTCCCTCTCTCCCCAGATGACGCACATGACTGAAGAATCCAGCACATATCGGATCGATGTCTCGGTCCTCAGCGAATACTTGCCGTTGGAATCGGATTCCGCGACAGCCCGCTTCGTGTTCTCCTACACCGTGACCTTGCGCAATCTCGGCACCGTGACCGCACGCCTGCTCTCCCGGCATTGGGTCATCACCGATGGCGAAGGCCATGTGCAGGAAGTGCGCGGCGAAGGCGTGGTGGGCGAACAGCCGACTCTGGAGCCGGGCGCCACCTATACCTACAGCAGCGGCGCGATGCTCGAGACGCCGGTCGGCTCGATGCGAGGCAGCTACCAGATGGTCGCCGAGGACGGGACCCACTTCGAGGCCGAAATTCCGGTGTTCACATTGGCCGTCCCCAGCCAGCTGCATTGAGCGTCCCATGGCCTGTTACGCGGTCGGCGATCTACAGGGCTGTCTCGATCCACTGCAACGCCTGCTGGACCGGTTGCGCTTCGATCCGGCGTCGGATTGTCTGTGGCTGACCGGAGATCTGGTCAATCGCGGTCCGCAAAGCCTGGAAAGTCTGCGTTTCGTGCGGGATCTCGGCGCGTCCGCGGTGACGGTACTGGGCAATCACGATCTGCATTTGCTGTCGCTCCATGCGCGCGGCGTGGCCGGGACCGACAAGGTCGATCCCACCCTGGTGCCCGTGCTGCGCGCGTCGGACCGGGATGAGCTGTTGGATTGGCTGACGCGCCGCCCGCTGCTGCACCACGATGCATCCCTGGGCTACACCCTGGTTCATGCCGGCCTGCCACCGCGCTGGAATCTGGCCACGGCGCGCCGCTGCGCCGCCGAAGTCGAGGCCATGCTGGCTGGCGACGGGGGCGCGGACTTCCTGCGCCACATGTACGGCGACAAACCTGATCGCTGGTCGTCTGGATTGACCGGCCTGGCGCGCGCGCGGTTCATCGTCAATGCGTTGACCCGCATGCGGTACTGTACGCCGGACGGGCGGCTCGATCTGCGCGCCAAGGGGACGCCCGACCAGGTGGCCGCGCCGCTGAAGCCTTGGTTCGAGGTGCATCCGCCGGCCGACCAGGGGCTGAACGTAGTGTTCGGGCACTGGTCCACCCTGGGGCGGGTGGCGCAGCGCGGCGCCTACGGTCTGGACACCGGTTGCGTCTGGGGCGGCAGCTTGACCGCCCTGCGGCTCGATGCCGCTGCGGAAGACCCCGAATCCTGGATCAGTGAACCCTGTCCGATGTTCCGCGCCCCGGGTGGGGACTGAGGACCGGCCGCAAAGGCCCATCGGATCGCAGTACGCGTGGAGGTTGTCGATGCTCGCATCGCACTACGACCTGGCGGTGATCGGCGGCGGCGTGAACGGCGCCGGCATTGCCCGTGATGCCGCCGGGCGCGGTCTGTCGGTGCTGCTGGTGGAGCAGCATGACCTGGCCGCGCATACCTCGAGCGCCAGCAGCAAGATGATCCATGGCGGGCTGCGCTACCTGGAACACTACGAGTTCGGCCTGGTGCGCAAGGCCCTGCAGGAGCGCGAGGTCCTGCTGGCGTCAGCGCCGCACATCATCCGCCCGCTGCGGCTGGTCATGCCGCACGACGCCGGTCAGCGGCCGGCCTGGATGATCCGCCTGGGGCTGTTCCTGTACGACCACCTGGCGCGGCGCGAGCGTCTGCCCGGTTCGGGCGGCGTGGCTTTTCACCGTCATCCGGCCGGCACCGGACTCAAGCCGGATTTTCCGCGCGGTTTCGTCTATTCCGACGCCTGGGTGCAGGATGCGCGGCTGGTGGTGCTGAACGCCGTCGACGCATGTGAGCGCGGGGCGGACATCGTCACCCGCACGGCACTGGTCAGCGCCCGGCGCCGGGCGGACGCCTGGTTGCTGGACCTGCGCGCCGCGGATGGCGCCGTGCGCAGCGTGCAGGCGCGCCTGGTGGTCAATGCCGCCGGGCCGTGGGTCGGCACGCTGTTGGGCGGTCCGCTGGGTGTTGCCACCCGGCATGCGCTGCGCCTGGTCAAGGGCAGCCACATCGTGGTGCCGCGGCTGTTCGATCACGATTTCGGCTATCTGTTCCAGAACCCGGACGGGCGGGTGGTGTTCGCGCTGCCGTTCGAGGAGCGCTTCACCCTGATCGGCACGACGGACGTGGACTACGACGGTGACCCGGCGCAGGCGGCCATCTCGGCCGAGGAAGTCGATTACCTGTGCGCGGCGGTGAACCGCTACCTGGCCCGCCCGGTGACGCCGGCGCAGGTGGTCTGGACCTTTGCCGGTGTGCGCCCGCTGCTGGACGACGCCGCCAACAACGCCGCCCGCGTGACGCGCGATTACCGGCTGGAACTCGATGAGACCGGCGCGCCGGTGCTGTCCGTGTTCGGCGGCAAGCTCACCACCTACCGCAAGCTGGCCGAGCAGGCGGTGGATCGCATCGCACCACGGCTGGGCGGCGGGCCGGCATGGACGGCCGGCGCGATGCTGCCGGGCGGCGACATCGAGGGCGGCGATCTGCCGGCGTTCGAGGCGCGGCTGCGTCGGCAATACCCGTTTCTCGCGCCAGCGCTGGCGCAGCGCCTGGCCGGCAGCTACGGCACACGGGCGCTGCGGATCCTGGACGGCGTCGGCGGCATCCGGCGACGCG
>OBJS01000079.1_pt1 | contig 47874 bp, 45 predicted proteins | sample 1519851 | NCBI WGS metagenome assembly OBJS01 (sample SAMN03019806, study PRJEB22545) | beach sand metagenome | biome: beach; feature: sea beach; material: beach sand | place: USA: Municipal Pensacola Beach, FL | collected 2010-10-20 | depth 25-47 cm m
CACCGCTCAGCTCGTCATGGAGGCCACGTTCGACGAGTCTTCCCAGCACCGGGGCGTGAGGCGTGTCTTCAATGGCGAAGTCCGCTTGCGCGCGATCGGGTCCGCCCGCCATGGCGCGATGCATGGTCTTGATGATGTCGCCCCGGATGGAAAGTTCGCGCAACGTCTGTTGGGCGCCGGGCTTCAGCGACCACACGGTGGGGGCGAGCTTGTCGGCGAGGCCGAGCCGTTCGAGCGTCTGCGCGCGGCCGATCAGCAATTTGCGTAGTTCTGGATCGCGCGGCTCCGGCGACCCGAGACGCAGATCGGCAACGCCGGCGCCGTCATCGGCAAGCCCTTGCAGCGCGCGGTCAAGACCCGTCCATCGTTCGGCTGTCACCTCAGCCTGAAGTCCGGATGCGATCTCCTGCTCGGAGCGCGGCCCGAGCTCCAGTTCGACCAGTTGCTCGGCGCGGCTGCGGAACCCTCGGCTGATATAGTCGCGGGCGATGACAAGGTCCTTGCCGTCGTCGGCGCGGCCCCGCACGAGAACATGGATGTGCGGATTGTCTGTGTTCCAGTGATCGACGCCGATCCAGTCGAGCTTGGTGCCAAGATCGCGCTCGGCCTCATTCATCAGGTCGCGCGTGTAGGCGCGCAGGTCTTCAAGGCGGTCGGCGTCTTCGGGTGAGACGATGAAGCGGAAATGATGCCGGTCCTCTTCGCAGCGTTCGGCGAAGGCGCGATCATCGACGTTGTCTGCTTCAACGCCGAACATGCCTGCGTCGCGACCGTCGCGGGTCACCCCCTCGCGCTTGAGATAGGCGATGTGCTTGGCGAGCGGGGCGGAACGGAAACGTGCGCCGCGATGACGGACGACGCGCGCCTTGATGACGACGCGCCGCTGGGTGCGTGACAGTCCGCGCGCTGCGCCGGCGAAACGGCCTCGGCCGAATTGCGATCCGCGACGACGTCCTTTCGAACCGTTCAGCTTGTATCCGGTGTGTCCGGCCTTGCGGGCCGCGCCCATGACCTGGCCGACAAAGCTTTGCGCCTTCCGGGCGCTTGTCCCTTTGTTGCGGATACGGCCGGGCCGGATGCGCATGTCATTATCGCGGTCGCTCATGACAAAGCGCCCGCTTGAAAGCGCGCGGCACGGTGAAACCCGCATAAAAACAAAGGGTTGAGCCGTGGGGCGGCACTGTACCCATGACCGCAGCGGGCGAAATACCCAACAACAACAACGACATAGCGTGCATCCGTGCCGCGCCTTTTATCTCGCCCTCCCGTTGTTGTTGCGCCTTCCGTCTCCGTCCTTCCTCCCGGAAACACGCCATCGCGCGACGGACTGCGCGAGAGTGCGATCAGCGGGATCATCGCTGATCCCCGGTTCCATGTGGCGGGAAAAGGCTGTCGGAGGCGCCCGATGTGTGCGGAGGATAAACGTCGGTGCCGCTGCCTGGGTGCGTTTCGTCAGCAGCCGATTGTCGATCATCATGCGCGGCGAAGAGTGGCGCCGTGCGCCAATCCACGGTCAGAATTGCGCTCTGCTCTCGCCGTTCTGCTGCAACCGACGCGCTGAGGAGCGGCATCAGCGTCGCCACATAATCGCGGGTTTCTCGGGGCAACGGTCGGCCTGTAGCTAGATGCTCGGCATAGCGTGTCGGTCCCGCATTGTAGGCGGCGAGAAAGCCCGGCGATCCGAAGCGGTCATGCAGTTCGCGCAGATAAGCGGCGCCGGCGAGAATGTTGTCGCGCGGATCGAACGGATCGCGCCCCAGACCGTAACGCGCGCGCAGTTCCTCCCAGGTGTCGGGCATGATCTGCATCAGCCCCATCGCGCCTTTCGCGCTTTCCGCCCGTGCAGCCCCGGCGCTTTCCGCGCGCATGATGGCGACAAGCCAGTGCTCCGGAATGCCGAAGCGCAGCGAGGCTTGGGTGATATAGGCTGCATAGGAACGGCTGCTTTTCGATGCCTTTAGAGGCGCGGTCTCTGCATAGGCGACGTCAGAGATGACAACGCCTTGGAACAGACCGCAGAGGGCGAGCCTTGCAACCAACGCGCAGTGTCGAAACGGCTTAGCGGGGCTCATCACGCTTCTCGGAACGCTTTGCGGGGCGGTTCCAATGGAGCGCCCAATGCTCGTCTTCCGCATCCGTCTTGAAGAGATTGGCGCGGATCGGAAATGCGAAGGTCGGGTCGTCGATCTGCAAAGAGATGTATTCACCAGCCTTCTCGCCGGTGCGTTTCCAGCCGGCGCCGATCTCCGGTCCGTCGTGATCGCCGTGATGGATGCGATAGTCGGGCGCGTTTTCGCTGTCCGACGATGTTGCCGGGACGAGGGTGAGTTCTCGGTAGAGAATGAGCGTGTGAAGGCGTCCGGTGAAGCCGGTTTCTGTGCGGGTGAATTGACCGATCTGAGCCATGGGGCAGTTCCTTTCATTTGCGGTCGGAAGAATTTTCGAGAGCGTCGGCGTCGTGATCGGCGCGCCAGACATAGTGGCCGTCGCCGTCTTCATCGGTGAGGATCGGAACGGCGCGCCCGATCACGGCGTCTGCCGGGAGTGCGCCGAAATAGCGACCGTCGAGACTGTCGGGATGGCTTGGATTCAGGAGGAAGAGTTCCGTCTTGGCGACGAAGTGGCAGCCCTGCCAAACGGGCAGGTCGCGTCCGAAGCGGTCGCTCGGCTGGGCCTGCGCCAGGGGGATGTCGTCGACAGCGACAGCGGCGCCATCGCGGCAGACACGTTGTCCGGGAAGCGCAGCGACGTGCTTGAGGAGCGGTACGCCCTCGGGCAGATAGCCGCGCTCGGCGAGATAGGTCGCAAGCGATTCCGGCGGATCGACGACGACCAGATCGCCTACGGCAAGATCGTCGTCCGACGCAACGGCGTATAGCCCGATGGGCGCGCTTGCGGACGCGTTCCAGATCAGCTTGGGGCTCACATGAACGAAGGCCAGTCCGCCGATCGCGAGCACCGAGAAATAGGTCGTCATGACGTATCCGAACCGGGTCATGACACGCTCCCCGCCGACGCGGCTCGCAATGTCAGTGGATCGGGTGGACAGGCTTGGCGCAGGAGCCAGGCGCGATGTTGAGCGGCTGTGTAGCCTCGCGGCTCCAGGCCTGCTGACAGCCTGTTGTGAACGTGGCGCCAATAGTCCGGCGCGGCGTCGGCCGGGTCGATGCCGAGCGCTTCGATCGCATCGGCGAACTGAAGAACCCGTTCGACCTTGAGCCAGCCGGACTGGCGCAGCAGGCTATCGCCGCCGGGTGTCACCTGCGGCACGGTCGCATAGGACTCACCCGGTCGGGGCGCACGCAGGATGTCGATCCGGCTTTCCGTAGTCCCGAAGTCGTTCGCCTGCCAGCGGACGAAGGCGAAGACGGCGCCGGGATCGAAAGCGACGGTGCTGCCACTGCGGCTCTGGATCGTTGTCCGCACGATCCGGCCGAAGCGAATCCAGTGCTCGATCTGCTTCTCGATCCAGACGAGTTCGACAGTGGCCCCGCCGCTCATGAGCGGGCCTTCCGTGCATAGGCGGGCGAGATCGCTGCATGCCGCTTGGCGGGCAACACCTCGTCGCCCGTGTCGTCCGAGGTCGAGTTCTTCTCTCCCCGGCTGACCCAGGCTTGCAGATCCTCGATCGCGTAGACGACGCGCCCGCCGATCTTCGAGTAGCGTGGCCCCGTGCCATAGGTCCGGTGTTTTTCGAGCGTCCGCCCCGAAAGGCCGAGAAAATGGGCCGCTTCCGGCGTTCTCAAATAGCGTGGGGGAAGTCCGGCATTGGGATCGGGCATGGGTCGCGTCTCCGGTTAGGCCATCCCGCTTCGGGAAGCGCGGGACTGTCGGAGACGAGAAAAGCGTAAGATGCGCGCCGGGAGGGATGACGATCAGCGCGCGGCGAAAACGTCACTCCCCTTTGGGGGGCATGAGAACGGAGTGTGAAGAGGTATCGTTTGGTGTTAGAAATCTTAAGGTGTAGGACACGGTAATAAGATCGCCCAGTAGGCGCGCATTATGGACGTGAGAAGCATATTTACTGATCAATTTTCCTGCCCCTACCGAGATTGCCCTTTCAGCAAATTCCTGTACCCATGATCGATCATCATTCGTCCGTAGGCAGCAAGGCGGGCGATTTGAGCCTTTAGCGAACTGGTCTTCCATGGCTCAGCGGACACGCGGGCGGCTCCAAAAAGACTGTGGCGACGGCGCGATAACTGGCCCCGCGCTGGCGGCCGTCGATTGTTCGCAGGGCTCGTTTCAGGCGTTCGCGTCGCTGTCGCGTGATAGGCGGATGCAGGTCGCGCTCCACAAGTTGGTGATATAGGCGATCAGCGGCGGCTAGCCGAACTGCCCAGTCGTCATCTAGCGGAAGTAGCAGGCCAACGGGGCGATCACTGAGCAAATTACCAACGAGATTAACGCCGTTTTTAAGCCGAACCCAAGAAATCCCGTCGTCGTCGATCTTCTGATATGCGATGCGCGCGGCTGGATTGGCAGAGGTCAAGCCCACGTCCGGAAGAGCATCGATCAGTTGAACGACGGCGGGTGCTGCGGTTGGAAGCCAGAAAATCGGAGCGCTGAGTGCGTTGAGCTGTGGGTTTACAGCGAAATCGTAACCCCCAGTCTGCTGGAGCGCCGCCGCCCTCCCGCATTAGCTCGTAGTCATCACGATAGCGCGAGTTCCGACGAAGGCATTCCCAAGCGAGCCCGGAGACACCGAGATCATCGAAGTGATCATACTGCTTGTCGTCGCGCCAATCTGACGGCATTGCGAAATCCTCCCAATCGCAAACTGGCGCATGGAATTGCGTCAGTCAGTCGGGATATTACGCTTTATACCAGCGGTTGCGCTGTGTGGCCACTGGCGTCGTCTTTTACGCATGGTGCCCGCACGCCGATCAACCTGCGGGAAGACCATTCTTGAGAAGATCTCGGTAGCCTTGTTCGGTCATCCAACGAGCGCGGGATAGATGACTGTCGTGGACCTGGCGCGCACGTTCCGGCTCCTTGTTGGCGTCGATACCGAGCAAGAGCGACGCCACATCTTCAAGCGTTGCACCGGCCTCACTTGCATCGAGCAGGCGCATATAGAGCTTCAGGTGATTGCGATCATAGACCGTCACAGCCGCATCGTTCGGTGGCGCGTCGGCGATCCTGTGCTGTCTCGAGGGCATGCGAAATCCTTGCAAGTTGGCCCATATTATTAATGAACTGGAAACCATAACCTAGCAAGCGCAGGCGGCGCAAACGTCGCCGGGTTGGTTGCAGCTTCGTGGCGGCCGCGTCGTTCGCCGCGTATTATAGTGCGTCGCATTAAAATACGCGACCCGCATTTTACTGGCGGATGGATATTCGGGAAGTATTTGGCGCGAACCTTCAGTATTTTAGGGAAAAAGCCGGCCTCAGCCAGGCCGCTCTGGCGGATAGGATGGGCGTTGACCGCGCTCATATAAGCGCGATGGAACGCGGGCAGCAGAACGTCACTATCATCACCCTCTGGCACGTGGCCGAGGCACTTGACGTCAAACCGGCCGAACTCTTGGACGATCAGCGGAAAAGCCGAGAGGCATGATGGCAGCCCCGCCTGGGAAGACCGGGCGGGGCTGTCGGGGCGTCAATCGCCGCTCTGGCGGCGTGACCGCGACCAGATAAGGCTGTAGCTCTCTTCGCCTTCGATGACGGTGTCGTCGAAGAGGTTGGCGTAGATCGGAGCGGTGAAACTCGGATCGTCGAGCTTGAGGCTCAGATAGTCGCGGCCCTCATTCGAGCGCTTGGACCAGGCGGCGCCGATCTCGACTCGGCCGACGAAGACGCGGTGGCTGGGTGCGTTGTCGTTCGCGCGATCCTCTTCCGGGATGATCCTTACATTCTTCGCTTGAACGCTGAGGGTGACGATTTCGCCGACGTACTCGTTGGCGGACTTCTTGAAGGTTCCGATGGTGGCCATGTCAGTTCTCCTTTTGGCTTTCGAGCCCGCGCCCGTCGCGGCCTCGATGGCGATCGACGAGGCCGGGACGACCGCCGACGCAGTCCGAAGGACCCGCAGCGCATGCGAAGGACGGCGGAGACGGAGTTTCTTGGTCCGCGAGGAATGGGCGTAGCCCAGGGGAAGAAAGTTCGGCTCCGCCGTTGCGGCCAAGGCGGTCGAGGCGTCAGCCGATACCGGCCAGATCAGTCCATGAGAGGCCGTGTCGGGCGTGGGTGATGAGGCTCAGGAGAAGTTCGTCACCGGCCAGCGCGACAGTCGAAAAACGCCGGCAACGAGCGTAGGCGATGAGCGATCGACATCGTTTCAGAGAAAAAGTTAAAACCACGCCGGATAGATTTGAACGAGACCGCTCCATTCTGACCTTGCGCGCCAAGGGCCGGATTGGGCATGTTCCTTCAACGCACGAAAGTGGCTGCGGAACGTGTCAAGCACGATCCCGGTTTCCACTTATCTGAACCTTAACCGTGGAGTGAATCCCCATTGACGTGAGCGATTTAGCCGTCTGTGGCTGCGTATCAAGCATGATGCGAATTGACACCGCCGGACTGCGTCTCTGGTCCTGCAAGGGATGCGATGCGCACCCATGCTGTCGCGCCGACGATGATTGCACCGATGCTTGCGAAGATGAGGGTCCACGTCTCGCCCGCGCCGCCGGTCTCAGAGAGACCCTTGACCGCGTGAAAACCGGCCAACCCGGCCGGCAAGGCATAGAGCGCGCCGATCGCCAGGCGGATGGTCGGTGACCGTATCGTGGCGAACGCGACTTGCCCGAGGATAAGAGCGACTGCGCCGGCGAATAGTGCGACAGCGATGGCGCCGATCGGCCCCGCGCCGTTTTCAAACGCATAGTAGCCGACAGTAACGGCGACGAAGAACGGAAGCGCATAGACGGCCAGGCTGAATAACAGCCAGCAGAGAAAGCCGAGGCCGACAACGCTCAGCAATGCGGACAGAAACATGGGCGGTCTCCTTCATGGATGGAGCACCTCCACCAACCGCCACGGCGCTTTTCGAAGTATAGCGCAAAGCAGCGCACGCCGGAACCTTCCGGCGCGCGCATCAGATGATGCATCCTGTGCATCATACTGCCTGCACCGTATTTTTCTTCGGTCTGAAATCGAAGAGTGGGACGCCGAGTTTCTTGGCCTTGTCGGCGAGATTGTCGGTGATTCCGGAGCCCGGAAAGAGGATGAGGCCGATGGGCATCGCCTCAAGAAGCGCGTCGTTGCGCTTGAACGGCGCCGCCTTGCCGTGGCGCTTCCAGTCCGGCTTGAAGACGATTTGCTGGCATTTGCGGTTATCGGCCCAGCACGCGGCGATCTTCTCGGCGCCTTTGGGCGATCCGCCATGCAGGAGCACCATGTCGGCGTGCTTGGCCTTCACACGGTCCAGCGCATCCCAGATCGCCCGATGGTCGGTGACGTCCAGTCCGCCGGAGAACGCAACCCGTGGTCCGCTTGGCAGGAGGGGTTCGATCTCCGCGCGCCGCTTCGCCGAGAGATAGTCGCGGCTGTCGATCATGGCCGCTGTCAGCGTGCGGTGACTGATCCGTGATCCCGAGTGTGGACGCCAGGTCTGGCCGAGATGGGTCTCGAAGTGGTCGGCGGCGATATCGCGCATGAGCTCGTAAGCGTTGCGCCGCTCGATCAGCGTGGTTCCTTGCGCCGTCAGGGCTTCAAGTTCGACCGAGCGAATTTCCGACCCGTCCTGTTCGCGCTGCGAGCGTTTCTGGGCCTGCTCATTGTCGTCCAGGTCGCGGTCGACGCGGGCCGCTGTGCGATGAAACAGGTTGGTCACGGACCAGAGCAGGTCTTCGAGATCCGGTTCGAGACGCGTGTCTTCCAGCGTGGCGGCGAGCGCGTCGAAGATGTCGGCTATCGCACCCTGGAGGGCGTCGGCTTCGGGCAAGGGTCTCGGGTCGGGTTCGTCGGCGAAGGGCCGATAGCCATAGAGCTGCAATTCTTCGAGTACGGCCGCGGTTGCGGAGCTGGCCATTGGTTCGGTGGTCTCGGCGGTCATGGGATCGTCTCCTGTTCGGCATGAGCCGCGCCTCTCGCGGCCTTCCCGAGCGACGGGAAAGCGGGGGCTGTCCGGGACTGCACCGCCACGGCGGCCGAAGCCAGAGGCGGAGGACGGCGAAGGCGGCGCTCTTTTGTTTCGCGATGCAAAGCCGGGCCATTACGCCCGGCGGCGGAAAAGAGTGTCGCCGTAGCCGTTGCCGGCCCGGCCAGTCTCCGCTCCGTCTCGCTCCTCTCGGAAGGCCGAAGGCGAGGCTCTCCAATTAGGAGGTGATCTGACGATAGCGACCAGACTAATGACGGGCCTGCTCAGCCGCTCAGTGTTCGTCGGAAAGCAGCCGTGAGAAATCGGCCGTGGCCAGTTGCTGACCCAGATGCGTCCTTAGGTCGTCCCGTCCGAGCTTGCGGAGGTCTTCGTTGAAGTCGCCGCCAAGAGAAATAAGCCGGATCGTCTCGATACCGACGGCTCCTGCGCGTTCGATCAGATTGGCGGTGGCCATGTCGCCTGCTTCGTCGGCGTCGGCGGCGATGTAGAGACGCTGAAGCCCGGTCGGCAGGATCAGCGCGGCGAGATGATTGGCCGACAAGGCGGATATGACGGGCATGTTGGGCAACGCCATGCGCACGGAGAGCGTGCTTTCCAGCCCTTCGCCAGCAGCGAGGATGTCGCTCGCAGTTCCGATCCGCACGCCATGGCCGAGCAGGTTCCCCATCGCCTTGCGTGATGGATCGAGGGGCGCCTTGCGAGCCGTCGCCGGATCGAGCCATGTGCGGTGAACGCCGGTGAGATTGCCGTTCACGTCCGTGACCTTGGCGAGCAATGCAGGCCAGGTCTCCGGCGGGGTGTCTTTGGGCTGACCTTCTCGCCAATAGTAGCAGCACGGATGAAATCGCAGCGCTGGCGCGTCGCCAAGCCCGGAAAGACCGCGTCGACGAAGATAGCGCTCGGCGAGCGTTCCACCGACCGGTCTTCCCATGGCGAAGAGGCGCCGTGCAGCCTCCGGCGATCCGGTGGGCGCGGATTGACGCTCACGTTGTGGCGGTTCGGGGCGTGGCAAGCTCAGGAATCGTCGCGCCTCATCGAGCGTCTCGCCGAAGGATTGCAAATGATGCGCAGCGGCAATGAGGTCTAGCAGGTCGCCATGTTCGCCTGTGGCGGCGTCTGCCCATTTGCCGGCAGCGCCCGGACCGTGGGCTGGTCCCGTCAGGCGAACATAAAGACTGCGTCCGGGCGTGTTCTCGATGTCGCCGACGATCCAGTAGCGGCCCTGCTTGCGACCGTTGGAGAGGTAATGGCGGCAGACGGCCTCCGCCTCGCGGCCGAGCCGTCGTGCGATTTCGGATGCTGCGCTGTTCATTTGCGCCTCCATGGTGAGAGCAAAAAAGAAGGAGCCCGCCACATTGGGCGGGCTCCAGGGGCGGCTGCGGGAGCCGTTGGGGGGCTTGGCTCCCGGTCACTCGGCCGCAGTGGCGAAGGCGTTGCCGGTGACAGGTTCATCATCGGTGATGACGGCGTAATCGCCCATGGCCGGTTCGCCGCCGTTATCCGCCGATTGCGCTTCGCTGTCGGGAAGAGCCGGCATGCGCAGCACTTCGGGCAACCAACCGGTTCCTTCGAGAAGCTCTTCGGCAGCCGCGACCATGTCCGGTTTCTTGAGGCCGGCGATGCGGTCGGATGCATTCTCGCCCTTCGCTTCGCGCACGGCCTCCAGAATGCGGGCCTTGGTGACGCGAGCGAGATAGCTCTCGCCCGTCGGCGCCCAGCCCGCCGCCGCCATGTCGAGACCGAGCGTCGCCGCCAGCACATCGGCATGGGCGAGCGCCCGCGGACGGCGGTTGTACGGTTCCTGGACGGCGTTGACGGTCATGGCGACGCAATGCGCGAACAGCGCCTCGCGGCTATCGTTGTCGAACCCGACCAGCGCCTCCCACAGATCCTCAGGCGCTTTCGGCAGCGCCCCTAGCCAGCTCGTCGTGCGATCGTCGATGCTGAGCGCGTAAGCCGTGTCGCCAAGGCCCGGCGCCTGGGCGCCGAAACCGGCGCTGTGCGGGGTGATCTCGACGCAGCTATCCAGCGGATAGTGGTAGAAGAGCCGCAGCGCCATCGCGTGCAAGGCGGCGAGGAACGCCGTCTGCGGATCGTTGGCAAGCGCGTCGCGCAGAGCGAGCGTGCGATGCGCCGTCAATTCCATGACGAGGCGGTCGGAGAGAGGCTTCAGGCCATCGTCTTCCTCTTCCGCCTCGTCGCTGGCATCAGGGGGCGTAGCGTCGTCGACGTCCTCCTCGTCAGACGCGTCGATCCCATCGACCTCGTCCTGTCCGTCGGATTCGACGGAAGGTTCATCCTCGGGGCGGACATAGCCGCGCTCGACACGCAGGCGGCCGTCATGGCCGATGCTGACGAAGACGCCGGCCACGGCGATTTCATCCGGCTCGAAGCGGACGGGACGCTCCTGCAAGGCTTCCATCGCCGTTTCGATCTCGCCGAGCCGGGTGTCGATATCTTCCGGGAACTCCTCGGCGTCGGCGTAATCGTCCTCAAGCTGATCGTATTCGGCTTTCAGTGCGTGGAAGTTCGCGATCTCGTCCTCGCTCATCGGCTCGGTCTCGCCGATGATCCGGCGCAGACCGTAGGTATGGCCGTAGGGAAAGTCCGTGCCGATCTCGATCCATTTCCAGCCCTCGGCGCGGATCGCTTCCGCATGGGTTTCGAGCTTTTCATCGACGAGTTTCGCAAGCAGGCCAGCGTCATGGAGCCATCCGCCGTCGTCGGATTGGAAGAGATCGCGAAGGATGGCGCCGCCGGCCACCTCATAGGCGTCGAGCCCGACGAACTGCGCCCGCCGGTCGGAGGCGCGCACGGCGCCTTCGGTCAGCATGCGGCGGATTTCATAGGGCTGTTTCGCATAAGTCCGTTTGATCGACTCCCAGACCTGTTCCTGGCGCTCATGGTCGGGATTGACCGTGAAGGCCATGAGTTGGTCGAGGGTCAGTTCCTCCTCGGCATAGGCGTGGAGAAGCGATGGCGCGATAGCGGCGAGCTTGAGCCGCTGCTTGACGACGTTCGCCGAGACGAAGAAGGCCGCCGCGATCTCTTCCTCGCTCTTGCCTTTCTCGCGCATCGCCTGGAAGGCGCGGAACTGGTCGAGCGGATGAAGCGGCGCACGCTGAACATTCTCGGCGAGACTGTCTTCTTCGGCGAGGCCGTCCGTGCGCACGATGCAGGGCACGGGCGCCGTGCGGTTCAGACGCTTCTGCTTGACCAGCAGTTCGAGCGCCCGGTAGCGGCGTCCGCCGGCCGGGATCTCGAACATGCCGGTTTCAGCGCCGTCCTCATCCAGCACCGGCCGGACGGTGATCGAGGACAGAAGCGTGCGCCGGGCGATGTCTTCGGCGAGCTCGTCGATCGAGACGCCGGCCTTGACGCGGCGGACATTGGACTGGCTGAGCACCAGCTTGTTGAAGGGGATGTCGCGCGAGGCGCTGAGGGTGATTTTCTGAGACTTGGTCATGTCAGTTCTCCGTGGGCGGGCTGGCCGAAAGCCTCTCTCTCGACCTCCAAACCCGTCACGGAGAACCCGGCCCGCCTCTTCCTCTTGAGGAAGCGACGGACCGGAAAGGCGGAGCGCCGGCCGCAGCTACGCCGCGCGCTCGAGGAGCTTCTTCGCCTTGCCCTCCATTTCGAGCCGGGTGTCCTGCTGCGGCTTCGACCGGGCGACGGCGGTGATGCCCTGCACGAAATCGAATACGGACTCCGGCGGCCGACCTTCTTCGGCGAGGACTGTCTCGACGATTCTGGCCGTCTCCGCCTTGGAGAAGCCCCGTTTGCGGAGGAAGTCGGTGCGGTCATCGTCGCTGTGGGCGACGATGCGCTCGCGCGCTGCTCGAATGCCTTCGACGAAGGGTCGCGGCGAGGAGTCAGCGAAGCGGGTCAGCGCCGGCGCCGCCTCGTGCGCGAAGCGATTGGCGGCGTATTTGGAATGTCGGATGCTAATTTCCTGGAAGTCCTCAACGCCCCAGAGATTGCGGTTCTGGCAGACGGCGCGCAGATAGAAACTGGCGATGCCGAGCGTCTTCGCGCCGACTTCAGAATTCCAGCAATAGAAGCCCCGGAAATAGAGATCGGGAGATCCGTCGGACAGCTTGCCCGCCTCGATCGGGTTCATGTCGTCGACCAGGAAGAGGAAGACGTCTCGGTCGGAGGCGTAGAGCGTGGTCGTGTCCTTGGTGATGTCGACCATCGGATTGTAGACGCCGCTCGACCAGTCGAGCGTGCCGGGCACTTTCCAGCGCGTATCGCCAGTTCCGTTCCCCGCGATCTTCTGCACGGCCGCCACGAGTTCGTGGTCGTAGATGCGGCCATAATCCGGGCCGGTGACGGCGCGCAGTTCCGTGCGCCCGTCTTCGGTTTCCAGCGTCTTGATCTGCTCGGCTCGGTGCGAGGTGAGCCCGTATTGCAGGTTGATGCCCGCAAGCGGCGCCGGGAGCTGGCGCAGATAGGCCGCCGGCGCGCTGACCAGGCTGGCGAGCTGGCCGAAGCTCCAATGGGTCGGCGCGACCGGCGCGTCGGCTTCGGGCAGGATGAGCGCCAGGTTTTCCGGATCGTCGCGATGGGCTTCAACGCGGATCGCCGCGCTCTCGACTGTCCGCGTGCGGCTGCGCTCGGCGCGGCCCTTCACCGACGCGTAGAGCTCCGACAGGGACAGATAGCGCTCGTCATTCGGCCGGGAAAACCATTCCGAGGAGACGCGGCCGATCCGCTCTCCGCGCGAGATATCGACTTTGTAGCCGCCGCTCGCGTCGCGCCGGCCGTCCAGGGTTTCAAGGTTGGTCATGGGTCAATCTCCGCGACAGGTCGGCCGAGAGCCTCTCTCTCGACCTCCAAACCCGTCACGGCGAAAGCCGCCGAACTCTTACTCTTTATCGGGGAACATGTTCGTCTTGATTGGCCAGGCATTTGGCGCAGCACCGCCGAACACCTGTCTTCGCCGCCATTGACGCTTCACCCGGATGCGGAGCATTTCTCCGCGTACTACGGGGCGGCACAGTCGCTTCATGTCCAATTCCGTACCCAAACGCCGGCAGCGTTCGCGCGCGGCAAAAATTGATCTTTACGACTACGCGCAGATTCCGGAACCGAAGCCGCGTGGACGTCCCGAACCAGAGTTGACCGACTGGCGCGTCACCGATGAGTGGCTGAAGCGCGTGCCGGTCACTTCGTCCGAAGTGGATGTGTTTGAGGCCTGGTTCGGTGATCTGTTCGACGATTTGTTCGGCCCCTTGGGTTCGGTTGGCTCCTTGACAAAGTTATCATCTAAAGATAACCTAATATGACAGAGGAGACATACGATCCGAGCCTTGACGCCTTGCTCGATCTCGATGGCCAGGTGCTCGTCATCGACCCTGCGGGCAGGCATTGGGTGAAGTTCGTCGTTACGCGCGTGCCCGTTAGCCCGGAGAAGCCCCATGGGCTCGACTATTCGCTGACGCTGCACGGACCTGACGGCGAGCGGCTTGTCGGCTTCGACAATGCTCATCCTGTCGGCCGCCGCAAACGCGGAGAACCGCAGGATCACCGCCACCGGCTCCGGACCGTGCGTCCCTATGACTATCAGGATGCCGCGAGCCTGATCGTCGATTTCTGGGAGACGGTGGATGCAGTGTTAAAGGAGCGAGGCGTACTGCAATGACGACGTTGAAGATCGGCATCGCCGATTATGAGGAGATGAAGGCCCGCACCATGCGGATCGCCCGCGGCGAGCAAAAGCCGGGGCCGGACGATCCGAAGGTATGGTTCACATCGACCGAGTCCTTTGCCCAGGTGCTGTCAGCCGGTAATCGCGAACTGTTGCGGACCATCGCCGAACGCGCACCGGCTTCGCTTGACGAGTTGGCGGAGATGACTGGGCGCGCCAAATCGAACTTGTCGCGAACGCTGAAGAAGATGGCCGAATACGGTTTGGTCGAGATGGAACCGGAAGGGCGCCGGCGGCGTCCGCGAGTCCTCTACGACCGTGTTTCGCTTGATCTGACGTTGACCGGCGAGGAATGGCGAAAGGCAGCGGGAGGCGCATCATGAACGCACCGCAAAACGCCGTGAAGCTCCGCGCCGCGCTTTACCTGCGCGTCTCGACGACGCGGCAGGCCGAGCATGACGTCTCGATCCCTGACCAGAAACGCCAGGGCGAAGCGTGGTGCGAGGCGCGCGGCTACGAACTCGTCGAGACCTATGTGGAGCCAGGAGCGTCAGCAACGAACGACAAGCGCCCCGAATTCCAGCGCATGATCGAGGCGGGTACGTCCAAGCCCTCAGCCTTCGACATCGTGGTCGTCCACTCATTCAGCCGTTTCTTCCGCGACCATTTCGAGCTGGAGTTCTACGTCCGGAAGCTCGCCAAGAACGGCGTCAAGCTCGTCTCCATCACCCAGGAGATGGGCGACGATCCCATGCACGTCATGATGCGCCAGATCATGGCGCTGTTCGATGAATATCAGTCCAAGGAGAACGCCAAGCACGTCCTGCGCGCGCTCAAGGAAAACGCCCGCCAGGGCTTCTGGAACGGCTCGCGCCCGCCCGTCGGCTATCGCGTGGTCGCGGCCGAACAGCGCGGCGCCAAGACCAAGAAGAAACTGGAGATCGATCCGCTGCACGCCGACACGATCCGGCTGATCTATCGCCTCGCCCTGGAAGGGGACGGAACGCGCGGGGCCATGGGCGTCAAAGCGATCGCCACGCATCTCAATGGCAGGGGCATCTTCACGCGAGACGGCGGCCGCTGGGGCATCGGACAGGTTCATCGCATCCTGACCCGGCGGACCTATATCGGCGAGCATCAATGGGGCAAGCATCGCAAGAACAAGGAGCCGACCAAGCCGGAAGACCTGGTGACGGTTCCGGTTCCGCCGATCATAGACCGCAAGACCTTCGACGCCGTGCAGAAGCTGATGCAGGCGCGCAATCCCAAGGTCGCGCCGCCACGCGTAGTGACAGGACCAACCTTGCTGACGGGGATCTGCTTTTGCGGCAAGTGCGGCGGCGCCATGACCATCCGCACTGGCAAGAGCGGGCGTTACCGCTACTACGCCTGCTCGATCAAGGCGCGTCAGGGCGAGACTGGCTGCAAGGGCCGGACAATCCCGATGGATAAGCTCGATACGCTGGTTGCTCAGCATCTGGAGGAGCGTCTGCTGACGTCTGATCGGCTGGAAGAGGTTCTCGTCGATGTGCTCGACCGACGGCAAGAGCGCGCTGAGCGCCGCCGTGAGCACATCGCCGAACTGAACCGGCGGGCAACGGAATCGGAGCTGCGGCTGAAACGCCTTTACGACGCCATCGAGATCGGCGTCGCCGACCTCGACGATCCGGCGCTGAAAGAGCGCATCGCCGGTCTGAAAGTCCTTCGTGATCAGGCGAAAACCGACGCGGAACGCGCCGAAGCCATGCTCGACAGCGCCACTCATCAGGCCGTCACGCCGGAAATGATCGAGAGATTCGCCGCAGCGGCCCGCGAGAAAATGCGGTTGGAGGGCGGCGGCTATCGGCGCGATCATCTGCGCGCGTTAGCTCAGCGCGTCGAGGTCGACGAGCGCGAAGTGCGCATCATGGGATCGAAGAACGAGCTTCTGAGAACCCTAGCCGCCGCAAATAGCGCAGAATCGGCGGCGAACGGCGTGCCCAGTTTTATACCGAAATGGCGGAGGAGGAGGGATTCGAACCCCCGGAACCTTGCGGCTCAACGGTTTTCAAGACCGCCGCAATCGACCACTCTGCCACTCCTCCGCACAGCGCGTGGGTTTAATCCGCCTCGCGGCGCAAGTGCAAGTCTCGCCGGCACAGTCAAAGTGTGCTCTGAGTTGAGTTATGGTTAAGACAGGGTTTCTCCCGCCGGAAAACCCTTCAGGCCGTGTTCACGTAGAATGCAGTTTGTTTTGGTAAACACCGTCCCTGAGGCTCAGGAAAAGGGCCGCGATATCCGGGTTGGCGAAGAATGAGCCGCCCCACTTCAGAATGAGGGTGACACAAATGAGTGCATGGGATTCTGCATCTAGACTGGCTTTCGCGGCCGCCTGCGTGTTGTCGGTCAGCGCGCCTGTTGCCATCGCCCAGTCCTCCCGCACTCCGGCACCCATCATCTACAAGACCCCCGATGCGCCCCAGACGAGCGCACCGGTGCAGCAGAGGGCAGGGCAGGTGGCTCCGTCCACGCCTACTATTTCCGCGCCCACCGCTTCCGTGCCGATGAGCACGGATCGTCCGCGCATCGAGTTCCGCCATCCCGGCCAGCCGAGCCCGGTGTCGACCGGCGGGCAGGAGACCGAACCTGCGCGCCAGTATGCCCGTCTGGAAACGCCACAACCGGCGCCGAGCCAGTCCACGCGCACGCCGGCGGCGACCGGCGGCTTCGATCCGCGCGCCACGGCCGCGGCCATCGAGGCCCAGCGTCAACCCGCGACAGCGGCGGGGGCAGGGGCCGATCGTCCCGCAGCCGATACCTATTCGCTGCCGGGCACGGTGCATCAGCCCGCCCAGGTGGCCTCGTATGACGAAACCGGGCTTGCATCGGTCTATGGCGAAGGCTTCCAGGGCCAACCCACAGCCAATGGCGAGATCTATGACGAGACCAAGCTGACGGCGGCCCATCCCAGCCTGCCGCTGCCGAGCCTCGTTCAGGTCATCAACCTCGACACCGGCAAGGAAGTCGTCGTGCGCGTCAATGATCGCGGACCCTTCCAGGAAGGCCGCATGATCGACCTGTCGGCCCAGGCGGCCCAAGCGCTGGCCCTCACCGATACCAGCCGCACGCAGGTGCGTGTGCGTTATCTCGGTCCGGCCTCTGTGGACTCCACCCCCCAGGAGCTTCGCTGGGTGGCCGGCACGGCCGAGACCCCCTCGCGCCCGGTCGCGGAGTTCGAACTCGGCCAGCTGTCAGACACGGTTGCTCCCGCGCCGCAGCCCACCGTCAGCACCCAGCCGCCGGTCCTGCAGCCGACTCCGCGCCCTGCTGCCGCAAACACGGGTGGCTATTATGTCCAGGTTGGCGCCTTCTCGCAGATCGGCAATGCTGAGCGTATGAGCCGCTCCATGGATGCCGGCCTGAATGTGAAGGTCATTCCGGCGCGGGTGAACAATGCCGACTATTTCCGCGTCTGGGTCGGTCCCTACACCTCCGAAGCCCAGGCCGATCGCGTGCGCAGCGACATGGCACGGCGCGGCGTTGCCAATGGCGTCGTGGTCTCCGGACGCTAATCAATCAGCTTGGCGGTTGACGCCGCCACAGAACCAACGCTTTCCTGCCCCGGCTCGGCCAAGTTGAGATTTCACGTCTCGATCTGGCCTGAACCAGTTCGGGAGCGTTGCCATGATCCGCTTTTTCCTCGCCTTTTTCGCTGTCATTGCCCTTCTGAGCAGTCCTGCTACCGCGCAGACCATCGAGAGTGAAGCCTCGCATGCGGTCATCATGGACTATGCCACCGGCGATGTCCTGTGGGAAAAGAATGGCGAGGAACCGATGATTCCCGCCTCCATGACCAAGATGATGACCGCGCATCTTGTGTTTGACAGGATCCGCACCGGCGAGCTTTCCCCGACCGACCGGTTCACCGTCTCCGAAAACGCCTGGCGCAAGGGCGGCTGGGCCTCGGGCGGCTCCACGATGGGGCTCGCCGTGGGCGACCAGCCAACCGTGGAAGAGCTGCTGCACGGCGTGATCATCCTGTCGGGCAATGATGCCTGCATCGTGCTGGCCGAAGGCATTTCCGGCACAGAGGAAGCCTTCGCCCGCGAAATGACTGCCACTGCTCAGCGCATGGGCCTGACCACGGCGAGCTTCATGAATGCCACCGGCCTTGATGATGAGGGCCACCGTATTTCGGCTGAAGACCTCGCCCGGCTCGCGCGCCTGACCATTCGCGATTTTCCGGAGTTCTACGAGATCTATGCCCAGGGCTCCTATGAGTGGCGCGGTATCAGCCAGCCGAACCGAAATCCCCTGCTTGGGCGCATGGACGGTGTCGACGGCCTGAAAACCGGTCACCTGGAGATCTCCGGCTATGGCCTGACGGCTTCCGCCCAGCGCGGCGAGGACCGGCGCATCATCGTGATCAACGGCATGCCGAGCGAAAATGCGCGCGCCCAGGAGGCCGAGCGCCTCATGCGTCTGGCTTTCAGCGCCTTCGAGACCCGTACGCTCAGCGCGGACAATCTGGTCATCCCGCCAATCCCGGTCTGGATGGGCGAGAGCGAGTTTGTCGACGCCGAGCTCGCCGAACCGATTACAGTCAGCGGCATGAAACGCGCCCTGGTCGAGGCCAAGGTCGAAGTCGTCTATGACGGCCCGCTGGAAGCTCCGATCAGCGCAGGGGACACCATCGCCCGGCTCGTCATCACCATTCCGGACAAGGATGAGGTGTCCGCGCCCATCGTCGCGCGAGAGAGCATTGCCCGCACCGGGTTTTTCGGCCGCGTCCTGGACGGCCTCAACCGCATGATCACTGGTGGGGGATCGTCCTGAGCGGTCTTTTCATTACGCTCGAGGGCGGGGAAGGCGCCGGGAAATCCACGCTGGCCGGTCACTTGTCGGCCTATCTGGATCAGCGCGGCGTGGCCCATATCTGTACTCGTGAGCCCGGCGGCACACCGATGGCAGAAACCCTGCGCTCCATCGCGCTGGCCGGCGGGATTTCCTCGCTTACCACAGCGCTGATCATGAATGCTGCGCGCCGCGATCATCTGGAAAAGACCATCCGCCCGGCGCTTGCCGGCGGGATGTGGGTAATCTGTGACCGCTTTTCCGATTCCACGCGCGTCTATCAGGCGGCGATGGGTGGGGTGGATATTGTGGTGCTGGACGAGCTGGAAGCCATGGTGGTGGAAGCCAGCCAGCCGGACCTGACGCTGATCCTGGATGCGCCGCCTGAAGACCTGCTCGCGCGCCGTCAGGCGCGCGGTGTCCCGACCGACACGTTCGAAGCACGCGAGCTTGAATTCCACCAGACCATCCGGGCTGAGTTTCTCGGCATTGCAGACCGCAACCCGGCGCGCTGCCGCGTGTTGAATGCCTTGCTGCCGGAAGACGAACTCGCCAGTGCCGCCATTGCCGCGCTGGAAGCATTCCAGGCCGCGCGGGGCGGTCATGTCTGAGGTCGCCTGGCCGCTCTGGGGTCATGGCGAGGCTGAAGCCGCGCTGCGTTCGGCTGCAGAAAGCGGGAAGCTGCACCATGCCTGGCTTCTGGAAGGCCCGTCGGGCATCGGCAAGGCAAGGTTGGCCAAGCGGATGGCGGCCTATCTGCTCGGCGCGAAACCGCTCTCGGAGAACGGGCTCGATGCCAGTGTAACTGACCCGGTGGTCACTAAACTGCTCGCCGGCGCGCACCCTGATTTTCGCTGGCTGGCGCGCGAGCCGAACGACAAGGGCAAGCTGCCGCTTTATATCCCTGTCGACCAGGTGCGCGAGGAACTGGTGAACTTCCTGACGCTGCGCCCGGCGCTAGGCGGGCGGCGTGTTTGCGTCGTGGACGCGCTCGATGAACTCAATGCCAGCGGCGCCAATGCGCTCCTGAAATCTGTCGAGGAACCCCCGCCCAACTGCGTCCTGATCCTCCTGTATCATGGCGAGCGCGCGCTTCTGCCGACCATTCGCTCGCGTTGCCGGCGTTTGCGCCTGACGCATCTGTCGGATGGCGACATGGCTGCGGTGCTGGCCGACCAGAAAGTTGAAATTGATCAGGATTTGCAGGCGCTGGCGTCCGGGCGTCCTGGAGAGGCCGTACAGCTGAACGAGCCAACTGCCGTCGCAGCCATACGAGCCGCACGCCAGGTCACACGCGGACTTTCGCGCGGCGATGGCAGCGCGCTGGCGCCGGCCTATCTGCCAGCGAACGCGACCGATGGCGCGTTTCACGCCTTCACCACGGCCTTGCTGGCCGATCTCGCCGGCCTGGCGCGCGAGGATGCCCGCATGGCCGAGGCGTGGCTGTGGACCTCGCGCCATCTCGACCAGGCCCGACGCGACGCCATGGACAGGGGACAGACCGTCGCGTGCCTGCTGGCGGGGCTTCAACAGGCCGTCCAGAACGCCTAAGTGCAGGCGATGTTCGACACGCATGTGAACCTGCACGGCGAAGCCTTTGCCGAAGACCTCGAAGAGGTGCTCGCGCGTGCCCGTGCGGCCGGCGTGACGCGCTTCCTTGCCATCTGCGACCGGTTCGACAATTTCCCGGCCGTGCATGCGATCGCCAGGGCTCATGACGATATCTGGTGCTCGGTCGGCGTGCATCCGCACCATGCCAAGGATTTTCCGGACCTCACCGCCGCAGAGCTGGTCGAGGCGGCGAAATCGCCCAAGGTGGTCGGCATCGGCGAGACCGGGCTCGACTATCATTATGGTTACAGCCCCGAAGCCGACCAGATGCGCAGCCTCGGCGAGCATATCACTGCCGCGCAGGAGACCGGTCTGCCGATCATCCTCCACACGCGTGAGGCCGATCCGCAGGTACGCGAAACTCTCATCAAGCGCCATGCGCAGGGATTCTTCACGCCGCTCTTGCATTGCTACACAGGCGGGCACGAACTGGTCGAGGCTGGCCTGTCTCTGGGCGGGTATGTCTCGGTGTCCGGCATTCTCTCCTTCAAGAATGCCCACGATGTGCGCGACGTGATATCCCGCGTGCCTATGGAGCGCATCATATTGGAAACCGACTGCCCGTATCTCGCTCCGGTCCCGCATCGCGGGCGGCGCAATGAGCCGGCCTATCTCACCGATGTCTGCGCGGCACTCGCGCGCCTGTTTGACATGGACCCGGCCGCCGTGGCCGAGATCACCGAGGCCAATGCCCGGCGCCTGTTTGCCCGGGTGGACGCATGACCGGCACATTGCGCGTGACCATGCTCGGCACGGGCTCGTCGGGCGGCGTTCCGCGCGTTGGCGATGATTGGGGCGTGTGCGATCCCAGCGAGCCGCGCAACCGGCGCCGGCGTTGTTCGATCCTGGTGGAGAGGATGGAACAGGATGCGGCGACTCGCCCGACACGTGTGCTGATCGACACCTCACCAGATCTGCGCGAACAGCTGCTGGATGCCGGCGTCATTGAAATCGACGCGGTGGTCTACACCCATGACCATGCCGACCAGACCCACGGCATCGACGACCTGCGCCCTGTCGCCTATTTCATGGGCAAGCGCCTGCCGGCCTATCTCGACCGCGAGACGGCCGAAACGCTGGTCCACAAGTTCGACTATTGCTTCGAGGGCAATGGCGGCTATCCGCCGATCCTGGAGGCTCAGCCGCTGATCTATCCCGGCAAGGCTTTTTCCGTGACGGGGCCATCCGGAGAAATCGAGCTGCTGCCATTGCGCCAGCAGCATGGACGCATCGTTTCGCTGGGGTTTCGGATAGGCGACCTGGCATATTGCAACGATGTCAGCAGCCTGCCGGAGGAGAGCCTCGATGCGCTGAAAGGCGTGGACACCTTCATCGTCGATGCGCTGCGCCGCACGCCGCATGGGAGTCACTCCCATCTCGGCCAGTCGCTGGAGTGGGCCGAGCAGATCGGGGCGCGCCGCACCGTGATCACGAACCTGCATATCGATATGGATTATCGGGCCTTGATGGCCGAGCTGCCCGACAGTGTCGAGCCCGCCTATGACGGCATGTCCCTGGAACTGGCCTATGCCTAATTTCCCATAATGTAGATTATGCGACTTTTGTGTTTGTGGCTCCCGGAGCCCCGTATTTGCGGCCAATCCCACATGGACCCGAGCTGCGGATTGCCTTAGGCCACTGGGAATTCTGTCTGCCAGAACGGAGCCGGATATGGCCGATACTGCCCCCCCTTCCCCGCCGAAACGCTATGGCGAAGCAGGCGCGGCCTTTGTCCGGCTGCTGGAGATCATGGCGCGGCTGCGCACGCCGGAAACCGGCTGTCCGTGGGACCTGGAACAGGATTTCGCCACCATCGCCCCCTATACGATCGAGGAAGCCTATGAAGTGGCCGATGCCATCGCGCGCGGCGAGATGGGCGAACTGCGCGACGAGCTCGGTGACCTGCTCTTCCAGGTCGCCTTTCACAGCCAGATGGCCGATGAGGCCGGCGTCTTCACCGCCGCCGATGTGGTCGAAGCCATCGCCACCAAGATGGTGCGTCGTCATCCGCATGTTTTCGACCAGCCCGACGATCGCGATGCTGACGGCCAGACCATCGCCTGGGAGGAAATGAAGGCTGCCGAGCGCGCCGTCCGTGGCGCAGACCGCTCCGTGCTCGACGACGTTGCACTCGCCCTGCCGGCCCTGATGCGTGCTGAAAAGCTGCAGAAGCGTGCCGCGCGGGTCGGCTTCGACTGGGCAACGCCCGAGCCGATCTTCGACAAGCTGACCGAGGAAGCCGATGAGCTGAAAGCTGCGCTCGCGTCCGGCGACGCAGATGAGATCGCCGAGGAAATGGGTGACATGTTGTTTGTCTGCGCCAATCTCAGCCGACGCGTGGGCGTCGATCCAGAGGTCGCGCTGCGCGCTGCCAATGCCAAGTTCGAGCGCCGCTTCCGGGCTATGGAGGCGCTCGCCAAGGAGCGCGGTGAGACCTTCTCCGAGCTGGATCTGGATGCCCAGGAGGCTTTGTGGCGGCACGTAAAAAAGGAAGAAAAAGCAAAGTTCTAACGTCACACCAGCGGCGTTTCCGGAAACTTCACGCGGAACTGGCCCTGGGCTGCATCGGTCAGGCGGACCTGCATTTCGGTCTCGCCGGTTTCCGTGCCGGTTTCCGAGGACACATCGCCATGGGCATGCAGCCAGGCCCGCGCCCGGCCTTGCTGCGGGGCGAGCTTCACCGTGAATTCCCGCGCCCCGCGCAACAGCATGGCTTCGATCAGTTCGACCAGGTCCTCCATGCCGTCGCCGGTCATGGCCGAAACCAGCACGGCCTTGGGATCGTCGGCAATCCGCGCGGCATAGGCCAGTGATTCGCGGCGGTCCGGCTCGATAGCATCGGCCTTGTTCCAGGCCTCGATCAGCGGCGGCAAGGGATGGCCGGATTCGGCCTCCAGGCGTTCGAGCACCTTGATGACATCGGCGCGTTGGTCCTCGTCGCTGGCACTCGCGCGGTCGCGGACATGGATGAGGAGATCTGACTCCATGGCTTCTTCGAGCGTCGCCTGGAAGGCATCGATCAGGTGGGTCGGCAGGTCGGTTATGAACCCCACCGTATCAACCAGCGCCGCATCGCCGATGACCGGAAGTTCGATACGGCGGATGGTCGGGTCGAGCGTCGCAAAGGGCATGTCGCGGGCCAGCACATCGGCGCCCGATAGCCGGTTGAACAAGGTCGACTTACCGGCATTGGTATAGCCGACGAGTGAGATCACCGGCGTGCCGGCGCGCACGCGGCCTTCGCGCTGGAGCCCGCGTGTGCGGCGCACATCCTCAAGATCGGTGCGCAGGCGCTTCATGGTGCGGTCGAGCATGCGGCGGTCAGCTTCCAGCTGGGTTTCGCCGGGACCGGACAGGAAGCCGCGCCCACCGCGCTGGCGTTCCAGGTGGGTCCAGGTGCGCACGAGGCGTGAACGCTCATAGGTGATGCGTGCAAGTTCGACCTGCAGCTGGCCTTCGCGTGTGCGCGCGCGCAGGCCGAAGATTTCCAGGATCAGGCCCGTCCGGTCGATCACCTTCAGGCCAAGCTCGCGTTCAAGGTTGCGCTGCTGGACCGGCGTGAGTGCGCCATCCACAATGCAGATCGAGCAGTTCTCCGCTTCCAGGCGCGTTTTCAGGTCGGCCAGGTGGCCGGAGGAAAACAGGTTGGACGGGCTGGGATTGCGCAGGTGGACCGTGCTGAGAAACGCCAGCTCGCAGCCGAGCGCCTCGACCAGGCCGGCGGTCTCATGTTCCCGGCCTTCGCTCGGCCGGTCAGCCGGCGAAAACCAGGGGATGACGGCGCCTGCACGTTCTTCAGGCGCTGATTGTTCCGTGTCAGGTGTGACCGCGTTCAAGCGCGCTCCGGATCCTCGTTCTCGTCGAACAACTGCACATGAGCGTTCGGCGCGATCGTCGAAATGGCGTGTTTGTAAACCAGTTGCGGCGGACGACCTTCTCCACGGAGGAGTACACAAAAATTGTCAAACCAGGTGACAACGCCTTGCAATTTCACGCCATTTACCAGGAAAACTGTCAATGGCGTGCGGGACTTCCGAACCGCATTGAGAAAGGTGTCTTGTAAGTTTTGTTTTTTTTCTGACGACATGGTGCTCTGCAAAGTCTGCTTTCTATAGGCTGCGCTAAAGCCATTGCGACATTTGCGCAAGGCCTCTTACCAGTCCTGTGACGTCAGGCCCGCCAAAATCCCCAGCTAAAGGCTGGAATAAGGGCAATCACTTCCAACCTGCCCAAAAGCATGGCGAAAATTCCTACAATATCGGCAAGTCGTGGACGATAGACATCGGTCAGATCCACAAGGCTTCCTGTATTGGACAGCCAACCGACGGATGTTTTCACGCTGGCATCGAAGGAAAGATGGCACAGGCCCGTCATCAGCATCAGCCCGCCCAATGCGGAGATGTAGGCCACCAGATAGACCCAGACGCCGACAATCGCGGCATCCGGCAGGATGCGTCCGCGATAGCGCATGACCACCACCGAATCGCGAAATCCAAGCCGGGCAAACTCCTCCCCTGCCCGCCCCAGCAGCAGGGCAAGGCGGGCAAGCTTGAACCCGCCCGCCGTGGACAGCGCCGATCCGCCGATCACGGCCGGGATGACCAGCAGCGTCACAGGCGTACGCGCCGCCAGGCTCGGATCAAAGAGCGGAATCCCGGATGTGGAGATATATGACAGGCCCAGTCCGAAGCCCTGCCAGGCCGTGTGCCCCGCGACCATGGCCGCCGCGCCGATGGCGAGAAGCGTTAGCAACAGTGCGCTGACCTCCGGATCGCGAAAGCCCCCGCGCCAGCGCCCGGCCCAGACTTCCAGGGCCACCGCGAGGCCGATGGTCGACGCGATGAGGCCAAGGCCGAGAATGGCAGTGTGCAGCCAGCCGGCCGGACCGATGGCTTCACGGCCCGGGATCACAAGCCCGGTCGTGGCTGCACTGACAGCATCGCCGAGGGCAAATCCGAATGGCAGGCCAGTGGCCATGAGCAGTGCGAAGATCACAAGGATCATCAGGCCGAGCGCCAGAGCGGCGGCTACGACGACACGCGGCAAGGCGTTGAAAAAACTGCCTTCGGGAATGGTGAAGAGCACCGTGCGGTGAATGCCGGGTCCGCCGAGGTTCAGTGCGGCGAAGATGCTGGCCGCCGCCACCAGGCTCGCCATCGCGCCGAGCACATGCAGGATGCCGCGCCAGACCACCAGCGAAACCGGCCAGTTCGGTGCTTCCGGCGTGCCCGGGATAATCACCACATGGCCGGTCGTGGTCAGCGAGGAGACGCTCTCGTGCAGAACGGAGGTCACCGCACCATAGGGCGCATCGAACATGAACGGGATGGCGCCGATAATGCTGGCCAGCACCCACCAGAGGAGCAGCACGGCGAGGCCGTCCTTCGGATTGGCCTTGCGCGAGGGTTTGGAGGTCAGCAGCAGCACGCTGGTCGACAGGACGACGACGATGAAGAAGGCCACCGAAAATGCGCCGAGCTGCAGCCATTCCTCATAGATCAGGGCCACGCCGCCGCCGATCACCAGCGCGCCGGCCATGATGAGGCCAAGCACGGAGATCATGCGGACAACCGCCGTATAATTCATGGCTGGCCGCCCTGCCCCGGTTAGAAATAGTCTGCCGAAACGCGGAAATAGCGCTCGACCTCGTCGATGCGGTTTTCTTCAAACAGCAGTGTCAGGCGGTCGCCCACCTTCACCCGCTCGTCCGGCGATGGGAACAGGACCTGCCCATCGCGCAGGATACACACTGCGGCGATGCCGTCGGGCATCTCGTCATAGCCGAGGCTCTGATTGATCAATTCCGACGTTTCCAGCGTCAGGCCCTCGACCACTTCGGCGCGACCATCTTCCAGCGAGCGCAGTTCCATGATCCGCCCGCGCCGCACGCGCTTGAGAATCTCCGAGACGGTCAGCGCGCGCGGATCGATGATGGCATCCACCTGAAGCATCTTGCGCAGGTCGGCCAGGTAAGGCTCGTTTACGAGCGCCATGGTGCGCTTCACGCCGATCTGCTTGGCCAGGCCGCAGACGAGGAGATTTGTCTTGTCGTCGCTGGTCAGCGCGATCACGAAATCACTGCGTGCACCGCCGGCCTCTTCCAGGACATCGGGATTGAGACCGTCGCCGCGGATCACCACTGCGCGGCGCAGCGCCTGGGCGGCGGCATTGGCGCGCCCCTCGTCGGCCTCGACAATGCGCACCCGCACGCCGGGGAGCCTGGTCAGTGCATCGGCGACATAAATGCCGACATTGCCGGCGCCGATAATGGTCACCAGCCGGGAGTCGCGCTCCTCACGGCCGAGAATGGCATTCAGGCGCGGCAGGTGGCTCGCGAGCACGGCGATGAAGGCACGCTCGCCCTTTTGTAGCGTATCATTTGAGCGCGGCGCCTGGATGCGGTCGCCGCGGCCGATACCGATCACGCGAGCCGACAGGTCCGGAAACAGGCCGGCAATCTGGTCGAGATTGGTGTCGAGCAGCGGGTTGCCCTTCTCCATGTCGAAGGCGACGAGCTGGACCCGGCCTTCGGCGAATTTTGCGCTCATCACTGCGCCCTGGCTACGGAAGCGCTCGACAATCGCCTCGCCGACCGAAATTTCCGGGGAAAAGCTGAGATCGACGGGGATGGCATCCTGGGAGAACAGGTCCTTCCAGCGCTTGTCCTGATAGACCTTGGAGCGTACGCGCGCCACGGTGGTCTGGACCTTGAAGATCGACTTGGCGACCTGGCAGATCACCATGTTGATTTCATCGTGCTGGGTGACCGCGATCATCATCTCGCAGTCCTCCGCGCCGGCGCGTTCGAGCACATCGGGATGGGCGCCATTGCCGAAAATTCCGCGCACTTCCAGATCGGTGGAGACCTGGTCGACCAGCGCGGCATTCTCATCCACGAGCGTAACATCGTGCTGCTCGCGAATAAGACGGCGGGCGATGCCCTGCCCCACTCGACCGGCGCCGCAGACTATGACTTGCATGGGCTAGCTTTCAGCTTTCCTGGCGAACCTGGCCGGACTGTACGCCCAGAGCCTTTAATTTTCGGTGCAGGGCCGAGCGTTCCATGCCGATGAACTCGGCCGTGCGGGAGATGTTCCCGTTGAACCGGGTGATCTGCAGGGCGAGATATTCGCGCTCGAACTGTTCGCGTGCCTCGCGCAGGGACATGCCGACAAGGTCTGCCGAATCCACCACGCCATGGCCATTTCCATTGTTGGAAGCAGCTTCACGCGGCAGTTCGTCCACGCTCACCGGCTGGGTCGCTTCCGAGGGCGAGAGGATCATGATCCGCTCGACCAGATTGCGCAGCTGGCGGACATTGCCCGGCCAGGGCATCGCCTGCAGCACCGCAAGCGCCGGCTCGGAGAAATTGCGCGGCGTGAGGCCGGAACTGTCGGCAACGCGCTCTGAAAAATGGCGCACCAGCTCTGGAATATCGTCGCGGCGGTCGGCCAGCGACGGCACTTCCAGCGGCACGACGGCCAGCCTGTAGTAAAGGTCCTCGCGGAAACGCCCTTCGGCGATCTCCTCGGAGATATCCTTGGTGGTGGCCGACATGACGCGCACATCCACGCGCACATCCGAGCGCCCGCCCACGCGTTGGAACTTCTGTTCGGTCAGCACGCGCAGCACCTTGTTCTGGGTGCCAAGCGGCATGTCGGCGACCTCGTCGAGCAGCAGCGTACCGCCATGGGCCTTTTCGAACAGGCCGATCTTGGTCGGATGGCCCTTGCTGTCCTCTTCCCCGAACAGGGTCTGCTCCATCTGGTCCGGCTCTATGCTTGCGGCATTGACCACGACGAAGGGCGCGCCCTTGCGCTGGGAGTTCTCATGGATAAGCCGCGCCACGAGTTCCTTGCCCGCCCCCGCCGGGCCGGAAATCATGATCCGCGAATTGGTCGGCGCGACACGGTCCATGGTCGTGCGCAGCGAGTTGGCGGCCTGGCTTTTTCCAACAAAGCTGCTGGAGGCTACCGATTTCGAGCGCAGGGTCGCATTCTCACGCTTGAGCGCGGCCGATTCCAGCGCACGCTCGACCAGGTGCAGGAGACGGTCTGTCTTGAACGGCTTTTCGATGAAGTCGTAAGCCCCGCGCCGGATGGCGGCGATGGCGGTTTCGATATTGCCGTGGCCGGAGATCACGATCACCGGCATCAGGTCATCGATGGATTTCAGGTATCGCAGCAGCGAGAGGCCATCCATGTCGCTGCCCTGTAGCCAGACATCGAGCACCACCAGGCCAGGCGCGCGCCGCCGCACCTCTTCGAGGGCCGTCTCCGCCGTTGCCGCCAGGCGGATCTCATAGCCTTCGTCTTCAAGCACCCCGCCGATGAGTTCCCGGATATCGGGCTCGTCATCGACGACAAGAATGTCGGTACTCATACTGTCGTCTCCTCTACGCGGTTGGGGACCTCGCGATTGGGGTCGTTTCCGAGGCCTTCAGGCGCCTCGGTGTGGGGAAGATGGATCAGGACGCAGGCACCGGAGCGGCCCTTGTCCCTGTTGTGCAGGGTGATCGAGCCGCCATGGTCCATGATAATGCGGTTCACAATGGCAAGACCAAGGCCGGTGCCTTTTTCTCGCGTCGTGACATAGGGCTCCATCAGCCGCTCGCGCGCCTCGCTCGGGAAGCCCGGGCCATTGTCCTCGATGCGGATTTCGATCTGGCCGTCCAGAGTCTCGCGCAGGGAGACCTCGATGCGGCCGGAAATCTCGGAGTTCTCCGGCAGCCGCTCGATGGCTTCGGCGGCGTTCTTCAGGAGGTTTCCGAGGGCTTGGCCGATCAGACGGTTGTCACCCACATAGGGCGTCTTGCCGTCGGGTTTTTCGACATGGAATTCGATATCGGGCTGGACCATGCCGCGGGCGAAGGCGACTTCGGTGAGCAGTTCGCCCATGTCGAACTCGGCCACGGACGGCTTGGGCATACGGGCGAAGTTTGAGAACTCCTCCACCATGCGGCCGATATCAGCGACCTGGCGAAGGATGGTGTCGGTGCAGCGGTCGAAGACCGAGCGCGATTCCGGGTCCATCTTGTCGGCAAAGCGGCGGCGCAGGCGTTCGGTGGAAAGCTGGATGGGTGTGAGCGGGTTGCGGATCTCATGCGCAATCCGGCGGGCCACATCGCGCCAGGCGAGCTGGCGTTGGGCGTTCACCAGGCGCGTGGCATCGTCGAAGGTCAGCACGCAGCCGCCATTGGCATCCAGCGCAGCCTTCAGGCGCACATGGCTCGGCATGCCGTTCAGCGTGACATCGAGCGAGGCGTCCACGGCCATTTCGTCATTCATGGCCTTCAGCGCGATTTCCTCGAAAGTCGGCGCGACATCGCCGAGCAGCTGGCCCTGGAGATTGCTCATGTTCAGGAGGGACTCCGCCGAGCGGTTGGCCAGGGTGATACGCATGTCCTCGTCAGTCCGGATCACCCCGGCGCTGACTTCCGCCAGCAGCGTTTCGACGAATTGCCGGCGATCCTCGGCATCCTCGCGCGCCAGCACCAGGGCAAGGCGCTGCTGGGCGAGCTGTTCGGTCATGGTGTTGAAGCTGCGGGTGAGGTCGTGGACCTCGTCATGGATGGCAGGCGCTGGAACCCGCACGGTGAGGTCTCCGTCGCGCACCGCGGTGGCTGCCTCGGCCAGTCGTCCGATCGGCCCGGTGACATGCCGTGCTGCCTCAAGCCCCAATCGTCCGCAGAGGAGCAGGACCAGGGCGGCAAGCTGGGCATACCCGATGGCGAACAACCATTGCAGACGCCCGGACCTGTGCTTGGCGGCGCGATAGTCCGTCAGCGCGGCTTCGGCGCGCCGCATCTGCTGGAGTTCCTCGAAATCGAAGGGCTTTGCCACATAAAGATACGCCCCCTGGTTTTCCCGGAGGGCGGCAAGCGCGGTCACCATGCCGAGGCTTTCATTCAGCCGGTCGACGATGGCGCCGTTGTCAGCTTCGGTGAAATCTCCCGGAGGGGGTAGCACCAGCCGGTTCGGGAGCGTATCCGGCTGGGCCAGAAAGCGGCCCTCGGAATCAATCACATAGGCCTGGGAAAATTCGCGCAGCGCGGCCTGACGCGTGACATAGCTGGGATAGAACTCGCTTTCCTCGCGCAAGCCCTCGGCGGCATTGTTGAGGTCTCCCAGCATCAGGCGCACATCGCCGAGAAACTCCACCACGAAATCCTCATGGTTTCGTCGGGCGACAGCGGCGGTTTCCTCGACAATCGTGTCGATGCGCTCATTGAACCAGTTGTCGAGTCCGCGCGTGATGGTGGCACCCAGGAAAATGGCGACCACGCCAGCCGGAATGATGGCCGCCGCGCTGAACAGGAGGATGAAACGGCGCGCGAGGCGCGAGCTGCCCACCGCGCCCCCTTCCCTGTCGACGCTGCGATAACGGTTTATGATCATCCAGGCGAGAATCGCGATCAGCACCGTGTTGATCGCCAGCAGCCACCCAATGCGTCCGCCAAGCGGATCGACCGGGCTGACGCCGGAGATCGCGGAGAAGGTCGTGAAAACGGCGACCAGCGTGGCAATAAAGAACAGGCCCTGAAACAGGGCGAGGCTGGCACGGGTCGCCGAGGTGTTCAGTGGGGCACGCACTTGGTGTTTTTATGCCCGTCCACGGAGATTGTCACCCTCTTGCAACAGTGAGGTGATTTTGCAACACACCGCCCGGTCAGTCGGTCGCGATACCAAGGCTGTTGATCTTTGCGCGCAGCGTATTCCGGTTGAGACCGAGCAAGGCCGCGGCCTTGACCTTGTTGCCGGACGTCACCTGTAGCGCAAGCTTCACAAGCGGGCGTTCGACCCGGTCGATCACGCTCTGATAGACGCGGGCATCGTCTTCCTCGGCGGCGGCCATCAGGTCGCTGAGGACATGCTTTTTCAAGAGGCCCTCGATATCGTCCTCAAAGCTGCCCTCGCGGGGCAACTCGGCATAGGAAGAGGTGCGAAGTTCGCGCTCGACATCCTTGGCGGTGATGGTGCGGTCGGCCGTCAGGGCGCTGAGGCGCAGGACGACGTTTTCCAGCTCGCGTACATTGCCCGGCCAGTCATAGGCCATCAGCAGGTCCGTCGCGCCGGAATCGAGCATCTTCTCCGGCAGGCCCTTCTGGGCGGCGCGAACGAACAGCGCGCGGGTGAGCTCGGGAATGTCCTCCTTGCGTCGGCGCAGCGGCGGCATGTTCAGGCGCACGACTGAGAGGCGGAAATAGAGATCGTCACGGAATTTCCCCTCATCCACCATCCGCGCGAGATTATGGCGCGTAGAGGCAATCGTGCGTACATCATTGGCCGAGCGCATGAGGCTCAGCACCTGGGCCTGGGCGGCAGGCGTGAGATCGCTGACCTCGTCGAGATAGAGCGTCGTGCCAGGCTCCAGCTCCGGCACCACGCTCTTGTCGGCGCCCAGCGTGCCGGCATCGAGATGCAGGAACGGGCCCTTGGCCGAGGCGCTGAGATCATGCACGGCGCGTGCGGCGAGATCCTTGCCGGTGCCCGGCTCGCCCTCGATCAGTACGGTGAGATCGGTGTTCATCACCCGCGTGATGATGCGGTAGATCTCCTGCATCGCTTCCGAGCGCCCGATCAGCGGCAGCGCTGCCTCGTCGGCCGAGCGCCGGCTTTGCGGCGAGAGCAATTCGCGACCCTTGGGCACGCGCAGGGCCCGGCGCACGACTTCGGCGAGATGATCGATGTCGAAAGGCTTGGGCAGATAGTCGAAGGCGCCATGATCGGCCGCCGAGGCTGCCGTCAGGATCGTGTTCTGCGCGCTCATGATGACAAAGGGCAGTTCCGGGCGGGCATGCTTGAGCGAGGACAGCCGCTCGAAGATTGACGTATCGCCGAGATAGACATCCGACACCACCACATCGCCCTGCCCTTCGCGCACCCAGCGCTCCAGGGCATCGATCGACGCGGTGGCGCGAACGGCATAGCCCGCAGAGGACAGTGTCTGGCTCGCCACCAGCCGGATGCTCGCGTCGTCTTCTGCCAACAGTACCGTTTTCTCACTCATTCTGACTGACCCCGTCTGGAGATTGGGAGGAACACCGAAACCTGCGTTCCGGTTTCGATGTTGCGGATATTCACCTGGCCGGAATGGGCCTGGACCACTTCTTTCACGACTGTCAGGCCGAGCCCGCGGCCTGCGGACTTCGTGCTGGAAAAGGCCTCGAACACATGCGCGAGCTTTTCCTTGTCGAGGCCCGAGCCGGAATCGATGACATCGACACGCAGCGCGCGCTGCAGCCCGGAATCGGGCAACACGCCACGTCGTGCGAATCGCGACTCGAAGGCCGTGTGGATTTCCACGCGCGGTGGACGCTTGGCGGCATTGGCCAGCGCGGCTTCCACGCCATTGCGGACAATGTTCTGGAACGCCTCATGGAGATGATCGGAATCGCCGAGAATGTCCGGCAGCGACGGGTCATAGCGACGGACAAAGATCAGCCGGCCGTCATGTGCGGCCTCCTCGCTGGCGAGCACTTTGTCGAGCAGCTCGTGGATATTCATCGACTCCAGCTGCGGCTCGGAGAAGAGTTCGAAGGCCGACAGGCGGTTCACCAGCCGCTCTATGCGGGCGACCTCGTCAGTGATCAGGCCGAGCAGTTCGCGCTGGCCCGGCTGGGACTGGCGCAGCAGCAGCTGAGCGGCACCGGAAATGCCGGCGAGCGGGTTCTTGATCTCATGGCCGAGGATCCGGCCAAAGCTTGCCACGCCGGCAATCGGGTCCTGCGGCTCGCGGGTCATCGCCTCGCTGAGCGCCAGGACGACCTCACCGGAATCAAACCAGCGCACGCGGACATTGACGGTGCGCTCTTCCACCAGGGTCTGCGGCTTGATGACGACTTCCGGCGACGCGGTGTCCGAGGCGTTGCTGCGCGCATATTCGATGAGGTTCAGCAGAACCTCGCTATTGACCAACACACGCTCGAGATGGCGCCCGATCAGCCGTCGCCGCGACAGGCCCAGCATCGCTTCCGCCGCCGCGTTGGTGTCGCGCACCGTGTTCTCCGGCGAGATCGCCAGCAGGGACACGGGGGCGTTGTCCGACAGCGGTGTCAGCGCCAGCGCCGGTGCTTCCTGAACGATTGTACTCATGCAGCCACCCTCTCCCTCTTGCGACGATACACACTGGCGAGCGCTGCCCGGAGCTCGCCTGCATCCTCAATCCTGCAAAGCCGGCCACGCAGGTCGCGGCGGGCTGTGTTGTCCAGCGGCAGGTCCACGGCATCGACGGCGGCGGCGACATGCTTGCGCACGATCCGCACGCCGAGCCGCGTGCCATACAGCGACACGCTATCGGCGATCTGCTCGCAGAGGCTATCGAGCTGTTCGTCGAGTGCCGGAGCCGTGAAGGCCGTTCCCGACAGCCCGGCTTCGATCTCGGCGACCAGCCAGGGCCGGCCCATGGCCGCGCGGCCGACCATGACCGCATGCGCGCCTGACTGTGCCAGACAGCTGCGCGCGGCCGGCAGGCCGTCAATGTCGCCATTGGCGATAACTGGCAGGTCGACCGCATCCACTGTGCCCGCAATCGCGGCCCAGTCCGCTTCGCCCTTGTAGAACATGCAGCGCGTGCGCCCGTGCACGGTGAGCCATTTCAGTCCCAGCCTTTCCGCCACGCGCGCAAGCTCTGGCGCGTTCAGCATGTCATGATCCCAGCCGAGCCGCATTTTCAGGGTCACCGGCACGTCGCCGGCGCCGTCCAACGCGGCCTCCATGATGGCCTCGGCAAGATCGGGTATGCACATCAGGGCCGAGCCGGACTGGCCGCCGGTCACCTGACGGGCCGGACAGCCCATATTGATATCGATGACATCCACGCCAGCCTCCGCCAGCAGGCTGGCACCGGCTTTCATGTCCTCCGGCCGCCGCGCGGCGAGTTGGACGATCCAGGCCCCGTCGCCGTCATGGCGGCAGGTCCGCCGCACCATGTCGGGCCGCCCGGTCGCCAGCGCTTCGCCTGCCACCATCTCCGAGACGACCGCCTTCGCGCCAAAGCGAACCGCCTGGCGCCGGAACGGCGCATCGGTCGCCCCGGACATGGGCGCGAGCCAGGCTGTTGCTGGCAGTTTGTCAGCTCTTGAGTTGGTCATGGCTTCAGATAGCAACGCTCTGCCTAAAAGTCAGGCACTCAATCGCACTGAGGTCAACTCTTTGTCACATTTTAGGGTCAAACTTGCGGCCAGTTCACCCGCACGGCGCGAATATCTGCCTCCGACAGGGCCCGCAAGTAGCAATCTGTTTCCGCTACCAAATTTGCCAATCCGTCCGGATCGTCAGCTCCGAGACCATTGCGAACCAAAACTTCGGTCACCGCGCTCCGATCCGTGCCCAGTGCGTCATCGAGTGCCCGGGCAAGCCCGTAATACAGCTCTCCGAGCTTGCGGATCTTTCGGGCGATGGAGGCGTCGCCTACCCCTTCCTCGCGATAGGCATAATCGAACCGGTCGAACAGCGCTTCGCCGAGCTTCTCGGAAATGACAAGGCCGTCTCCCCCCAGAGCCTTCAGCCGGCGCATCACAAGCGCGCCATGCAGGGCGACCATGAGAAAGCGTCCATCGAAATCATCCTTTGCGTAACCCGCCAGATAAAGCTCCGGCCGGCGCGCGGCGGCGATGGTCGAATCGGTGAGCCGGCGCGCGATCTCGCGATGCGGGTCTGCCTTCCCCAGCAGACGGTCCAGAAACGACACGGCAGGCTGCCTCCCATGGCTTGTCAAAAGCGGGCACACTGCCTACCGATAGCGGCTGAAAAAGGAGAACTCCATGTCGCGATCTGCGATTGCCGCAACGCTGCTGTGCGCCCTGCTCCCTCTTTCGGGGTGTGTGACCAAGTCCCGGGAATATCACGGCTATATCGCAGACGAAGCCCAACCGACGGATATGGAGCCCGGCATCGATACGCGTGCCACGGTGCTCGCGCGTCTCGGCAGCCCGTCGACCAAGTCAATCTTCGACGACAATACCTGGTATTACATGACCGTGCAGCAGGAGACCTTCGCTTTCTACAAGCCGAAGGTGACCGCGCGCACGATCACCGGCATCCGCTTCAATGAAGGCGATGTGGTCGAGGAACTTCTGGAATACGATATCAAGGATGGCCGAGTGCTGACCTATGCCTCGCGCGAAACGCCGACGCTCGGCCGACAGCTCACCTTCCTGGAACAACTGCTTGGCTCGATCGGTAATGTCGCCCTGCCTGCGACGCGTGAATCCACGCCGGGCAACCCGACGGGTCGGAACTAGTCAGCGCGCTTCGGCAGCGTCCATCACTTCGAACTGGACCCGCCGGCGCCCATTCCAGGTATCGAGCTTGAGCCGACCTGCCAGGTGCAGGCGGGCGCCGGCAATTGCGGCCTCGCCCAGCGGGGCATCGGCCATGCGCCAGGCCACGCAGTCGATCCGGCCGGTCTCGTCCTCGGCTGAGAACTTGATGTGATTGGTGCCGATCCGGCGTGCGCCGACACAACGCACATCGCGCATCGCGAGCACAGGCTCGGGCGCACCCGCGCCGAAGGGGCCGAGTGTGGCGAGGGTCTCCACCAGGTCCGGCGTGGCCGCACCCGGTGCAATCAACGTGTCGATCATCAGGCCCTTGGCCGCAGCGCGCTCCTCGGCGAATTGGTGCATGTGAGAACACATCCACGCGTCCAGCGCCGCGATCTGGCCGGGCTCGCAGCTGAGGCCCCCGGCCATGGCATGCCCCCCGCCGGAAAGGATCACACCTTCGCGCGCGGCGGCCGCGATGGCATCGCCAATGTTCACCCCGGTCACTGACCGCGCCGAGCCTTTGGCCACAGGCCCGAGACCGTCGCCCCAGCCAATGACAATGGAAGGAAGGTGAAACTTGTCCTTCAGCCGACCGGCCACAATACCGATCACGCCGGGATGCCAGCCCTCCCCGCCTGCGATCAGCACGCCGCGCTCTGGATTGGCTTCCAGCTGCCGCTCGGCATGGGCCGTGGCGGCGTCGAGGATGTCCTGCTCGATGGCCTTGCGCGCGTCATTTAGGGCATGCAGGCGCTCAGCCAGGACAATGGCTTCCTCGCGGTCATCGGTCGCGAGCAGCTTGGCGGCGAGCCATGGGTCGCCCACGCGCCCGCCGGCATTCAGGCGCGGGCCGAGCATGAAGGTGGCGTGGTAGACGCTGTTCACCTCGCCGATCCCCGCCACATCAGCCAGCGCGCGCAGGCCGGCATTCTCGCCGCGCTGCAGGATTTTCAGGCCCTGGCGCACGAAGGCGCGGTTCACGCCTCTCAGGGGAGCCATGTCGCACAGCGTACCGAGCGCGGCGAGATCGAGCCACTCCATCGGATCGGGCAGCTCGCCGCCTTCCGGCGTCAGCTTTTTCTGGCGTGCGAGGCGGTTCAGCGCTGCGACGAAGACGAACACGACACCCGCCGCAGCCAGATGCCCGCAGCCGGAAGCATCGTCGGGCCGATTGGGGTTCACCAGCGCGGCGGCTTCGGGAATGGCGCCCTGCATCAGATGATGGTCGATCACGACGATGGGCAGGTCGATCTTGCGGGCCTCGTCCAGCGCAGTAAGGGCCGCCGCGCCGCAATCCACCGTGATCACCAGATCGGCACCCTGCGCCTTCAGGTGCCGGAAGGCTTCCGGCGAGGGGCCATAGCCCTCCGCCAGCCGGTCGGGGACATAGAGACCGAGATCCCTGCCCCAGGCGCGGAAATAGCGCGCGAGAATGGCAGAGCTGGTCCCGCCATCGACATCATAATCGGCGAAGACCGTGACATTGCGCCCGTCAAGCAGCGCGTCGAGGACCAGGCCGGCGGCCTTGTCCATGTCGCTGAAGGAGGACGGGTCGGGAAACTCGCTGCGCAGGGTCGGCGCCATGAAGCTTTCCACTTCATTGGCGCCGACATCGCGCAGCGCGAGCAAGCGTGCGAGCAGATCGTCCTGGCCGAGATGCGCCGCCAACTGGCGCACACGCACCGGATCCGGATCCTGGAAGGTCCAGAACCGCCCCGTCAGGGAGGCCTCGACGCCGAAAAGGCGCGAGTCGGGTGCAGATTGTGCAGACATCGCCCCACCTTAGACGAGTCGCGGTGGGGCTGGATAGGCTCGCGTGTCAGGCGAACGGAGCGATCAGACCGGACGGCGCGAGACCACGCGGCGGACCATGCCGTCTGCCGAAGTCATGACCAGGGTTTCGGTCTGAACGATGCCGCCGGTGATCTTCACACCGCCAAGCAGGTCGCCATCGGTGACGCCGGAGGCGCAGAAGACGGTCTCGCCGGAGGCCAGTTCATTGAGCTTGTAGGTGCGGTCGAAATCCGTGATGCCGGTGCGGGCCGCACGGGCGCGTTCTTCGTCATTGCGGAAGACGAGCTGGCCCTGCATCTGGCCGCCGACACATTTCAGTGCAGCTGCCGCCAAGACGCCCTCGGGCGCACCGCCCTGCCCCATATAGATGTCCACACCGGTGGACGGATCGGTGGTCGCGATCACACCGGCGACATCGCCATCGGTGATCAGCTTGATGCGGACACCGGCCGAGCGCAGGCTTTCGATGATGTCGGCATGGCGGGTGCGGTCGAGCACGCAGGCGGTGATCTGTGAGATGTCCACGTCCTTGGCCTTGGCGAGTTCGGCGACGTTTTCCGCCGGCGTGGCATGCAGGTCGACAACGCCGTCAGGATAGCCCGGACCGATGGCCAGCTTGTCCATATAGGTGTCGGGCGCATAGAGCAGCCCGCCGCGCGGGGCGATGGCAAGCACGGCGAGCGCATTGGCCATGGCCTTGGCGGTCAGCGTCGTGCCTTCGAGCGGATCGAGCGCGATGTCGATTTCCGGGCCTTTGCCGGTGCCGACTTCCTCGCCGATATACAGCATCGGGGCTTCGTCGCGCTCGCCCTCGCCGATCACGACACGGCCCTGGAAATCGATCGCGTTGAAGGCGGTGCGCATGGCGTCCACGGCGGCCTGGTCGGCTTTCTTCTCATCGCCGCGCCCGACCTCTTTCGAAGCGGCAATCGCGGTCAGTTCGGTCACGCGGACCATCGCATCGGCCATTGTGCCAGCGAGAATACTATCCATGGAATCCAGTCCTTCATATCGGGCGGCCAAATGCCGTCCCGCGTTTTATCCCGCTTCGATACGGATCAGGCGGGCCTCGTCAACCAGAACATCGAGCTGCGAAAGTTGTGCCATGGCGGCATTGACCTGTTTGCGCGCGCTAACATGCGTAACGATGGCGATGGGGCTCGCCATGTCGGCGCCGGCGCTTTCCTGCAGCAGCTGGTCGACGGAGACGCCATGCGCAGCCAGCGCTTCGGACAGGCGCGCCAGGGCGCCGGAGCGGTCCGAGAGGCGCGCGCGGATGAAATAGGCCGATTGCTCTTCCTCCGAGGCAGAGATGAAGTGGCGCGTGGCGTGGTGCGGTGCGCGGCCGAAGGCCGAGCGCACTCCGGGATTGAAGAGCTTGGCAATGTCGCCCATCACGGCGCTGGCGGTTGGCCCAGGCCCTGCGCCTGGCCCGGTCAGAGTTACGGCACCGAGCGGTTCGCCCTCGATGCGCACCGTGTTCAGCGAGCCGTTGACCTGGGCCAGCGGATGGGAAATCGGCAGCGCCATGGGCGAGACACGGCAGATCACGCCCTCTTCTGTGAGCACGCCTTCGGCGATCAGCTTGATCCGGTATCCGAGCTTGTTGGCGAGGGTGAGATCGACCAGGCCGACCCCGTCCACGCCCTGCACGGCGACCTTGGAGAAATCGAGGCTCGCGGAGAAGGCCATGGCCGAGAGAATGGCGATCTTGTAGGCCGCATCCATGCCCGACACATCCAGCGTCGGGTCGGCTTCGGCATAGCCGAGCTTCTGGGCCTCTTCGAGCACATCGCCATAGGGCTGGCCGGTTTCGAGCATGGTGGTCGTCAGGAAGTTGCAGGTGCCGTTGAGAATGCCCGCAACGCGCTTGATCTCAACGCCCGAAAGAGAGTCGCGCAGCACGCGCACCACTGGAACACCGCCCGCCACGGCCGCCTCGAACAGGAGGTCCACGCCCTTGGCCTCGGCAATGTCGGCAAGGGCCTGGCCATGTTCTGCGATCAGCGCCTTGTTGGCGGTCACCACCGGCTTGCCAGCCGCCAGCGCGGCTTCCACGGCGACCTTGGCCGGGCCGTCGGAGCCGCCCATCAGCTCGACGAAGATGTCGATATCCTCGCTCACGGCGAGTTGGGCGGCGTCGTCGAACCAGCGATATTCTGCAATCGGGACCGGACGCTTGCGCGAGCGCGAGCGTGCCGACACGCCGGCCACCTTTACCTCACCGGGCAGGCGCAATCCTGCCTGGCGTTCCACCAGTTCGATCAGGCCGCAGCCGACATGGCCGAGGCCCGCAATGCCAAGTCTCAGAGTTTTCATGTTGCCCCGATAGACGTTATTTCGCGCGCTGTCGCGTGTTGTGGCTGTCGCGCCTTCAGGCTGCGGCGGTCTGGTCGGCGCCATTGCCCTTGGCAGCGAGGAACTTCTTGATGTTCCGGGCGGCCTGGCGGATGCGCTGCTCGTTTTCGACCAGCGCGATGCGGACATAGCCCTCGCCATATTCGCCGAAGCCGGTGCCGGGCGAGACCGCGACATGGGCGCCGTTGATCAGCTCCAGGCTGAATTCCAGGCTCGACATGTTCTGGCAGGCCTGCGGGATTTTCGCCCAGGCGAACATGGAGGCATGGGGCGAGGGAATGTTCCACCCTGCCCGGCCGAAGCTCTCCACCAGCGCGTCGCGGCGGCTGCGATAGATATCGCGCGCTTCGTCGACACAGTCCTGCGGGCCGTCCAGCGCGGCGCAGGCGGCCACCTGGATCGGCGTATAGGCGCCATAGTCGAGATAGGATTTCACCCGCGCCAGCGCGCCGATGAGGCGCTCATTGCCGGCGACAAAGCCGATGCGCCATCCGGCCATGGAATAAGTCTTCGACATGGAGGTGGTTTCCACAGCCACATCCCTGGCGCCGTCGACCTGCAGGATCGAGGGCGGCGGGTCGTCGAAATAGATCTCGTTATAGGCAAGGTCCGAGAGGATCCACAGCTCGTGCTTCTTCGCGAAGGCGACAGCCTCCTTGTAGAAATCAAGGTCCACCACTTCGGCGGTGGGATTGGACGGATAGCACAGCACCATCGCGGTCGGGCGCGGGTTCTGCTGGTATTTCATCGCATGGCTGAGGCCGGAGAGATACTGTTCGGCCGTCAGCGCGGGCACATTGCGGATCGTCGCACCGGCCATGAGAAAGCCGAAGCTGTGGATCGGATAGGACGGATCCGGCGAGAGCACGACATCGCCCGGCGCAGCCATGGCCTGAGCGAGATTGGCAAAGCCCTCCTTGGACCCGAGCGTGACGATCACCTCGCGGTCCTTGTCGAGAGTCACGCCGAAGCGGCGCTTGTAATAGGCCGCATGCGCTCGCCTGAGGCCGGGAATCCCGCGCGAAGCACTGTAGCGGTTCGTGCCCGGCTTGTTGGCCGTCTCGACCAGCTTGTCGATGATGTGTTGCGGCGTCGGAAGATCCGGGTTGCCCATGCCGAGATTGATGATGTCGGCGCCGTCCGCACGCAGTTCGGCGGCGCGACGGTTCACCTGCTCGAAGACATAAGGTGGTAAACGGCGGATCTTGTGAAATTCATGGATCATTGGGCAGCTCCAGGTTCGCCCGTAAAATTTTTTTGGTGGTCAGCTCTCGGCGCGCGGCCGGTCAAACAGTGCCCGAAGAGCGGCGACATCTTCTGCTGTCAGGTGTCCGCCCGGTTCGTTTGCCACGGCTTCGGCTTCCGCGCGAGCCTCTTCTGCCCAGGCCAGCATTTCCTGCAATTCCAGCCCCGGCGGAACGGCGCGCGGATCCATACGGAAAAGCGCGTCTGCTGCAGCAACTGCTTCACGTCCGGCGTCGATCTCGGCTGTGCTTCTCTCACCGGCTTCCAGCTCGGGAATCCGCGACACGCTGGGATAGCCCTCGCCGCGAACCTCGGCTGCACGCTGGTCATACCAGTCCGGCGCGGCGGCAACAGTGTCACGCACCTTGTCAAAGGAACTCGCGCAACCGGCGAGTCCCGTGGCCAGGGCAATCATTACCCAGCCCTTACTGTGTGACATCGTGTTTTTATCCATGAGACTCACATGATTGAATTCTTTTGTTACCATAATCCTTAGGGCGCAGAAGGGCGAAACCAAGGCAGGCACGGTGATGGCAGGTGATCACGACAAAAATCAACCGTCGCTGACGGATCTGGTACAGTCCCAGAACCCCGAGCGGCTGCGCACGCTCAGCGAAAACATGTCCAGGGCGCTGGTGGAAAGCCAGAAACTGATGACGGAAGTTTTAGGTCATCCGCCCGAGGAGCTCGCTAATCCGAAGGACCATCCCCTGCTCATCGGTTCGGGCAATTCGATGATGCGGCTGGGTGAATCCCTCGCCCATCACCCCGACCGGCTGGTCAACGCCAATCTGGAACTGGTCCAGGGCTACATGACCCTCTGGCACGATATGATCACCGGGCAGAAGGCGTCGTCGAAATCCGACCGGCGGTTTTCTGATCCTGAATGGTCAGCCAATCCGGTCTTCGATTTCATGCGCCAGGCCTATGACCTCAACACCAAATGGCTGATGAGCCTGGTCGACCAGGCCGACGATCTCGGCGAACACGACAAGCGCAAGGCGAAGTTCCTGACACGCCAGACCGTGGACGCCTTCGCGCCGACCAATTTCTTCGCCACCAATCCCATGGCCCTGCGCCAGATGCTGGAATCGGGCGGCGCCAGTGTGCTGGAAGGCCTGCGCCAGGCGCGCGAGGACTTCGCCCGTGGACGCGGCAAGCTGGCCATCAGCCAGACCGACGAGAGCCCGTTCGAAGTGGGCCGTAATGTCGCCACCGCGCCCGGCAAGGTGGTGTTCCGCAACGACCTGATTGAACTGATCCAGTACAGCCCGAGCACCGAGAAGGTGCACGAGATCCCGCTGCTGATCTTCCCGCCCTGGATCAACAAGTTCTACATTCTCGACCTGCGCGAAGAAAACTCCATGATCCGCTGGCTCGTCGACAAGGGGCTGACGGTGTTCGTGGTCTCCTGGCGCTCGGCCGACGAGGTGACCAAGGACTACACCTGGCAGGATTATTCCGAGAAGGGCATCTTCGCGGCCCTGGAAGAGGTTCTGGAGATCACCGGCGCGCCGCAGACCAACACGGTCGGCTACTGCATCGGCGGCACCCTGCTGACCTCCACGCTGGCCTATATGGCGAAAAAGGATGATGACCGCATCCGCTCGGCCACCTTCTTCGCCAGCCAGTCCGATTTCGAGATTGCCGGCGACCTGATGGTGTTCACCGATGCCGCCGCCGTGGCCGAGATCGAGCGCATCATCGAGGACAATGACGGCATCATGCCCGGCGAGATCATGGGCGAGACCTTCAACTGGATGCGCCCGGTCGACCTGGTCTGGCGCTATGTCGTCGACAACTACATGATGGGCAAGAAGCCCAAGCCCTTCGACCTGCTCTACTGGAACGCCGACCAGACCAATATCCCCGGCCAGACACACCTGACCTATCTCAAGCAACTCTACGGCCACAACGCCCTCTCGCGCGGCACCTTCAAGCTGTTCGACGAGACGGTCGGGATCGCCGACATTTCCATCCCGGTCTCTGTCCAGGCCGGGCGCGACGATCATATCTGCCCGTTCGACAGCGTGTACCGCACCGCCCAGAGCTTCAGCGGCCCGGTGCGCTTCATGCTGGCCGGGTCCGGCCACATTGCCGGCGTGGTGAACCACCCCAATTCCGGCAAGTACCAGCACTGGCTCAATGATAGCGGCGAGCTGCCCGATAGCATCGACACATGGTTGGATGGCGCGAACGAGTTGCCCGGCTCCTGGTGGCCGAGCTGGTGGTCCTGGCTGCAGCCACTTTCAGGCAAGCAGGTCCTAGCCCGCGAGGCTGAGGATGTCGGTCTCGGCGATGCGCCCGGCGCCTATGTGAAAGCGCGTCTCGGCGAGATGGCCAAGGCCCGCGCGGAAGGCCGCACCGTGGTTCCTGCTGCCCCGGCCGAGCCGCCGAAGCGCAAAGCCAAACCGAAGGTCGCGGCTGAGGTGGCCCCGGCCAGAACCGCAACGAGCGATGCGCCGTCCAAAGCGACAGCGGCGGCAGCTGCCAAAAAGCCCGTCGCGAAAAAGCCGACTGCGAAGTCCGCGCCGAGCAAGAAGGCAGGCGCAAAAACAGCCAAGAGGCCTGCGGCCAGCAAAGCCGCAACGGCTGCGAAATCGAAATCTGCTTCAACCTCTGCCAAACCGCGCAAGAAGGCCTCCACCGCCAAGCCCAAGCCTAGAGCCAGCAAGGCCAAGACTTAAGGCTCGCGTCAGGCCGACAGGCCTTGCCCTTCGTCCACGCCGAGGACGAGATTGAGGTTCTGCACCGCCGCGCCCGACGCGCCCTTGCCGAGATTGTCGAGCCGGGCGATCAGGCGGGCCTGCTCGTCGGTGCCGAAGACATGGAGTTCCAGCCGGTTGGTGCCATTGCAGGCTTCCGGCTCAAGGCCCGGCGTTTCATCCAGCTCGGCCAGCGGCGGGACATCCATGAACGGCTCATTGTCATAGGCATCCTGAAGCGCGGCGTGAATTCGGCGCTGTGACAGGTGTCCGGGCAGCGACCAGAGCGCCAGGGGCACTTCCACCAGCATGCCTTGCGCGAAATGGCCAACTGCTGGCGTGAAGACCGGCAAATGGGAAAGCCCGGTATGGTGCTTCATCTCTGGCGGGTGCTTGTGGGTTTGCTGCAGCGCATAGGCGCGATATGGCGGGCCGCCGGCTTCAAACTCCTCGATCATCTTCCGCCCGCCGCCGGTATAGCCGGACACGGCATTGACGGTGACGGGATAGTCGGGGGGGATCAGGCCTGCCTCCACCAGCGGGCGCACCAGGGCGATGAAGCCGGTGGGATAGCAGCCGGGATTGGAGATGCGCTTCGATGAGCGAATCGCCTCGCGCTGGCCCGGCGCCATTTCCGGAAAGCCATAGGTCCAGCCTTCGGCGGTTCGGTGCGCGCTGGAGGCGTCGATAATCACCGTATCGGGATCGGTGACCAGCGAGACCGCCTCGCGAGCAGCCTCGTCCGGCAGGCACAGAATCACGACATCGGCGGCATTCAGCAGCTCGGCCCGCGCGGCTTCGTCCTTGCGCAGGGCCGGGTCGATGCTGAGCAGCTCGATATCCGCGCGCCCTTCCAGCCGCTCGCGGATCTGCAGGCCGGTGGTGCCGGCTTCGCCATCGATGAAGACTGTGGATCTGGCCATGGCCGTGTTCCCGAAAAGAAAACGGGCGCCTCGTTTCCGAAGCGCCCGCGTGAGATCGATAAGGTCTTCGCCTAGCGCTTGGAGAACTGGAAGCTGCGGCGGGCTTTCGCGCGGCCGAACTTCTTGCGTTCCACGGTACGCGGGTCGCGAGTCAGGAAGCCGTGCGGCTTGAGCACCTTTCGCAGGCCGGGCTCGTAATTGACGAGCGCGCGGGCGATGCCGTGACGGATCGCGCCGGCCTGACCGGAGAGGCCCGAGCCCTTTACAGTGCAGATCACGTCGAACTCTTCGCGGCGATTGGCTTCGATCAGCGGCTGCTCGATCACCATGCGCAGCACGGGACGGGCGAAGTAGACTTCCTGGTCGCGGCCATTGATGGTGATCTTGCCTGAGCCGGGCTTCACCCAGACACGGGCGGTGGCTTCCTTGCGGCGGCCGGTGCCATAGGCGCGGCCATGGGCATCGATCTTCGGCTCGACCGTGATCTCCTCGGCAATGGCGGTTTCGCCGTCTCCGAGGGTCTTCAGGTCTTCCAGCGTGTTGGCGGTATCGGACATGTGATCAGACCAGTTTCGTGTTCTTGGTGTTCATGGCCGCAAAATCGACCGCTTCGGGCGCCTGGGCCTCGTGGGGGTGCTCGTTGCCGGCATAGATGCGCAGCTTGGAGAGCTGTTTGCGGGCCAGCGAGCTTTCGCGGGGCATCATGCGCTTCACAGCCAGTTCCAGGGCACGCTCGGGGAAACGACCATTGAGGATCTTTTCCGGCGTGGTGGACTTGATGCCGCCCGGGTGACCGGTGTGGCGGTAGTAGACCTTGTCGCGGAGCTTGTTGCCAGTGAAGACAACCTTGTCGGCATTGATCACGACAACATGATCGCCCGTATCGATGTGCGGCGTGAAGTCAGCGCGGTGCTTGCCGCGCAGGCGCTTGGCGATGTAGGAGGCCAGGCGACCAACCACCGCACCTTCGGCGTCGATCACGACCCACTTGTTCTCCACGTCGGCAGGTGCGTTATAGGTTTTCATTGCTCTTTTACGAGCCTCTTAATTCGGAGTTTGCGGAATGCAGTTCAAGCGGTGGCGGATAGTGCCTGGAGCAAGGCTTGTCAACGCAGGGCTGGCCTCTTGTCTGTATTTCTTGTCCGCCTGCGGGTCCGAGCCCGCCGAGACGGCCAGTGAGCCTGCTCCGCCCGAAGCCAGCCCGCAAAGCGATGTCGGCCTGGAACTGCCTGCAGTGTGGAACACCACCGACCTGGACGGGCCGGTGTCTCAGCTTGCCCTGGCTGGCGGCGGGGCTTCGCTGCTGGCGATTGTCTATGAAGATGGCGGCCTGCAGCTCTTCGACCTGGAAGCCGAGCGCGTGACGGACACGGCAGCGATGGATGCTGCCATTATTTCCACAGGCGCCTATGCCGACTTTGCCGGCGTGCCGCTGTCGATCTTCCCCGGCGTGTCCGGTGAGGGCGAACTGGTCGCCTATCTCTATGGCGAGGCTCTCGGCGCGCCGCAGGCCATTGCCCTGCCAATTGAAGCCGCTGGCGCGGTGCTTGGCATGTGCAGTCGGGGGCGCAGCTATTTCGAGGGCGGGATCCTCGATCTCGCCTTCTGGACCGATGCGGATCCCGACACTGCCACCATTGGCGTGCTGAGCTCAGAGGACGGCGAGCTATCCTATGAGGCCAGCACGGTCGAGAAGCCGGCGGACGCGGTCTCGTGCGCCTATCAGAATGACGGCCCGGTCTTTCTGGAAGCCGGTATCAGCGAGCTTGCCGTGCTCAACCGTCCGGCCGGATCGAACTATGTCGGCATGCGCGAGACGGGCGAGCTGATCTACCGGCGCGGCGAGGGCGCGGTCGATTCGCTTGGTCTGCGCGATGGCATTTCGGTGCGTGTGCCCGAGTCCATTTCAGACATCGCCGCGCTCGGCATGGCCTTTGGCGGAGGGTATCCGGAAGGCCTGATCGTGGTCGCCGGCCCGGTGGCCGGGCACGATCAGGTGGTGTTTGTCGATGCGGGCGCGCTGACGCGGCCCGATGTGGAAGCCTCCGAGGCGAGTGACGACGCGCTCGACTGAGCGCTTGCCCGCCAGGCCAGACGCAGCGCCGCCAGCAGAACCAGCACGCCCAGCCCCTGATGGACCAGTGCCAGGCCAAGCGGCGCGACATGGATCAGCGTCATGATGCCCCAGACGGCCTGCGCGGTGACGAGCCCGGCCAGCAACATGGCCGGCCCGCCGAGCGCCCTGCCCCGCACCTTCCAGACGAAGACATAAGACAGGATCCAGATCAGATAGGCGCCGATCCGGTGGTTGAACTGGGTCGCCGCGCGGCCCTCGAACAGGCTGCGCACGCCAAGCAGTGGATCGATATAATATTGCGGCACCCATTCCCCGGCCATGCGCGGCCAGTCGACATAGGTGCGCCCGGCATCGAGGCCCGCGACCAGCGCGCCGCCGGCCATCTGCAGACTGACCAGGGCGACAAGGCCGTAGGCGCTCCATCGCTGCCAGGCGGGCACGGGTTCGCGCCGCTTGTGGCCGAGATCCATCCAGTACCAGGCGATGACGCCGATGATCAGCAGCGCCAGGCTGAAATGCGTCGCCAGCCGGTAAGGCGCAACATCAATGCGTGTGGTCTCGCCGATGCCGCTTGAGACCATCCACCAGCCAATCGCGCCCTGCAGGCCGCCGAGGAAGATCAGTACGACAAGGCGAAGGGTCCAGCGCCGGTCGAGCCATTTGCGGATGGCAAACCAGGCGAGCCCAGCCACGGCGATCAGACCGATGAAGCGCCCGAGCTGGCGATGGCCCCATTCCCACCAGAAAATGTACTGGAACTCCGCCAGGGTCATGCCGCGATTCTGCAGCTGGTATTCGGCCGTCTGGCGGTATTTCTCGAACTCGACATGCCAGGCCGCCTCACTGAGCGGGGGCAGCGCACCGCTGATCGGGGCCCACTCGGTGATCGAAAGCCCGGAATCGGTCAGGCGCGTGGCGCCGCCCACCAGCACCATGGCGTAGACCATGACCGCAAGAAGCGCGAGCCAGGCCCGCAGGGTGACGCGGCCAGCTGCCGCGCGGCCCATCCGGGCCTGTTCAAATCCGTCCATGCGCCCTAATTGCGTTCCTGACGCTGTCAAACAAGCCGCCTTGGTGCCGCAGCTGCTGAAAGGATCGCCCGCCCATGAGTGCCTCCTCCCGCAAGATCGTCGCGATCTTCATCCTGTTCGCGATCATGCTGGGCTGGATCGTCTCCGCGGCGACCATCGGCTCGCAGATGACCGAGGCACCGGGCTGGCTGCAACTCCTGTTCTATGTCCTGGCAGGCGTGGTCTGGGTTCTGCCCATGCGGTTTGTGTTTCGCTGGATGAATTCCGCGCCGGATTCAGAGCGCTAGGTCGTAGTCGGGATTTAGTATTTTCAGGATTCCCGTTTTATCCGAACCGTG